>Ga0247611_10004165_pt1 | contig 20372 bp, 24 predicted proteins | sample 177DNAGHGhighgp2_FD_192422 | JGI IMG/M metagenome (GOLD analysis project Ga0247611, IMG submission 192422) | Sheep rumen microbial communities from Palmerston North, Manawatu-Wanganui, New Zealand - 1770 DNA GHGhigh gp2 | ecosystem: Host-associated > Mammals > Digestive system > Stomach > Rumen...
CTTTTTCCCAATCCCATTGCTCAACATATAAAGAATGAATATCATCAACTACTTCATCTTTTCTAATAGCTTTCATATCTGTATATATTCCCTCGTGCATAGGTATTTTATATTTATCAAGTGATACTCTTTTCCACTTTGCTAGAGAATGTACTATTTCAAATTTCTCATCTTCTTTTTTAAAACTTACTGCTTTTTCAACTCCAGTTAATTTATCTTGTAATCCAGTAGATGTTTTTACAAATATAGGACTTTGTACTTTTGTTAATCCTAATCTTACTTCTAATTGGCTTTCAAAATGTTTTTTACATTCATCAATAGCCTTTAATGTTTCTAAATAACTAATTTCTTTCTTCATTTTAATTCCCTCTTTCTTAATTTAATTTTTTTAAATAAATTAAGATACTTGTAGGACATATCTATTTTATTTTTACATAAAATAGATTTAAACCAAAATGAATAAATCTATTTCATGTTTTGTTATTATTGTCATTATTATTATCATTTTCACTTTCCATTTTTTAACCACCTCACTTTATAGCTTAAATTTTAATTCACTCTAATTTATTATCTTTAATAACATAAGGTTTTCCTCCTTTCAAATACAAAAATACCTGTATCATCCTACAATAAGGACGAATACAGGTATCCGCGGTGCCACCTTATTTATTATTAAAGACACTTATATCTCATTACTTTAATAATCACTTTTTTATTCTGCTCCAACAAGCATAGCAATATGATGACGGATTGCTTCCGAACTAGTCTACTAAGCATTATTGCTTTTCGGTAGTCTGCTCAGAGGTGTTCTTTCACTAAACGCTTATAACTACTTCACACTATACGTAGCTCACTGATATAAGTTGTAAAGTTACTTTTCCTCTTCATAGCATTTATGTATATATAATAGCATGTTATTTTATTTTTGTCAAAAAGTTAGCGACTACTTTTATTTTGTGCAATGTTGAATGTTCCTCATTATACTACTTTTGATCCATATCCCACTGCCTCTCCTATGTTGTTTTATGGATTTAAAGTAGCTTCCAATTAAATCTTTTTTTATTATTAAATTAGATTTTTAATCTCGTTAATCATTTATATTTTGATAATTTTTTTCATAAAAATAATTTAATTATAGTATTTTTAAAATAATAAAAAATTTGCAATTTCAAAAATCTTTTTAAAAATTGCAAATTTGCTTCTATTCCCTATAATTATGGTAAACATTTTTTATTTATTTATTTCATTAATATTTACGTTTGTTATATTTTTGCTAATATATATTATATGTACATTTTTTTCTTTAGAAGCATAAGCTACAAAGTCAGGGTTATTTAAATTAATAGAAATGTTAACAGTATTTTCATTTTCGACGACATTAACTATTTCTGAATTTAAAACTCTTGCACCAACCAGAATTTCGTTAACTACCAGAATATTTTTTGTTGAAAAATATTCCTCATTTATTTCATCTTTAATGGAGTGGAGTTTATTAAATTCATTTTTGAAAAACCTATCTTCTTGTTTATTTGATAAATAGTAATAGTTTTTTTCAAATAAAAAAAGCGATGGATCACTGATAGTTCTTGTTCTAGCTTCTATTTCATAATTATAATGATTACTAAAAGTTGAATCTATTTTGTTATAAATTTCAATAAAATCATTATAATTATTTATTATTTTATATTTCTCATTCATATTATCAATATAAGCTCTCTCAAAAGAATAGCCATATTTGCTTTTTGGTATTATTTTAAATAATTCATTAGAATTAGATAAAAATCCTGTTGTATATGAAATAATTGAAAAAATATAGATAAGTAATAGGAAAATTATTCCTAATTTACTTTGTTCTTTTTTATTTAAGATAATTGCAACTATAATGAGTAATAAAATTATACGATATAAATAAAAATAAAAGTATCCTACTAACAAGTTATATATAGTAAATATTAATGTAACTACCAAAAATACTTTAAAAATTTTTGATATATTCTTTTTCATATTTTTCTCCTTTTTATCATTTTCAATTTGATTATCTTTTTTCTTTAATCATAATATCATATTTCAAATTTAATTCAATACTTATACAATGTTTCTACTTTTTCATAGATTTGAATTCTTGGATACTTTTATTTTGTGCAATGTTATATATTCCTTTTTATACTACTTTTGATATACTTCTCTCTTATTCTCATTTTTTTCTTAGATTTCAAGTAGTTAATAATTAATTATATTTTGTTATTAAATTATGTTTTAGTCTCGTAACTTATTATTTGCATTTACATTTTTATATTTATAATTGTTTTTACTTTTTTATATTTTAAATTAATTTGTTTTTTAATATATACTATTTACGATTCTAATCAAAGTTGCTTTATTATTCTCAAATATTTCCTTTCTATGTCCATTAGCACCACTTGGATGTGGAAATCCATATAATATTGTGTATTTATTGTCAATCAAGCAATTATTAACTAAATATATCAATACTTCTTCTACGGCTTTACCTAATGGAATAATTACGGTGTTTTGTAGTTCTTTTATTTCGTTTATAAAATAATTTTGTACATATTTAAATAACATTTCATTCCTTAGTATCTCTGGATTATGACCATTATAGTTTTTTCCATTAATAAAAACCGGATATTTTATTAATAATGTTGTATGCATCAGATCATTATCTTCATTAAACATTTCACTGCATGAGCTTATGTTTAGTTTTCTGTTTAATCCTATTTTATCTAACATATCAATTAAGTTATTTCTCATAGAACCAGAAAATCTTGAATTGTATTTACACTTCTTTAGAATATCTACTATTTCTTTATTTTTTATTAATCCTTCATTAGCAGTTTTAAATGCAATTTGAGTTTGAGTCCATCCTGGCGTAATTCCAATAATAAGAATTTGAGCTTTTGTATTTATGAATTCATTATGAGGAGCATAATATATTTTTATTTTACCTCCATCTTCTATAATAAATTTTTCATTCAGTATATTTTCTTTTTCAAAGGCATTTATTTGTGCAATTTTATCAACAAATTTTTTAAACATCTTAATTTCCCTTTGTTACTATATTAAGTATTAGTTTTCAAATATCGACAATCTAAAGTGTAAAAAATAGATTCAACTCCTGTTAGGAGAGTGAATCTATTTTTGAAATTTTACCTTAAAATTGTATCCAATGCTCCATACAGCATTATTATTACAAGAGATAATAATATTATCATGGTGATTTCAGGATATTTTTTCTCTTTTTTGTATAGTCTGGGAATAAAGTCTTCCCAATATCTTTGGGGCTGAAAAATATTTAAAATTGCACTCAATACCCACAAAACAATAAATAATAATGCTCCAATATTCGATATAATTCCCATAGTTTCCTCCTGCGATGTCTAATTAATTAGTGCTATATTATTTATACCAATTATAGTTTCACTTGTAATCGTAGTATCTTATACTCTGTCTTTTGCCTTATTCAACAATCATTTCAAGTTCAATGATATGTTTATCGTCTGGTTTTGGGGGATTGCTTTGGTAAAAATCCCTATAGTTATTTAATTCTCTTTCTGCAATTTCTTTTGTCCGACAATATGCTTTAATATTACCACCACGCTCATCATCAAAAACAACAACACCATAAAAAGTCATTTTTTTTTGCCATAAGTATAACCTCTCTTTCATATTATTTTTATTATAAAAGTAAAATATGAGAGGCAGTTAATTCCTCTCATTACAATTTATTGTTGAAAAGAATTAACATTTATTCAAAATATACATATTTGATTTATATATTATATTATTTTTATGTGAATTTCAAGTATAAAAATCCTTCAGTTTAATCTAATTTACATTAAACCTTTCTCAATTAATTTGGGAATAACATGTTCTCCTAAAATACTTCCAACTTTTATTCCAGTATCTTTATAATTTTTATCTATCCAAATGGCTTCTTTTATTTCATTATTGCATTTTATGTCTCCTTCTACTATTGCTAAGTACGTTTGCACATGTATTGGCTCATTTGAAAAAACAGCTATATCATCATATCCACCTAAAAATTCTGCATCTACTAAATTAACAGTTAATTCTTCAAATAATTCTCTTTTTAAAGTTTCTAAATCGCTTTCTCCTTCTTTTCTTTTTCCACCCGGTATTATACATTCTTCACGATTATTCTTCTTTCTTTGTACTAATATTTTATTATTTTTTAATATTACTCCACCTACTTTGTCTATCATATGATATCATCTCCTATTTTTATATTTATTATACATATAATATGCTAACATTCATTTTTGTCTTTGACAATAGTAATTATAATTAATCAAGCCCCCCACCACATAGTATTGTGGTGAGGGGCTCAATGAGAATGAGTTCATGAGTTTTTAGCCAATGTATTTAAGCTTAATCTCTTCAGGTGTTTTTGTGACCACTTCAAAGATCTCAAGTCCTTTAAAAACGTTAATAAAGTGCTTGTTGCTCATGAGACGTTCCCACACTGGATCATCTGCAGGGTCTTCTCTGTTGATATACAATGCAGCTCCTGCCATTGTAGAAAAATCTGCTTCAGATTTTCCGTCTGCGATATCCCTCATAGCCGTTCCTACTATCATCTCTGCCAGCCACATCTCATATTCATATTTTCCCAGGCAGCCTGAAATCTTTGTCCAAAGCTCATTTGCACTCACATTCTTGAGTGCTTCGGGATTGATGATTACAATCCGTACGTTGCTGTGGGGCGTTTCAAAAACGATTTTGCTGTCAATATTCAAAAAAACCTCACTCATCTCTACTCCTTTCTTAGCAGAAAAGCTTACGCAACAAAAATATTACTATACATCTTAATTAATTTATCACACTTTACATAATTTTGCAATATATTTTGAAATAAATGTATAATTTATACCTATTTACCATGTCTTGAGAATAGTAAAGGAGCCCTCACGAATTTAAAGGCTCCTTAATTTTTAATGAGAATTCTATCATTTTTGATATCTTCTAAGACTATTCACTTGCTCTGTAATAAAAATGAGGATCGAGATAGTAAATATCCATTGCTTTGATGTCTGAAATTTCTTTGTCATTGACTAACTTGACCATATCTTTTTCTGTAACATAACGTGAACCGTAGCCACCTCCAGAAGCTGAAAAGCTAATAAAGTATTTATTATTTTCATCTTTTCCTAGTGTGTATTGTTCTTCATAACCCTCGATGATTAGACTTCTAACATCCAAGATAGTCCCTGGTGGTTTTTGGATTAATTCTTCTCTAGTCATTTTAATTCTCCCATTACAACAATACTAATTGTTAATAGTTCTATATCTTTTATAAGATTGTCCAACATTATATCATCAGATTATGTAAAATACAATACGATTTCTCCAATTCTATAATAAAATGGTTTAAGTATTTAGTATATAATAAATAATTGATATTATAATTGAGGTTGGAATTGCAAGTCCAAGTGGTATTAGGAAGAATAAATATATAATCATTAAGTTAAAAACTGTGCCCCCTAAATCTAATTCTAATAATTGTTCACGTTTACTATAATCTGGATAAATCTCTTTGAATTGTTTATTTACTTCTTTAGATATCCCCATGATTTGAGCATAAATCAAGTATTCTTCCCATAGCTTTACCTCAATATGCCTTCTTTCATCAATCAAAGAATAGTCTAATAGATATTTCTTTAATCCTATTAAATATTCTGCAATTGGTTTTAGTGATACATTTGCTTCTTTAGACAGTATTTTACCATGCCAATTATCTAATACATCACTATGTGCCTTATACCAATCTCTAAACTCTGAAGTATTTATAAAATTATCACTTCCTGCAGCATCCTTCAGCATATCATATAATTCTTGCTCTATATCAGTTTTAAAAAAGTCTCCGTCTTTTAGATCTATGTGATACACCTTATTTCCCTTATCTGTAATAGATATTTTATTTTCATTAGCCCACTTTAAAAGATATGCCCCTATAATTCCTTTTTTCAGTGTATTTCTTTTTATATTGGAACAATAATACAAACTAGCAAATGCTAGTTCTAAATTAATACTCTTAGGCTTTTCTCTACTATAATCAACATTTTTGTCTTTTACTATTCCACCATATTTTAATGCTTGTATTTTTTTTATTCCAAAAAATAAGAAATACAAGCATACTATTAAATAGAAAAAATATGACATATTTATTACTACTAAAATAAAATCAGAACTATCTATCATAATATAACTCCTCTTTATATACTTCTACCTAACATCGGTAGACATCACTTTTCCATCAAATAAATTATAGATTTCTTTATAATCTATTACTTCTCCTTCACTATATCCATGATTGATATAATACTCTTGAAGTAACTCATATGTAGTTTTAATTTCAACGTATTTAATTGGGTCATTAATTTCACCTAAAAGTGCTAATCCCCACTGATTATCACTTGTTTTTAAATTTTTTAGATATGATTTAGAATCCAAACCACTATTTTGTATTACTTGTTGTAATGTAGACATAGAAGCTAACTCTTTTTCATATTCTTCATTAGTAATTTGACCATCTCTTATTTTTTCCGCAAACCAAGTAATTTTATTATTCAAAATACTCTCTAAAGGTATAAAATATAAACGATTTTTTCCAGTGCAAAACTTTTTAAAAACATTACGTACTCTAGACATAAAATTATCAATCTGTTCTTCACTTATTTCTCTATCTTCAAATCTTAAAGGCATATTATTCTTTTTTTTACTATTGATCATTTTATGCGCAACGCGAAGCCAATAGTCATATTCTTTTTCACCTACAATTAAATCGACGGTTTCAAGGTCATCTGAAAAATTATACCAAGGAAATGGCTTCTTTCTATCTCCTTGCCATCTGAGTACATCTTCTAATATTCCTGATGGAAAGCTTTGCCTTGCATATCCTAATTCAAGTGTCCCTGGAGGTGTAATATATATGATAGAGTCGTACTTTCCATAATCTTCAGGTTTACCATATGTTAGCACTAGTGAATGCAACATTGCAATGACTTTTGCATCTTCATCTTCAACTCTTATATGATTTAGACCATTTTCTTCTATTTGTTTATTAAAGTATGCATTTTGCCCACTCACAAAGTAAAGATCGTCTTCTCCTAATGGATCATATTTTTTTAATAGGAATACTTCTTTAGATGGAGTATTTACAATTTCGTCATATTTCCTTTGTAATTCTACGTCTTTTTTAACTCTTTCCATATAATTGTTCGAAACGATTCCTTTCATTTCAGTATATTGTTAATTAAACCTATAAAAACTTTTTAAGAAATTCTATGACACCATTTTCATCATTCGAAAATTCAGTAATATAATCAGCATTATTCTTAATTTCTTCTGTTCCATTTTTCATTGCAACTTTTATCCCACTGCTTTCAAACATTGATAGATCATTCTTTGAGTCACCAAAACAAATAGAATCACTTTTCTTTAAATCAAATAATCTATATAACTCATTAATTGCATTTCCCTTAGACGTACCTCTTATATTTAAATCTGCAAAATACCTGCCCTCTGTTTCTTTTCCTGAATTACAAATCTCAATTTCTTTAATGAGTTTTATTTCGTCTAAACAATTAATGAAATTGGCTTCACCGTTACCGTGTAAGACAACTTGAGTTACCGTATCTGCAATTTCACCTATTTTTGAAATTGCAACATCATTAATTGTCCTGTGTCTATCTGTCATAAACGTTTTGTTCCAATATCTTTTATTTAATGTATTAAAAGCGGTACCGATATTGTACTTTATAGAAATATTCCAAATTAAGTCAAGCAGTTCATTGCTAAAAGGTATACTAAATAAAACATTATTTTTTTCATAATCATAAATCACAGCCCCATTATCTGCTATTACTAATGGTGAAGCACAGCATTTTATGCTTTTCTCAACTGTGTATTTAGTATTTCTTCCTGAAACTAGTACAATAAGATAATCTTTATTTATTTCAGAAAAATAATGGGACGTTTCATCTGATATTTCTTTACTATTATTGGTAAGTGTTTTATCTATATCGAGCAAGATGCATTTTATTTCATTCATATTAAATATCCCTTTCATCTATATTAGTCTTCATCTATATCTTCAAACTCTTCAATAAATTGCTTATCAAAATAATTCTTTAATTCATTCTTTCTAAAATCGCGGATTTCTTCACTATCAATTACTTCATAGATTTTATCTTTTATTTCTAAAAAGTTATCGTCTTCTGGCATATATCCTCCGACTGTTTTTGATACACCTGTTTTAGTGTCTTTAATAGTTATATATGAATCGCAACCATCCATTATATCCATATTACTGTCAGCATCTTTATCAATTTTTGAGAACTTATTATTAATTAAGTCTAGTAATTCTTGATATTTAGATTTATTAAACGATATTTCTTTTTTCAATTCATCTTCATAACTAACAATTGCTTTATCATTGCTAATTGTTATTGTTATTAAGGCAGTATCTTCTGTTGTTCCAAAACCACCACCAGTTTTGTATTCAACTTCAATATTGTTTGAACCAACATTTATATCTTTTCCTTCTTTTTTATTCTTAAATTTAAGCATACAACATACTCCTAAAACTAGTATTAAAATAATTATTAAAATTGTAGATCTCTTCATATCTTAAAACTCCTTACTCATAATTTCATAAAATTTTATAATTTTTTTTATAACTCGAATTGCCTCTTTTTCTCCTATTTGCCTTTCCTCGTTATCAGAACAATTGATTCCACAAGATCTTTTTAAATTATATTCAAGCCATTCAGAATTATTCTTAAAACATGAATAAATCGCTTTATTGATGTCTGTTAGATTACCCCCATTTGTTTTATAAGTATCTAAAAAGTAATAAAATTTTGTGGCATCATAATATTCATGTCCTCCACTCCAATTCCATGCTGTTTCTATTGCTTCTTCACATGGATTAACAAGACCAGCTAATTCCCAATCAATAATATATGGTTTGAAATCATAGCTCCATATAACATTAAGTATGTCCAAATCTTTATGGCTAACAACCATTTCAGATTTTATTTTACTTACGGCAATTGACGATTTTTTATCTATTTCATATAATTTGTCTTTATATTTTAATAAAAATTCTTTTATAGTAGGCATTTCCACACGGTCAACATAATAATTCCAATTTACTTCGAAGTCTTTATTGGGTTTGTTGCATTTATGTTTTAATTCCCCAAAGTCTATATTATGTATCTGAGCTAAAATTGTAGCCACTTCTCTTACGTGTTCTTTGCTTATTTTTGAATTTGAAATATTTGTCCCTTCAAACCATTCAAATATTAAGAAAAAACTATTGTTGCATTCTTGTATAGACATGTTATTGAATTCCATAGCTGGAATACAATTTAATCCATTTTCTTTGGCCTTGCTTGCAATTTTTTCTGTTAATGTGATGTGCTCTTTGTTACTATCGTTTGTTATTAATTTAGGATTTAAATGTTTAACGGCATAAATTCCTTTAGTAGTACTGACTTTATATAGCTTGTTTAATAGCCCTCCCATTATACGGGTAGGTTCTTCTATTAAATCACCTAATTCTAATTTTATTAATAGTTCTTTAATGGTTATATTTATATCCAATGGCTATCTCCTAAGAATTTTATTTAACTCATTCTCAGCCTTTTTTATAAAGAAATCATCTTTAGCAATTGGCAAATTTAGTTCACAAATTTTATTTTTGATTTTTTCTATTGTATCCCATTCGGAGTTTTCATCGGTTTCAATTTCAATTAGAATATCGCTATTATCAATAAATTTTACAGCCAGCTTAAAATTATCCTTCCAATAAACGATATCATCTTCTTTTATATTCATAATTTCATTATAGTTTATTGCTTTAAATATATTTTTGGCTTCTTCGATATTATAGACATCGCAATTGATAGCTGTCTGATTGACAATATCCCCGTTTTTAGCAATATCTTTTTTCTTAAATGTAATCCTTTGAAGTACTTTATCTCCTTCAACATTATATCTTAAAATAATCGCTTTAGATATAATATCTCGAGTACTCATATTTTCAATTTTTAAATTCGAAGGAATAAAATAATAGTCATCTAATGAAAATTTTACTCCTTCTTTAAAACCAGTTTGTTGCAAAAAATCAACCAACTCTTCCTTTAAACATGTAACCTTAACTGTTATTTCATTTTCTTTCTTTATGGACATTTTTATACCTCTTATACATATTATTTTATAGAGAATGGTTCGCTGTACAGTGTAGTCATTCCATTATATTTTAATACTCTATATGTGCCATTTTTTAACTCTCCATACATATTATGCCAGTCAATATGCATCTCTGTTATTCCATCACTATTGGGCATCATCGCTATCTCTCTCCATGCAATTTTTTCTTTTTCTATAAGATTTTCCCATTTTTCTTCACCTGCAGATATTTGTAATGCAAAATTTACCCCCCAAGATACTGGCATGTCGTTTTTATCTTCAATAATTATATCTGCAGAAGTCTTAGTAATAGATTCATCCTTTACTATTATTTTAACCTTTTCTTTTTCCACTCATTGGGTTTTATTGAATAATCATTTTCATTTTTTTCTTCTTCTGCTAACGCCTTTTTTTCATTAATTGTTTTATTAGGAAAATTAAGAATTATAGGTATTGCCATAGCAATTAACACAATGATAGTTACGATATAGATTATAGCCTTGAAGTTTTTCATTATACTTCTCCCAATTTATTCCATTCTTTAAATATTTTCTCTTAAATTTTATTCATTATATTATAAAAAAAAGATAGTTTCAATAAAACAAGCCCAGAACAAAATTGGTTTTTTGACAAAATACATCAAATATAGTATAATCGCAATATTACCAATAGAATTTTTCGGGTTACTGGAAAGGAAATACAAGATGATCCTTTATGTAGATTTTGAAACTCAGCAGTTTTATAAATGGCTGGAAGAGCCATGGGACTGCAAGATTGAGACATTGGGTCCAGTATATCTTGAAGGCAAGAAAGACCTCACATCCGAAACCCCTGAAGTAATTAAATGCATACAAATTGGGACTCGGATATTAGTCGCTATGAAAAGAGCGATAGATAACAATGGAATGTTTGCTGAAATAGAACTCAGTGATGAGGAGTTTAATGACATTTGCAAGGTACCCAGATCTAAAGCAAGACTGGTGTATCAGGGTAAAGATTCCCAAGGCAGAGACAAAGCACTTCTGAAGTATCCTACTTTTAGATATCTGTAATATATGATTATAATTTTTAAGTAACCTGAAAAAAAAATAGAAACTGTCCTAATTACTAAATGGGCAGTTTCTTACTTTTGTTACGTTAGTTATTTTTTATGTTGTTTAGCATAGCTATTACTTTTTTTATTGCTTCAATTTCAAAAGTATTTGTATTGTACTCTAGATTTCTTCTTTCGCAAAATGCTTTAAACTCTTCTATACAAATATTGATATTACTTTTATTCACTTTATCTGTAACTAGCTTAGTTGCTGTTTTAATATATCCTTTTACACTGCATGCTGCTAATGCTCTAAAATACTCATTCTCAGGTAAATTAGAATTTTCATATAAAACATTTACAAAATCATCATCTAATTTTTGAGGATTAGTTAAAATAATTTTGTTAGCAACAAAAGCTTTGACTTTCCCTTCAACTCTATATATAGAAGAGTCATTAGGAATTTTGACCTCACATAATGTGTCTCCTCTTATTATCCATCTGAAAATCCATTCATAATTTGATATAAAAAATCCGCCTATTTTTTTGTAGTCATCAGCCATTAAATCAACTTTTGTGTCACATTCAACTATTTCGTCTATTGGAAAAAAACGACCATCTCTATATTTTTGGTACATTTGAATAATCTTATAATACTTACCATTTCTATCTGCTTTATAAATATTCATAATTTCTCCATTTTATAAGTATATTTCTAAAATTTTTTGTAAGAAGTTCCAAACTCCTATTTTGGTAGTTAATCCTTCATAATTATTTGATATCCTTTTCAGTATTTCATCCTTAGCGAAAAATTTAATTTCACTTACTTCATCTTCTTGAAGTTTAACTTTTGAAATATCAAAACTTTTAGTAATGAGATAACATTCATTAAAGTGTTTATTAATAATATCTCCTTTTTCATTAATTGATGTCGAACCTACTAAGTATTTGATGTCATCATCAGATATTTCTATTCCTAATTCTTCTTTTGCTTCTCTGATTATAGCTTGTCTGCCAAATTCTCCGCTATCTACATGCCCACCTATAGGTGCATCCCACAAATTCGGCCATAATTTCTTATTAGGACTTCTTTTTTGCAATAATATATTATTATTATCATCTAATATAAACGCATATACTGCTCTATGCCATAATCCTTTTTTGTGGCACATGTCTCTTGTTGCAATTTCTCCAGTAAATTCACCATTTTCATTTAATACATCAAATATTTCTTCTTGTGAATACTTTCGTAAATATACGTTATAAGCTTTATTTAGTGATCTAAATCTATTTGTATTTTCTAATAATTTCATTGCTTCTTCAAAGCTAACCCACTTTATTTCTTTTGATTCATCAGAAATTATAAAATCGTGATTATTTACAACGAATAAAAATCTTATATTATAGTGAATATGCTCAGGCTCTTTTTTTGAGATATTTTCTGGAATACTATGTACATCAATATCCAATATTTTGCCACCAAAATCATCTGCTTCTGTAATTCCTGCTTCTTCTTTCACTTCCCTTTTTGCAACATTTAGAGAATCTTTTTCTCCATCACTATGTCCTCCGAAGAATGTCCAAATATCTAGTGATTTATGATGATTTAATAATACATTTCCATTTTTGTCCATAATTAATGCATCAGCTGTAACATGTCCTGCCAAATTGCTTCTACTAAAGCAATTATCGCTTATATTCAAAAATTTATTTAAAAGCTCAAGATTTTTCTTTTCTTCATTATCACATGGTACATATGTTTTTAAAGATTTATATAAATCAAACATTATTATTCCTCCAAAAATTATTTTTATTAGAGTATCACTTATTTAATAAAATATCAAGATAAAACAAAACGGGCCACAGTTAGTGGTCCGTTTTGTGACTGAACATCCGATGTATCATCTGAAATATAAATACAATAATACGAAGCAATATATACATCGTAAGATATCCAACTATTCCAGCTAACGCATCTTCAAATTCCATGCTTCCAGTACCAGTGGCGCCTTGAAAAAACTCTATTGCAATGGCCAAAATAACTGTCATTGACATTGCAAAAAAGTTTGTTATCGGCACAGGTTGATCCTTATTGTCCCAATATTTAAAAACTTGAAATGAAACAATAAAAATACCTATACCAATAATAACAGGAACAATAAATGCAGTGCTTGTCCACTCAATCATTACAGCCATTGAAATGGTAAGAATAACTGTTGTAACTACAGTATATAAGCTTGCCATAGCAAATGAATTGTCCCAATTATCAAATAATTTAAAAATGGGAAATGTGACTGCAAAAATAATTAATCCTGTTATTCCAAGTACAATAAAATGAAGCTGCTTGTCGTTAAAGCTACCAGCACTGGAAAAAGCAATTAAGTCGTGTACACGTTTTATCCGCCTTGCTAATTCATATAAAAGTTCTTTCATGGTGTACCTCCAATTTCCTTTACATAATAATTTTAACATAAAACAGCTTTAAAATCAAACTTAAGGTTTATATTTAAAAATTTAGAACATCCTTATCTATAAAAATAGTTTCATTGAATTTTCTATAAGTACATTTACCTCTTTCTATCATTTTTTTATAATCATTAATTGATACATACTTGCAATCTATTACTTCTCCATCAAGAAATCTTATCGAATCTTTGGGAACATCTTTATACAGTATATAAATATCTCTAAATACTCTTTTATTTTTTATTGTAGAATATAGCTTTAACTCGTCGGATTTTACATCAACTCCAATTTCTTCATGAAGTTCTCTAATTATTCCATCAATACTTTTCTCTCCAGACTTGAGGCCACCATGTGTTTCCTCCCATTTACCGCCGCGTTTTTTATTATAATTTCTTTGAGTCAATAATACTTGTTTTTTTGAATTGATAATAAAACAATGCACAGAAATAGTATATTCTCCTTCTGGAATATTTTTTTTGTTTTTTCTTTCTATTATTTTTCCAATCTTGTTTTTATTAGTATCATATACATCCATGTATTCAGACATTTAAAATCTCCATTTTCTATAATTCTTAATGTGAATCCGGTGTCGTAGCATCATGCAACGCTTTTCCTTCTACGTAGAATGAGTCTACATTTCGGCCTAATATATAGTTGAAATAAGTAATTGTTCCTTTGCCAACCTCTTCTTTTATAGTTTTTCTCAAAAAATCACCATCATATTTTCCTCTAGATAAAGATTTAAAAGTATCAGCATGACTATCATCAATTCCAAAAATATCGTTATTATCAACTAAATCTGTAACATCTATATATTCTTCAATACTCACAATATCTTCTTCTGTAATATCTTGGTCACTAGTCCATTCATTAGAAAAATCAATATAATATTCTGAAGAATTATCTTTAGCGTTTATAATCCTTACGACTGGCATAAATTTATCATTTTTTAAAGTATAAAAATATTGTGGACTATTCAACAATAATCTTCCACTTTTTACGTGAGTATTATTGCCTAAATAAATGGCGCCAAGCTCTCTTCTTGAAAACATACCTTTAGAAGAGTTTCTCATTCGATAAAAGTTATGCTCTTTTGGTGTAGATGTAGCAAAAACCCAGTTTCCCCTTTCATTTTCAAATTGATTTAAGGCATTTTGAGACCTCTTCACGGCATCATATTTATGCCCTCTTACTGTATACAAATTTAATCCATTATCTTGGTAATATTTTTTAATTGAATTTTTATAATCTTGAATTAAAATTAAAACGTCTTTAATACTAAGAATTACATTTTGCTCAATCTCATCAAAATTTGCCGCTCCATTAATTATTTCGGGAAAATCTCGACGAGCTTTCTGATAACATCCTTGTTTAAATTCATCAATTCTATCACTACCTTCTTTTTTTAAGCGATTTAAGGCTATTAAGTAGCCCATATATTCCATATATAGTTTGAGTTTTCTTGGATCTAATCTGCGTATTCTCTCATTAAAAGAGTTCGTAATATCTGTTACTTGTTTATCCATTATTTCTCCTTTTTAAAAAATGCTTTAACCTTTTTATGATTTTTTTTAAGAAGCTTTCCTCGACTTCCACTAAACTATCAGTTTTTTCTGGTTCAACAGATGGCTTTAAATTCATTGCAGCGTTTTTGAAAATATCATTAGGATTATATTTTTCTTTTAACATGTTTTGCGCTCTTAATTCATTTTGATTTAATCTAGCTCGAAATCTTTTTTTCAACTCAACAGTATCACACCAATAATCATAACATATCATGCCAATAATGCCACGAGTTTCTTCTAGTAAATCAAGTTCTTTTAGTGGTAAATTATAATCAAAATTACATTGATAGTCAGTTGATGAATTGATATTTATATATTCTAAAATGTCTTTTGGTATTTTATTAATGTCTCTTTGTTTTATTCCTTTTAAATAATGCTTAACTTCGGCTAATGCATTCGGATTAATTACTTTTTCCATTTTTTCCTCCGATGTTATTTTTCTGCTTCATTTTTATTATCTTTATCTCTGTCAAAGAATCGCTTTACTCTATCAATAATAGAAGGTTTCATTCTTTCGTCTTCCATACAATCTTCGACACCGTCCTTACCTTCCTCGCTTTCAATACTATTTTCAGTTCCTTTTTTTTCTTCATTTTGATTAAAAGTATAAGGAGTCACATAATTAAGCTCGTAATTATGTACTTTTCTTAAATCTTCTTTGTCTATCTCGCCATTAATTATTTTAAACCTACTTATACTTTCATTAGCAGTAGTTTCTGCACCATTTCGAATAGAGAATTCTTTTCGGGAACCTATCTCTATAAGCATACTACCATTTTCCAAATATTCGAATGATAGTATTTTTTCACCTTCACTTTGTAATAAATCTGAGCTTCTGTTATTAGTAAAATAGTCTTTGATAGCAAGAAGCTTATTATTTTGTGGGTTTTTAAGTCTTGAATTTATGTCTTCTAAACTATTCATGATATCACTAAACCTTCTGTTAATATCTTCATCTTCAAGTGCTATATCTTTGTCTAAATCATAGCTATATCCTAGGTTGTATAATGCAGATTGAGTATTACATAGTAATTCTCGTATAGTTACTTCTGCTTCATCTCGTTCTATACCTGCTTCTTCAACCAATTTGTCTGTAAGGACATCGCATAAATTATGTCTAGTAAAAGCTTCTTTTAAAGTTTCTTCTCCAAAAACCTCTTCAAACGCGTAAGCCATATATCTCTCATTTTCATATACACTATTATTTCCATTTTTCCATTCATTATATCCTTCAGTCAATAGAGTGTTTCCTATGCCAAAATCTCCACTACCATGTCCTACTTCATGATGTAAAGCCCCACTTGACTCACCAAAAAGAACAATTTCTTTAGTATATGGGTCAAAATATCCTGCAGCGCCTACATGTGGATTTCCTGTACCTCCTATGTTTCTACCTTCCTCTACTGGACGAACATCAATAGTTAGGTTTTCTAATGTACTTATTAATTGATTATAATAAAACCCATCTTCTTTTTGGTAATAATCAATATTATCTTGCCAAATCATTGCAAATTTGTTGATAATATCGTCTTTTTGTTTTTGCGAAATATTTGGATTATTATTTAGTGTATCAACTAATTTTTTAACATCTTCTGAAAGTAATTCGTAATCATAAACTTCTGATGTATTCTTTTCCTTAAGATTTTGAATATTAGGTCCATCAAGGTTCCCATAAATATAAACTACAGAATCAGTATCTTGATCATAGTAAAAAGAAATATTATCATGTTCAGCGTTTGGATCTTTTAAATAATCTTGAACATAATCTGACTGTTTTACAGAACTTAAAATAATTGCAATTTCCCATGGTTTAAATCCTTGAGCTTCCAGTTCTTCTTTTAATAAATTATACTTGTTTTTTAATATAAGTTGATCATCAGTTAACGTTTCTTCTTTAGGAAGTTTGACATCATAATCATAAAGCCCATATTCATTCTTTTCACCTTCTTGTAAAACTGTGTGATGATTTCCTATAAGTGGAGGAAAATCAAAAGATGTTAAATGTTTCAATCCACTTACAGTAATTACTGCAGCTCCAACAATTCCACCTATTGCTATAGCAATTTTTTTACCAGTGTTGCCCCTCTTTGGAATGTAATATCCTGGCGTATATCCATATGGATCACTCCCAAATCCACCATTAAAACTAGGAGTATCAATAGAAAATCCATCATAATTATTGTATGGTTGGCCGGGCCTTCTACCTTCTGGCTTTCTATAATATGGGTTTTTATCATTTCTACCATATATATATATTATTTTTTTAGGATTGTAATAATCATATAGATTTTTATTATCAGCATAATCTAATATTTTTTCTCTATTTTTAGCTAAGGCAAAGTAGTACTTAGAATTATATCTGTTTTGGAACCTTATGTATTCTTCGCCTTCAAAATCTACTTTATCTAATTCAAAATAAACTTTTCTTATATTGCTATCTATTATTGTGTTAATTAATTTAACATCTTCATCACTTACAATTGGATAAAAATGTTGATTTATACCTAGCCCTATCGCTGTTAGTGTATTGTTTTCATCATCATAACTAATTGCAAAAAAATTATTTTGAATGCTAATTGTCATTACTAATTCTTTCATTTTTTATTTACCTCAATATAAATATCACAATAATATCATATATATATTCCTAAGTATTGTAAATTTCATTTATGTATAGAAAACTTTTCATTTTTATATCAAATGCTTTAAATACTTGCATAAAAAAACTGATAACAGTTGGTTATCAGTTTAAATAATACTATAATATTGTTTTTCTAACATATTCTGGATTCATATTTGACAAATAAATTGGGGGTATATCAAATATTGTTTTCGCCCCAAAGTTTCCTTCAGCATTCATTCTAAATGTAGCCCTTGCATATGCAATTAAAACGCTTCCTGTGAACTCTGGATTTGATTGTAGCTTCAATGAATATTCTATTATATGATTATTTCCATTGCCTGTGGTACCACTAGTTACTACAAATCCACCATGGGCCATTCCGCTGTGATTTTTTAATAACTCTTCTTCGCTTATAAAATGTACTGTTGTGTCATAGTCAGAAAAATAGTTTGGCATTGTCTTTATTTCATTTTCAACTTTATCTTTATCTGCACCATCTTCTAATACAACAAAACACTCTCTTGTATGCATTTCTCTTGTTGTAAGTTCGGGATTTTCACCATTTCTTATTTTTTCAATAGCACTATCTACAGGAATTGTATATTGTTTTGCATTTTTTACTCCATTAATCCTTCTAATTGCATCACTGTGACCTTGACTTACACCTTTTCCCCAAAAAGTATAAGTATGATTATCATGTAAAATTGAATTTGCATATAACCTCATGACAGAAAACATTCCTGGATCCCAACCTACAGATATTGTTGAAGTATGGCAAGAGTTCTTTGAAGATTCATCAACTGTTTTAAAGTACTCAGGTATTTTAGCATGTGTATCGAAACTATCGACTGTATTAAATAGTTTTGCCATTTCAGGCACTTGCTCTGGAAGGTCAGTGCTAGAACCACCACACATAATCATAACATCAATTTTTCCTATCCATTTTTTAGTATTAGATACTATATCTACCTCTGTATTTGACGCCACTGTTATAGTACTTGGATCACGCCTTGTAAATATAGCTACTAACTCCATATCTTCACTTTTTATAATTTCAGACTCTACTGCTTTTCCTAGATTTCCATAACCACAAATTCCAATTCTAATTTTTCCCATAAATCTCCTCCTATTTCTACCAAACAATACTTTTTTCCAAATAGTCTATTGTTTCACGGTATCTAATTAATCTATCTTGATTATTATTATACATAACTTCAGCTGGTCTTAATCTACCAGTATAATTTGATGCCATTGAATATCCATATGCACCTGCATTATATACTAAAATTATATCTCCTGGAATAGGTAAATCAACTTTTCTTTCCTTTGCTAAAACGTCCCCACTTTCGCATACATTTCCGCATATATTTGCAATTACTTTTGGACCATTATTTGCTCCTAATATTGTAACTCTATGGTATGCATCATACATAGATGGCCTGACTAATTGATTCATACCTATATCAGTGCCTATCCAATAAACATTATTTTCATGCTTTACAGCATTTATAGTTCCTAAAATCATTCCTGATTCGCATGGAATATATCTTCCAGGTTCAAATTTAAATTCTTCAAGAGCATCGTGCTCATCCTCAAACTTCTTTAATACACTACCCAATCTCTGTTTTAATAAGTCAAAGTTTAAGTTTTCCTCTCCATTATATGGGACACCAAAACCACCACCTAAATCAATTATTCTAACATTATCAAATTCATTATATTTATTAATTATATCAAAGAATTTTTCAACACCAGATATATAATGATCTATCTTGTCATTTAAAAATAAACTTCCAAGATGTTGATGAAGCCCAATAATGTTTAAACCGTACTTTTTGATGGTCGCAAATAATTCACCAAAGTTTTCTTCTGAAATTCCAAATTTTGTTTCTTTTCCAGCAGTAATTACTTCTTTACTATGTCCCACTCCTTCAACTCCAGGGTTAATTCTTATCATTATCTCGCTCCCAGGATGAATACTTCCCCATGTTTCTATTTGTGAAATGGAATCTAAACAAATTAATACATTAGAATTATATACTTCTTCCATTTCTGCTTTATCGATATTATTACAAACATATAAAATTCTACTATCTTCAAAACCACATTTCTTATTTAAGTCTAATTCAAGTAATGACATACAGTCAACATTTAAGCCATATTCTTTGACTATATTTAGAATAGCAGGATTATTATTTGCTTTTGTTGAATAATGCATACTTATTTTGGCTTTTTTTAAAAAAACTTCAAGGACATTTTTAAAGTCTAAAATTGTTTGACAACGTTCCCTAAGTATATTTTCATCATATACATATAAAGGGCTTCCATATTTTTTTAATAATTCGTGAAAAAAATTATTTGCTTGCATATTATCTTTCATCTTCATTCTCCTTTACTATTAAAACAAGTAGAGGTTTCCTATAAACAAAAAGAGTGAATATTATAAATA
>Ga0247611_10004166_pt1 | contig 20369 bp, 16 predicted proteins | sample 177DNAGHGhighgp2_FD_192422 | JGI IMG/M metagenome (GOLD analysis project Ga0247611, IMG submission 192422) | Sheep rumen microbial communities from Palmerston North, Manawatu-Wanganui, New Zealand - 1770 DNA GHGhigh gp2 | ecosystem: Host-associated > Mammals > Digestive system > Stomach > Rumen...
ACTTTGTCATATCCTTACCGAAATATGGCAGCTAATAATTAATATGGTCACAGAATGGGGCTATGTCTGCACCCCAGTCTTGGTGGCTCGGTATTAATTCAGCGGACACCAAATAACAACCCGTCGTGGTGCCGTCGGGCCAAAGGATAGACAGGTGGCTGACGCCCGCAGGCAGTTCGCTCTTATTGGCCACCAGCCAGCCACTATGGGCGGCGGCAGTGGCATCGCTGCCAAGAAGGACGAAACTGTTGTCGCTGAAGCCGAAGACCTCATAGTCCTCGGGGACATATATCTCTGTGAGGGCTTCCTCGGTGCCGTCGAGGGATATAGGCGGGAATTCCTGCAAGTCCAGGTCGGCATTAGCAGCATTCATGAAGCCGCTGGCCATCGGCCCCTCAAAAGCCACCACCATCTTGGCTATAATGGCGGCGCTAGAGGTGTTGCTCACGATGACCGTACTGTTCTCACCGAACTTCTTGCTTTTGAACTCAGCCAATTGGACGGTACTCCCCGACAAGCCTTTGATACCATAGAACTTCAGATTGTCGTTCGTACCATACAGCGCGAGAGCCCTCTGGTCGAAATAGGTTGAAGTGCCTGCTGGGAAGATAACCTCCGTCAGCCCGGCAATAGCCGCCTCGTAGTGCATGCTATTAGAGTCGTACCTGGAACCTATAAGGCCCTCGCCATAGTCTGCTGACACGAACACGTCTTCTGGAGCTATCGAGTGGTCGTCAACATCTTTTACTATATCGTAGTTCTTTGTGAACGTATAGGGTGCGTCGTTAGCCACCTTCACCCTGATCTTCTTCTCAGGCTCGGCGAAAGAGCCGGGGGCGAACTCGAGCTTCTGGTCTTTGGCCAACGAGATGTCGGCCACGGTGCAGTTGAACTTGGGCATGCCGAGGATATAGAATCCGTTTGCGCTCCCGCTCTCGATGCCGATGCCGTCTGTGCCGGTGGCCACGAAGGTGCCGCCGCCGATGTTCGCCACGCCCTGCTCGATATAGAGGGCGTAGCTGCCGCCGCTGACGGTGCCGTCGCCGATGTTCGCCGCACCCCGACTATAGACGCCGCAGGTGGCGCCGATGACACTGCCGCCCCCCATATCCAACACACCCACATTCAGGATGCCCTTTGCACCCGTGGTGACGATGCCACCACCCGTGCCGCTGTCGAGGATTCTAAGCCGGGCATTGGTGGTGATGGTGATGAGCTCGTCGGCCGTACCGCTGATTGTGTGACCGTTCAGGTCGAGCACCACGTCTGTCTCTTTAGAGCCGTCGCCGAGGGCGAGCTTGCCCGTGTGGGTGCCGTCTGCTGCAAGCGCGCAGTCGGCCAGCAGCTTGATCTCGTCATTGTTCTGGGCAGCAGCAAACGCCGCCTCCAAGTCGGTGTATTCTACAGGATTCTGACCCAAACTCTGCACGGTGGCCACAGCCTGGCCATTACTTTGCGCCAACGCTGTGGAGGGAGCGGTAAACATGGCGATCATCACCACAGAAAGGAATAACCGGGTGCTTCTGTTACAACTGAACAAGCACTTTTCGACTAAGACTGGGAATAGGTTTTTAAGTTTCATATCGTTGCTTATGTTTGATTATCTGCTGCAAATATAGGCATTTTCTACGAAAGCACCAAACATTTATCAGTTTTTTTGTGTGTGTGATTGTGACAGTGTGACAGTTACAGTTTTTATATAGCACCAACATCACCCCCTGGGGCGACTGGAGGGGAAGAAGAGTATAATGATTAATAATAATATTATTACTTTATATATAATATAAATATATTATATATAAAGTAACTCAATAGCGTGTCCTATAGAGTGAGGGCATGTTTTCAAAACTGTAACTGTCACACTGTAACGCGAGAGCACAAACAGACCGCGAAATTACTTGACATGACGCATCACGATCATCCCCCACTCTACGGAGGCCTCAGCAAACTACGACTTTCCTGCCATGAAACTCAGACTTTCCCGTTATGAAACTCCGACTTTCCCTAACCCTTCGCCAAAGCGCCGAAAACCACGAAAAAAGGGCAGCTACGGCCGCCCTAATTGTTGGTAAATAATGTTGACTTCTGCAGGTAGGAACGTGCGGCGCTTCAGCTGTGCGAGGTGCGCCAAGGCTGGATCTTCGACCAGAAGTGACTTCAGTTTCAGCCACGCTGACTGCGGCTGGATGAAAGGGAAATACTTCTGTGCGAGCTCCGCACGGCCTAATGATGTGATAGAATTTTGTTGCATAGAGATATATGTTCTTCGGCACTACAAAGGTACGAAAATTTCCTGAGATCAGCAAATATTTGTGACCTTAATAACAAACAATCTGTGAGAACTTGAAAGAACCTGATTCGGGTGGCGAAATAGCTTGCAGGTGTCAGAATAAATGAGTACCTTTGCAATGCAGAAGAAAAGAAAGGATTTTAAATTATGGCAAGAAGTGAAATTCCAATGGTGATCAACCTGAGGCAGAACAAGAACGATGACAGTACCGCTTACGGCAAGTACTTTGCCGAGTGCGATGCGAAGGAGCCGCTGAACTTGAAGGGCTTTGCCGCCCACATGACGGCGCACGGCAAGATTGCCGACTACCAGATGTGCGTGCTCGTGCTCGGACAGGTGGTGGACTGCATGAAGGAGCTGCTGACGCAGGGTCAGCCCGTGAAGCTCGACGGATTCGGCACGTTCTCCCCCGCAGTGGACGGTCAGAAGCTGGGCAAGGCGAACCTCGCAGAGGCTGTGGCCGGAGGCCCTGAGGCGATGATCAACGGCATCCACATCAACTTCAACCCTGAGAACACGAAGGGCGAGAAGCTCACCAGCCGAGCTCTGAAGGATGACTGCATCTTCACCTTCGGCTACCTCGTGGAGAGCGAGAAGCGCACCGTCGGAGGCAAGGAGAAGCGCTTCCAGAAGAAGACTCCCCTCTCCTACGTGCTGGCTCCCGAGGCCGACAACAACGGTGGAGGTGGCAACGGCTAAGGAGAGACAGAAAAAATCTTTAATTCGCAAATTCTCTAATTCTTGATTATGAAGAAGCAGCGGATGATCGAGCTGGCGGTGAAGGTGATAGTAGCCGCGCTCACGGCATTCCTCACGGCGATTAGCACGACCTCGTGCATGGGCCACGGGCCGTTCTAGTTACGGTGACAGACAGATGACAGTTTTAAAATGAGGGGTGGCCAATCGGCTACCCCTCATTTCTTGTGATTCTTTCATGAGTTAAAGGTAGGTCCCCATCAGATGGTTAGGGTCTGTGGCATGACCTACGCTGTGGAGGCTGCCCAGGCATCGGACTGCATGAAGGCTGCCGAGACCGGTCTCCTGCTGAGGAAGATATAATTATTCATCATTATAGCAATGATTCTGACTTTTTATTCGTAACTTTGCAGCCGTTTTTGATTTAAAAGGTTGTATGATGAATAAGTTTAGGTATTTTCCTGCCTTCCTGATTATATGCAGTCTTATCATGACGATGACATCGTGCAGTAAGGATGACGATGACATTGTTGTAGTGCCGACCCCTGAAGAGCAGGTGGCGTTGAACTGCGCGAAGCCCGACTATCTGAAGGCGGGCGACAGGGTGGCAATGATCTCACCCTCGTACTTCACGCCGATAGAGACCATTGAGAAAGCAGCCAACGTGGTTCGCTCATGGGGCTTTGAACCCGTCATCGGTCCCAATGTCGACAAGGTGCTGGACGGTAAGATAGGAGGAACGGTAGAAGAGCGTGTGAGTGATATCCGCTGGGCTTTGAGTGACCCGAGCATCAAGGCCATCCTCTGCAATCGCGGCGGCTACGGCACTATCCAACTCATAGACCAACTCCCATTCGACGAAGTGAAGGCTTCCCGGAAGTGGATTGTCGGCTACAGCGACATCTCCACCATTCATGGGTTCTGGAGTCGTGCCGGTGTGATGAGCATCCACGGCACCATGAGTACCACGCTGGCCAAGGGCGGTACAGACAAGACTTGTACGATGATGCGCGACCTGTTGTTGGGCAAAGTTCCCCGCTATGAGGTTCCTGCACATCAGCAGAACATCCTGGGCCAGGCCAGTGGCGTGCTCGTAGGCGGCAATCTCTGTACCTTCGCGCCCAACGTCGGCTCCCGGGCCGATGCCACCAAGGGCAAAGACCTGATTCTCTTCGTGGAAGAAATCGGTGAGAATATGCGCAACATCGACCGCCAGATGCGCTTATTGAAGATGAACGGCGTGTTCGACCGCTGCAAGGGAGTCATTCTCGGTGAGTTCATCAGCTGCGGCACTGAGTTCACAGACGAAAACGGTGAGGTCATCAGTATTGAAGCCATGCTCCACGACCTGTTGGCTGAGTATCACATTCCTGTGCTCTGCGGATTTCCCACTGGTCACGGCGACGTCAACCTGCCATTGGTGATGGGTGCCCCAGTCACCATCGACGTGCGCTCAGACGGAGCATCTCTGCAGTTTGACATCGACGGAGATCAGCAGACGATCAATACCGCCACCATCACCGCCACACCGACACCAGCAGGGTAACGGGCCGGTCTAGTTACGGTGACAGATGACAGATGACAGTTTAAAAAAGGGGGGTGGCCGATTTGACCACCCCTCTGGTATAAAGCGTAATAGAGATTGTACTCACTTAATAGAACTTGAGCTTCGCTCGAGTTCTACGACGCTCGGCAAATCATGTGAACACGATTTGCACTCACTTAATAGAACTTGAAATAGCGGCGGGCGTTGTTGTAGGAGATGTCCTCCACCATGCGCGAGAGAATCTCCATGTCGGCGGGCAGCAGACCCTTCTCCACATCGTTGCCGAGGATGTTGCAAAGGATGCGACGGAAGTACTCGTGACGCGGATAGCTGAGGAACGAACGGCTGTCGGTGAGCATGCCCACGAAACGGCTCAGCAGACCGAGCACAGAGAGGGCGTTCATCTGACGGATCATGCCGTCCATCTGGTCGTTGAACCACCAACCGGAACCGAACTGGATCTTGCCAGGCTCACCACCCTGGAAGTTACCCAGCATCGTGGCGATGACCTCGTTGGCGCAAGGATTCAATGTATACAATATGGTACGCGTGAGCTTGCCCTTCATGTTCAGTTTGTTGAGGAACTTCGACATGGCCTTGGCGGTGTTGAACTCACCGATGGAGTCGAAGCCTGTATCGGGGCCAAGTTGGTTGTACATCGCTGTGTTGTTGTCGCGGATGGCACCGTAGTGGAACTGCTGTGTCCAGTCGCTGTCGGCATCCATCTCGGCCATCACGGTGAGGAAGCAGTTCTTGAACTGACGCACCTCCTCGTTCGACAGCTGCTGACCGCGCATGGCCTTCTCGAAGATGGTCTCAATCTGCGAGTCGGTGTACTCCTCGTCGTAGAACTCCTCGATGCCGTGGTCAGAGAGTTTACAGCCATTGGCGGCGAAGAAATCGTGACGCTTCTGCAAGGCGTCGACCATATCGGCAAACTTCCTGATCTCCACGCCGCTCACCTCTGCCAGCTGCTCAACGTACTTCGGGAACTCGGGCTTCTCGATGTTCATGGCCTTGTCGGGGCGCCATGCGGGAATCATCATGGGGTCGTCCAGAGCCTTGTGCTTGGCATACTCGATGTGGTTGTGCAGGTCGTCGACGGGATCGTCGGTGGTGCAGACGCACTCCACGTTGTAATGTTTCATCAGTCCACGGGCGCTGAACTCGGGTTTCTGCAGCTTCTCGTTACACTCGTCGAAGATCTCACGGGCCGTCTTGGGCGACAGCTGCTTCTCGATACCGAAGGCGGTCTTCAGCTCAAGGTGCGTCCAGTGGTATAGGGGATTGCGGAAGGTGTATGGCACCGTCTCGGCCCACTTCTCAAACTTCTCCCAGTCGGTTGTGTCCTTGCCCGTGCAGTACTTCTCGTCGATGCCGTTCGTGCGCATGGCGCGCCATTTATAGTGGTCACCACCCAACCACAGCTCGGTGATTGACTTGAAACGATGGTCGTTGGCCACCATCTCGGGGATGAGGTGACAGTGATAGTCGATGATGGGCATCTTGGCCGCATGGTTGTGATACAGGTCCTGAGCCGTCTGGGTCTCGAGAACGAAGTTTGCATCGTTAAACTGCTTCATAATTTTGCTTGTTATGTGATTTTAAGTTCAAATTTTTTGCAAAGATAGCCCTTTTTTCGCAGAATTGCACTATCTTTGCAGAAAATATGCACGTAAACGTTTAACTACCCATGCGCAGCAAAGTCCTTCTCATCTACACCGGCGGTACCATCGGCATGAACCGCAACCCGCAGACGGGCGCCCTTGAGCCCTTCGATTTCGAGCACCTGCTGAACCATGTGCCCGAGCTCCAGCAGTTCGACACCACGATCGACACCTTCCAGTTCTCGCCGCCCATCGACTCCAGCGACATGACGCCCACCCGCTGGACCGACATCTCCCACTGCATCGCCGACCACTACGACGACTACGACGGCTTCGTCGTGCTCCACGGCACCGACACGATGGCCTACACTGCCTCTGCCCTCTCCTACATGCTCGAGAACCTCACGAAGCCCGTCGTCTTCACCGGTTCGCAGCTGCCCATCGGACAGCTCCGCACCGACGGCAAGGAGAACCTCATCACCGCCGTCGAGATCGCCGCGGCGAAGGATGCCGATGGCCGAGCCCTCGTGCCCGAGGTGGGCATCTGCTTTGGAGGCCACCTGCTGCGCGGCAACCGCACCACGAAGCAGAGCGCCGAGGAGTTCAACGCCTTCGAGTCGTTCAACTACCCCCACCTCGTCGATGCCGGCGTGAATATCACCTACCACCGCGAGCGCATCCTGAAGCCCGACTGGGCCAAGCCGATGACGCCCCACTTCCGGCTCGACAACAACGTCATCATCTTCTCCCTCTTCCCGGGCATCCGCGAAGACCTCATCCGCCATATCATCCACACGCCGAACCTGAAGGCCATCGTCATGCGCACCTTCGGATCGGGCAACGCCCCGCAGAGTCCCTGGCTGCTCAACGCCCTCCGCGAGGGCACCCGCAACGGCAAGGTGATCGTCAACATCAGCCAGTGTCTTCAGGGCGCCGTCGAGATGTCACGCTACGACAGCGGCTACCACCTGCAGGAGGCGGGTGTCATCAGCGGCCGCGACATGACCGTCGAGAGCGCCGTCACCAAACTGATGTTCCTGCAGTCGCACTACATAGAGGACCCGCAGACCGTGCGTCAACTGATGACGCAAAGCCTGCGGGGCGAAATCACTGTATAATCAAACGGGCGGTAGAGGCCCGATTAGAGGGCGATAAGCACACCGAGGGTGGGAATGAAACGCCCCCAATCCTCTACAGCCTGATACTTGGCTTCAAAGAAGATCTTCCAGTTGTCGTTGACGGGCAGCTCTGCACCGGCACCAATGTTGAAACCGACCTTAGCCTCGCTCAGGAAACCGAAGGAGTTGTAGCTGTGACCTACGAGAGCCACACCAACGAGGGGATAATAACGTAGGTTGTCCTCACCGAAGGCATACTGAAGGTTTACATTGACGTCAGACAACGAGACACCATCATGCATAAAGAAGTGATCAACCATAGCGTCAGCACGGAAGTTATCGAAAATCTCATACTGACCTTTCACTCCGATACCGAAGTTCTTGTAATCAGAATGGATGCCATAACTCAGGCCAGCACCCACAAAAGTATCACCCTGCTCTGCAAACATGGCTGTAGAGAACAGCATCATGCAAGCCATCATCATTAACTTTTTCATACGCATTTCTCTTCTGTTAAGTGTTTAATAATATCTTTATTTAGTCTTAATTCCGCTGCAAAGATATACATTTATTCGTTAAAACAACACATTATTTAATAAAAAATGACTTTCAAGGGGAAAAACTAAACATCGTTCAAGAGAATCTGGAGGATACGCTCTGCCGTACGACCGTCCCAGCGATCGGGCAGTGCACTGTGTTTCCACTCGCCTCTGACCATCTTCGCCACGGCCTCATGCAAGCGATCGGCATCTTCTCCCACCAACACATTGGAGCCGACGGAGACCGTCTCCTGATGCTCGGTGTAGTCGTTGAGCGTGATGCAGGGGACACCATTGAAAGTGGCCTCCTCAGCCACATTGCCAGAGTCGGTAATAACCCCCTTGGCATGGGCCGTCAGCCAGCCGAACTCAAGGTAGTTTAAAGAATGGATAATGGATAATGGACAATGGATAATTGAGGAGTGACAGATGACAGATGACAGTTTTGAAACAACCTCATACGCATCTTTGCGGAGAGGAGCGATGATGGGCACGGAGCCTGCTGCCTCGGTCATCGCCTGAAGCATCTTACCCAGATTCTCCTTGTCGGCCAGCAGCGCCTTTCGGTTGAGGGTAAACACGATATATCGGCCTTCCTGAAGATCGGGCATCGACGCAGGCTTCCTCAGACGGTCGTGGTTGAAGCGCAGCGTGTCCATCAGGATATTACCCACCATATAGGTCTGCGACTGCTCCGACTGTTCGCGAGTAGCCACACCCGTGCTGCGGACACCAGCTGTAAAGAGATAGTCTGAGAGGGCATCGATCACCAAACGGTTGATCTCTTTGGGCATGTTGATGTTAAAGGAACGAGTGCCTGCCACCAGATGAGCCAGACGGATGCCACGCTTCTTGGTGACGATCGCTGCCGCCATCGTAGAAGCCAGGTCGTCGACCACGATGACCACATCGACGGGATGCTCATCGAGGAAACGGTCGAACTGGGCCATCACCTGACTGGTGATCTCGTTTAACCTGACACTATCGACCCCCAGATAAAACTGCGGACGAGGCATCTCAAGGTCGTCGAAGAGTGATGCCTCCAGCGTGGGATCGTCCTCACGACCGGCATACACCAGCAGACACGAAGCTTCCTGACTCCGGTTCAGGGCCCTCACCAGAGGAGAGACCTTGATGAAGTTGGGTCTGGCACCAGCTAAAATACAGATGTTTTTGCTCATAATCGTTTAAATTTGTTGCAAAGATAGGAAATTTATCCGAATTATTTGGATTATTTGCAGAAAATATGTATTTTTGCAAAATAAATACCGAAAAGACAATCATATATGATATACAAAAGAAACTACAGATTACTACTCGTGAGTACCGTTTTGGCACTCACGTCCATATCGGCATCAGCCCAGCAGTTACAGGCCTCGCGCTCGCACTTCTCCACAGATGACGGGCTCTGCAGCAATGCCATCTCCATGATCACCCAAGACGACCTCGGCTACATCTGGATTGCCACTTGGAACGGGTTGTCGCGCTACGACGGCTATGAGTTCTTCAACTATAAGACGGGTAATGCCAGCAGCATCAAGAACCTGCACAACCGCATCCTGGACATCGTCATCGACCAGTCGCAAAACGTTTGGATGCACATGTACGACGGTCGTGTGTTTGTGCTTAACCGCAATACCGACCAGATCGTCAACCCCTTTGAGGGCTTTACTGGCTATGAGGAATACCGTTCCAGTTCTCCCCTACTCGTAACCAGCTCCGGAGAGGTGCTGATCAGTGTCGACGGCAACGGTCTGTTCATCATGAGCCTGGACCGTCGCGGACTGAAGAGCGAGCAGATGAATACCGGTGGCCTCACCATCACCAGCATGGCCGAAGGCTATCAGAGCGACATCTGGTTGGGAACGAACGAGGGCATCCATCGACTGGACCGCGGAAACCTGTCGCTTGAGAAGAAGGCCATCCTCCCCGAAGAGCGCATCTCGGCCCTCCACTCCAACGGCTATAACATCTATGCCTCGACAGCCCACGGCGGCATCTACTCCTTCGCCTACGGCCAGGAGCCGAAACAGCTGCGCAAACCCAACGGCATGGGTATCTTCAGCATCTATGTCGACAGCCACGGACTCATCTGGTTCTGTGACGACCGCATGGGTGTGTCGCGCATCAATCCCGAGAATGGCAAAGAGAAGTTCTTTGAGCAGACCGTCCTCGTGCCTGAGCAAGACGGACGAGGTGGAGAGTTCAACGAGCACGACGGTACCGTATGGATCCGCATGAACCACGGCGGATACGGCTACTACAACCGAGAGACCGATGTCGTGGAGTATTTCCACAACGACCCCAGCAACCCGTGGAACCTGTCGAACACCGTCAATGCGGCCTTCGTGCTGCCGGAGGGTGTGGTCTGGGAGTCTACCAGCCGACGGGGACTGGAGAAACTTGAGATACTGAAGAATAACATTGTACGTGTGAGACCCGTGCCCAATGCCATCTCCTCCGTAGAGAATGAAATCCGTGCGATGTTCTACGACAAAGAGAAGAAGATGCTGATGCTCGGCAACAAGAACAGCTGTCTCTTCCTGATCTACGACGACGGACGGCAGACCACCATCACCCACGACTCACATGGTAACTCCTTAGGACGTCTCTATGGCATCTCGAAAGACTCCAAAGGCAACTATTGGCTCTGTTCCAAGGATTACGGTCTGTTCAAGATGACAACCAACGGCAACGGTGGCTGGAACATCCAGAACTACCGACATGAGGAAGGCAACAAGAACAGCCTGAGCGACAACAACACCTATCGGGCCGTTGAGGACAAGAACGGCAACATCTGGGTGGCCACCTATGGCGGCGGCGTGAACATGCTGACCACCGATGACAAGGGACACACTATCATCCTGCACCCACAGAACGGCATGAAGGACTATCCGAAGAAAGACTTCATGAAAGTGCGCGACATCGAGGCCGACAGCGAGGGCCAAGTGTGGGCCGGCACCACCGACGGCATCCTCATCCTGTCGTATAAGAACAGAGAGATGAAGATTGAACGGCTGAACACCTCTGATCCAGGCGACCAGATGCTGATGAGCAACGACATCGTGTGTCTGAAGCGCGATGCACAGGGACGCATGTGGATAGGTACAAACGGTGGAGGCATCGCCTATACCAACGGTAAAGACGACAACGGCATCTACCATATCAACAACTTTGGATCCAAGGACGGCCTGCCGTCGGAAGAGATCCGCAGCATCACTTTCGATGATCACGGCAACGCCTGGTTTGCCACCGAACACATCATCAGTTCCTTCGACATTGAGAAGCGCATCTTCACCACCTTCTCCAACCTCGACGGTGTCGACGAAACGATGATGTCAGAGGGCGGTGCCATCACCCTGGACAACGGTCATATCCTTTTCGGAACGCTCAACGGCTACTACATCGTAGACCGCAACAAACTCATGACGGAAAAGGGTTCGCTGCTGAAACTGCAAATCACAGACTTCTTCGTAGACGATGAGATTCAAAGTCCCAGGATGAATGGCAATTACAACTATTACGTGCCCATGAGCCGTAAGGTGACACTGCCGTCACACAGTTCAAACTTCGCCTTCCGCTTCGCTGCGATGAACTATCAGCTGCAACACCGTGTACACTACCAGTACATGCTTGAAGGCTACGATAAAGAATGGCAGAACGCCGACAAAGACCGAATCGCCTTCTACGACGATGTGCCCGCAGGAACCTACACCTTCAAGGTAAAAGCCTTCCTGCTGGAATCGCCAGACAAATACGACCTGCGCACCATCGAGGTCACTGTTCCCGTATTCTCCTTACTGACATCGACAGCACTCTGGTTCATTGGTGCCATCCTGTTGGCAGCCCTGGCAGCCTTCATCCTCATCAGACGGAGAAAAGTTAAAAAATAACAAGGCGCAGCAACTTTTCACTTTTCGCCCCTCACTTTTCACTAAAAAGTTGTACCTTTGCACACAGATATACGGGTCGTGCCGCATAGATCGGGATACTCTACATTAAAAAATCATCGGGACTGTTTCCCTTGCCAATGGCGGGCCACAATGATCCTTCGGGAGAGCAGCAATGCCGGTGGATTACAACAGCAGGGAGCACCCTTATCGTGTGAAACAGGAGTTTTCACCAAATCATCGGCACGTACCCGATTTTTTATTGAACATTGAACATTGAGCATTATGTTTTCAGGCATTATAGAAGAATTTGCTACCGTTGTAGCCATTAAGAAAGACCGTGAGAATATCGACTTCACACTGACCTGTTCGTTTGTCGACGAACTGAAGATAGATCAGAGCGTCGCCCATAACGGCGTCTGTCTGACGGTTGTATCTATTAAGGACAACACTTACATCGTCACTGCGATGAAAGAGACCCTCGACCGCACGAACCTCGGACTGCTGAAGGCGGGCGACAAGGTGAACGTGGAGCGCTCGATGCTTATGAACGGACGGCTCGATGGCCACATTGTCCAGGGACATGTCGATGAGACCGCCCGCTGCATCGCTAAGGAAGATGCCAACGGCTCCACCTATTTCACCTTTGAATATCCTGAGAATCGGGAGATGGCAAAGAAAGGCTATTTCACCGTAGACAAGGGCTCCGTCACCGTCAACGGTGTATCCCTTACCGTCTGCAACCCCACCTCGAACACCTTCCAAGTGGCCATCATCCCTTATACCTTCGAGCACACCAACTTCTGCGACATCGAGGTAGGTTCCGTCGTGAACCTCGAGTTCGATATCCTTGGGAAGTATATCGCAAGATTACAGCAACTCTGAAGGGGTGGAGATAAATGTCTTCGCGCCGTGCTGAAGGAGGAAGTCACGGTCGCGAAAGCCCCAAAGGACACTGATACAAGGGAGACCGGCATTAGCGGCGGTCTGGATGTCGACATCGCTGTCGCCTACGTAAACAGCCTCCTGCCCCACCCCTAACTGGCGCAAAGCCTCGAAGACGGTGTCGGGAGCAGGTTTCTTGCGGATGCCCTGAGCCTCGTTCTCGCCAATGGCCACCTCAATGGTATCGGGGAAGAAATGGTGGCAAAGCTCCTGGGTGGCCGCCATCATCTTATTGCTGACGACCGCCAGACGACAACCTCTTGCCTTCAGGGCAGCAAGCGTCTCGGAGACACCGTCGTATGGACGCGTGGTATCAAGCGAATGCTGCATATAATGCTCACGGAAAGCATCAAAGGTTTCGTTGAACGCAGGATTGCCAGCACCCTGAGGCACAGCACGTTCCATCAGCTTACGAACCCCATTACCGACAAAGCGTCGGACATCGTCGATGGAGTGTTCTGGCATCCCATGCGTCCGAAGGGCATAGTTGACGGAGGCAGCCAGATCGCCAAGTGTATCGAGTAGCGTCCCATCGAGGTCAAAGATATACGTGTTATAGGTCATCATCTGTAAACTGTAAACTGTAAACTATCTCTTGCTCCGCTGGATCATCGTGCGTACCTTATTATTATATTTAGTGGCAGCCAGGAGGTCCTCAATGTTCAGATGCATGCGATACTTCCAACGATTATAAGGATCGCTGGGCACATTGATACGCTCTTCCCGAGGATTCTTGCCACGCAGCTCCGTGTCCATAGCCAGCCAATCCTGCAATGAGAGGATACAGAGCATAGACGGGCAATAGAGATGACGGGCGATGATCTCCTCAGCGAGATGGGCAGGCAGATGCTCAGGGGCACGACCCTGTTTCTGGAGCATGGAGACATAATAGCGCTGAGTGCGCTCTGGACTCTCCTCCCACCAGAGGCGCAAGGGCGACATGTCGTGGGTAGAGACGGTGGCAACGCTGCGATAGGGATTACCGTCGAGATGGGTGAACTCGAAACCGCTCTGTTTGGGAAGTGACTGTATCTCAAGCGTAAGGATACGCAGATGGTCCAGTACGGGCTGTACGCACTCCGGCAGCATGCCCAAATCCTCAGCACAGCAGAGCATTCTGGTATGGCCGAACACCTCAGAGAGACGGCGCATGGCCGTAGCTCCCCAGAAAAAGTTATGACGCTGATAGAAGTAATTGTTGTAGAGTCGCATATAGGCATCCTTCTCCTCAGCGGTAAGTGCCTCATAGACAGGTTCCTGCCAGGCTCCAATACGGGGATGGTACATCTCCGGCTGTCGCGGATCCTCAAGGAAAAGCACATTGCTGACCAGACGGTAAAGCCCATCACGGATCCACAGGCTATTCTCGTCGCCCTTCCCATCGAAAGCCTGCCGCACCTTCTGCTGGGTATCGTATTCTGCCTTCAGATCATAGAATCCATAACTGCGGGGAATCAGGAAATGTTCACGGACGTACGGCACATGGAGTCCGAAGAGTCGCTGGAGCACACGATCGTTGATGAAGGGCCGCGTGAAGAGATCCTTACGAAAGGGCAGTCCAAAGTATTCTATCTCGCCCTGTGTCATAGGCAACGCAGGTGAGAAATGGCCCAAAAGACCAAACACGGCATCGTCGGGAATCTCCCAGATACGGAAGAAGCCCAGCACGTGGTCGATACGGATAGCATCGAAGTACTGCTCCATCCACTTCAAGCGTTTCTGGAACCAGGGGACAATCTCCTTGCTCTCCCAGTTATACGTGGGGAATCCCCAGTTCTGTCCGTTCTGCGAGAAGTTGTCTGGTGGGGCACCTGTGGATGCGTCGAGGCAGAACAGATCGGGATGGGTGGCCGTCTCTACGCTGTCACGGTTGATGCCTATGGGCACATCCCCCTTCAGCACCACACCATGCTCTCTGGCATAGTCGGCAGCACCCTTCAGTTGCAGATGGAGATGGTATTGGGTGAAGTAGACGATGTTGACAGATAACGGTTTACAGTTTACAGTTGATTTGCCGGCAAGCCACTCTGCATAAGGCTTGAGCCAGTCGCTGTTCTCTGTAAACCAAGCCTTGAACTCTTTCGTGTCAAGTGTCTGCTGTCCACGCTCCTCAAAGAGGGCACGGACATAGTCGGACTTCACCCGCTGCACAGCCACGTAGTCGGTATATCCCAATGCATTGAGTTCCCCCCGCTGGCGCAGGAAGGCGGTCATGCGTTTCTTATCACGCAATGGTCCGAGGGCATTGAGATCAAGATACTGTGGATGCAAGGCAAAGGCGGAGACAATGTTATAAGGATAGGAGTCGCTCCAGGTACCGGAAGAGGTCGTATCATTGACTGGCAGAAGTTGGATGACCTTCATACCTGTAGCCTTCGCCCAGTCAACCAGCAGCCGAAGATCGCCGAAGTCCCCCACTCCACAGGAATGGCTGCTACGGAGTGAGAACACTGGTATGGCGACACCAGCAGCACGCCATATCTCCTCTTTCACCCTCAGGCTCTCACCATAGACCACTAACACAGTCCCATCGGGAACGGCATTCTGCTCCGGCGGGAGCATGCCTTCGACCGTACGGTTGTCACCCTCTTCCCAGGCCACAAGCCCGTGAGTGGCATCGTCGACAATCACATATTTGTACTCCAAAGGCATCAGGATGGCATCGACATTCACCGAGAGCAACCACTCGCACAGCCCAATCGGCTCCATGCGAAGATAGCGTGCGGGATTCCAACTGCCTAAGGCTGGATGACTGCCCAGGATGGCAACAGACTGTCCCTGACGTATTTGTGGGGCTGAGACCCGGAAGATGATGGTCTTGCGGTAAAGCGGCACTCGCTGCACACAGAGCGCATCACCGGAAGACAAACCAGACGTCACCTGACAAGCCCGGCTGTAGAGATGATACTGTAGCGGAACATCCCGCCAGAGGTCGGGCAAGATGTAGTTCTTCGTTGCATCGAAGTAATATGTCCGCGGCACACCCGTCCACTCTCGCCTTAGTTCGAGACCGTCAGGATCAGCCACATAATAATAATAGGTGATACTTTCAACCGGATGCTGGCGTGACTCGACTGCCGATGTTTCCAATTCCCAGTGCCATCCATCTTCTGTCATCATAGGCAGACGGCGCACCTTTTCCTTGGCGTCCTTACTCGTATAAGTGATGGCAACATAAAGGTTCTCGCCCCACTGTGTACCGTATTGAATGGCAAACTTAAGCTTCATAAATCACGATTTTAGTGCAAAGATACGAAATAATTCATAAATCATCACACATAATTCATAATTATTTCGTAATTTTGCAGCAATTTTAATGAATGAGGGTCATGCAAACATATAAGAAGAAGTTCTATATCATCCCCATCGTCATCTGTGCACTGGCTATGGCCGGTGTGTTTGTCTATTATCTGACAGGGAGTTTTTCCAAGTCGGAACAGTGCGAATACATCTACATTGACGACGACGACAATTTGGACTCCGTGACGGCCAAGATGGCTCCGATAGCCAGTGAGCAGGCTTTACTCAGCTTCAAGCTACTGTCTCTCCATACGGGCTACACAAAAAAAATCAGGAGCGGACGATATGCCATCCTGCCAGAAGAAGGAACTATCAGTATACTGCGCAAGCTTAAGAACGGACACCAGGAGCCAGTGAGGCTGACCATACCAGAAAGTCGAACAACAGACCGTCTGGCAGGAGCCTTGTCCAGGAAACTGATGATAGACAGTCTGGCATTATCTATCTTGTTGAAAGACTCTGCCTTCTGTGCCGCACAGGGCTATGATACGGCTACCATCGTCTGCATGTTCGTCCCTAACACCTATGAGGTATATTGGAACACCTCCATTGAAAACCTCATGAACAGGATGAAGAAAGAGCATAACCGTTTCTGGGACAACAACCGACAGGAGAAGGCTACCGCCGTCGGACTGAATCCTAACGAGGTTTGTACACTGGCCAGTATCATCGACGAGGAAACATCGAACAATCCCGAGAAGCCGATGATTGCCCGTATGTACTTAAATCGCCTCAAGAAGGGCATGCCCCTGCAGGCAGATCCAACCGTAAAATTTGCCCTGAAGGATTTCGCCCTAAAGAGGATCTATCACGACATGCTGAACGTCAAAAGTCCTTACAACACCTATAAGAACGCGGGACTCCCACCTGGTCCCATCAAGATTGCGTCCGTAGCTGGTATCGATGCCGTGCTGAACGCAGCAAACCACAACTATCTCTACATGTGTGCCAAGGAGGACTTCTCTGGGACGCATAATTTCGCAAGTACCTACTCGGAGCATCTAAAGAATGCCGCGAAGTATGCCAAGGCGCTGAATGAGAGAGGAATCAAGTGAAATGAGATTATAGAATTAAGAATTAAGAGTAGATAATGGAAGAGAAAGTATTGAATGGGACAGAGGAGAAAAAGTCTGTCAGTTTCATAGAGCAGATGGTCAGAGACGACCTCGCAGAAGGAAAGAACGGTAGCAGGATACAGACCCGTTTCCCGCCAGAACCGAACGGCTACCTTCATATCGGTCATGCCAAAGCCATCGCCATTGACTTCGGCCTGGCTAAGAAATATGGTGGAGAGTGCAACCTCCGCTTCGATGACACAAACCCCCAGAAGGAGGATACAGAATATATCGAGAGCATTGAGAAGGACATCAAGTGGCTCGGATTCCAATGGGCTAACGTCTACTATGCCAGCGACTATTTCCAAGAGTTGTGGGACTTTGCCGTATGGCTTATTAAGAAAGGCCGTGCCTATGTCGACGAACAGAGTGCAGAGGTGATTGCCCAGCAAAAGGGTACCACCACCAGTCCGGGTACAAACAGTCCCTTCAGAGAGCGTCCCATAGAAGAGAACCTGAAGTTGTTTGAGTATATGAACAGCGGGAAATGTGAGCCTGGTACACTGGTGCTTCGTGCAAAGATTGACATGAGTCACCCGAACATGCTGTTCCGTGATCCGCTGATTTACCGTGTACTGAACATTCCCCATATCCGTACTGGCAACAAATGGAATGCTTATCCAATGTATGACTTCACCCACGGACAGAGTGACTATCTGGAGGGGGTCACCCACAGCTGGTGTACGCTGGAGTTTGTAGAGCATCGTCCCCTGTACGACCTCTTCGTAGAGTGGATGCGCGAATGGGCTGCAGAATGCGGAGCAGAAGCTGAAAGCGGTAGCAAACTCTCAACTCTCAACTCTCAACTCTCAACTTATCAGGGTCCCCGTCAGACAGAGTTCAACAAGCTGAACCTGAACTACATTCTCCTGTCGAAGCGCAACCTCAAGGCCTTGGTGGAAGACGATATCGTCAGTGGATGGGATGATCCCCGCATGCCGACCATCTGCGGATTCCGACGCAGAGGCTATTCACCCGAAAGCATCGTAAAGTTCATCGACAAGATTGGTTACACGAAAATCGATGCTTTGAACGATATGGCACTTTTAGAGAGTGTGGTACGCGACGACTTGAATAGTCGGGCTATCCGCGTGTCGGCAGTACTCGATCCTGTGAAAGTGGTACTTACCAACTATCCCGAAGGGCAGACGGAGACACTCACCGCCATCAACAATCCTGAGAACGAGGCTGACGGCAGCCATGAGATAGAGTTCGGGCGAGAAATCTGGATTGAGCGCAGCGATTTCCAGGAAGAGGCCGAAAAGAAGTTCATGCGTCTGGCTCCTGGCAAGGAGGTTAGGCTGAAGAATGCCTATATCATCAAATGTGACGAGGAGCATCCCTGTGACAAGGACAGTGAGGGACGCGTGACAACCATCTATTGCACATACGACCCAGAAACCCGTAGCGGACAGCCTGGGGCAGACCGTAAGATCAAAGGCAAGACGCTCCACTGGGTCAGTTGTCACAATGCCAGGAAAGCAGAGGTGCGCCTCTATGACCGTCTGTGGAAGGTGGAGAATCCCCGTGACGAGTTAGCTCGTCTTCAGAACGAAGGTCTTTCATATGCCGAGGCCCGGGAACAGATGATGAACCCCGACAACCTGAAGGTTCTGACCGACTGTTATATCGAGCCTTTTGCTGCCACGATGGCCCCACTGAGTCATCTTCAGTTCCAGCGTATCGGTTACTTCACACCCGATCTGGACTCAACGGCTGAACATCCCGTCTTCAACAAGACTGTCGGCTTAAAGGATACCTGGAAGAAGAACTAAACAGTATTGATGCAGTCAGACGATCTCGCATATTTCGACAGCGAAGAATTCCGTACGATCCTGAACCAATACGAGGAGTCGGTCGAGTCGGAGCATCCTATCTATATCGATGCTGACGACTTGGCCGATATTGCCGACTATTACCAGTACAACGGTTTTCCCGAGAAGGCAAAGGTTGCCGTCGACTTGGCATTGGAATACAATCCCGAGGCCGTAGGTCCCTTACTTTTCAAGGCGAGAGAGGCTCTTGTGAACAATGACTTCGAGACTGCCAGGGAATATGCAGAGAGGATAGAGGCCGTCGATACGATGGAAGCCGTCTATCTGAAAGGCGAGATTCTGGTCTGTCAAGGTAAGACGGAAGAAGCTGACCAATACTTCATCGAGCAGATGAAGGACATCATGACAGACGAGTTGATGGACTATGTATATGATGTGGCAAATATCTTCTCCGACTACGAACAGCACGACAAGGCCTTCCAGTGGATGGCTCGTTCACAGGGAGACGACTCCGACAGTTTTAAGGAACTGATGGCGCACACGCTGTTCGGTCTTGGGAAATATAGGGACAGTGAACGTATCTTCAACGAACTGATAGACCACGACCCCTACTCTATCCGATACTGGAACGCGCTGGCCAGTGCACAGTTCATGAGAGAGGACTACAGTGCGGCCATCACCAGCAGTGAGTATGCCATTGCCATCGATCCTAAAGACCCAGAGAGTCTGTTGTCGAAGGCCAATTGCCTCTACAACCTGTTGAACTACGAGGATGCCCTCGACTACTTCCGGAGATACTCCGAGATAGTAGATGAAGACGAGTTCGGATACCTGTATCAGGGTACCTGTCTCATCAATCTTGGACGGTACCAAGAAGCTATCAAAATTCTTAACAAAGCATTGGAGGTAGCCCCCCCCGACTCACAGTATCTCCCAGAGATCTATCAGGAACTGGCCTTCGGACACAGCGAACTGGGAGAGCCTGAGACGGCCCTCTATTATCTTGGCGAGACAGAGTCTTTGGATTGCAATCATGCCAGCATGGAGATCATCAAAGGACACATTCTATTGGCCAATAAACGTCCCGAAGAAGCGGCAGAAGCTTTCAAGGAGGCGCTCAAAATGTCAGACAACTCACCTAGGACGATGCTCCGAATCATCGTGTCACTCTATGACAATCAGTATACCCAAACCTCTTACATCTTCCTCAAGCGCTTGTTCAAGGATATGGGTAACGACTGGAACGAAGGTTTCTCCTATATGGCACTCTGTTGCCGGGACCTTGGCAAGGGAAAAGAGTTCATGCATTATCTGAAGCTCGCCTCAGAGAAAAATCCCAAGGAGGCAAAGACCGTACTCGGTGGTCTGTTCCCCAGCGGAATGGATCCCAAGGAATACTATCAATATATCATCAATCAAACGAACATAGCATAGAAATATGAATTTTATCACCAATATTCTGAACAGTCTGGGATGGTATCCCACCGTCTTCATCCTGATGCTCTTGGAGAGCACCGTAATACCCGTCCCGTCAGAGTTCGTTGTAAC
>Ga0247611_10004168_pt1 | contig 20355 bp, 17 predicted proteins | sample 177DNAGHGhighgp2_FD_192422 | JGI IMG/M metagenome (GOLD analysis project Ga0247611, IMG submission 192422) | Sheep rumen microbial communities from Palmerston North, Manawatu-Wanganui, New Zealand - 1770 DNA GHGhigh gp2 | ecosystem: Host-associated > Mammals > Digestive system > Stomach > Rumen...
CTGGTCGCAGTCAATAAACAGCAGCCACTCGTACTGGCTCTCACGTGCCAGCTGGTTACGGTTGGCGGCGCTGCCTACGTTCTGCTTGCGCTCGATATACCGTCCGTTCGGCAGCTCGTTGACGGCGTGGTTCGGCGCAACAGCCTCACGGTCAGGCGAACAGTCGTCGGCCGCAAGAATCTCGTAAGTGAGTCCTTCGATGGCTTCCGCCTGACGGCTCAACTGGGTGGCCAAACGGGTGCAGTCGTCGTTGTAGACGGGTATGAGAATCGACAATTCGTGCTTCATTGCGGCACAAAAGTACAAAAAAGTTTTGGAGTCTCCAAATTTTTTCGTACCTTTGCACCCGCTTTCACGAGTTGATAGCATTAAATTCAAACCTAATTTTAAAAACAACAACAAAATGGCAACAAAAATCAGATTGCAGCGCGGTGGCCGTAAGGGCTATGCAGTTTACCGCATCGTTATCGCCGACGCTCGTGCACCACGTGATGGTAGATTTACTGAGAAGATTGGTATGTACAACCCCAACACCAATCCTGCCACAGTAGATTTGAATTTCGACCGTGCATTGTATTGGGTAGAGGTTGGCGCACAGCCCACTGACACCGTTCGTGACATCCTCAGCCGTGAGGGCGTGTACCTGATGAAGCACCTCCGTGGTGGCGTGAAGAAGGGCGCTTTCGACGAGGCTGCAGCTCAGAAGAAGTTCGATGCATGGAAGGCTGACAAGCAGAACGGTCTGAATAAGATCGCTGAGGCTGAGGCAAAGGCTAAGAAGGACGCCGCTGCTAAGGCTCTTGACGCAGAGAAGAAAGTAAACGAGGAGATTGCCAAGAAGGTAGCCGACAAGAAGGCTGCTGCCGCTGCTGCTAAGGCAGAGGAAGAGGCTGCAAAGGCTGCTGAGGCCGCTGCTGCCGAGGCTCCCGTTGAGGCTCCTGCTGAGGCTCCCGCTGAGGAGGCTGCTCCCGCAGAAGCATAAGCTTCGCAGTACACATGTCCACAGCGTGTGGCATGTAGCATCCCAACATCGCATGCAGTCATTTTCTGTGTGCGATGTTTTTTTCCGAATAACGTTCCTATGAGTAACTACCATGCCTGAACAGAACAACACCCCTAAGCGGCGCACGCGACAGCCGCAACCCATTGACAATACCTACGGACATCTGCAGCCTCAGGCTACCGACGTCGAACGTGCCGTACTGGGCGCGCTGATGATTGACAAGGATGCCTATGCTGTTGTCTGCGAGCTGTTACACCCCGAGAGTTTCTACGAACCCCGCAACCAGAAGATCTATGCCGCCATCCGTGAGCTGAGTATGGCTGAGAAGCCTATCGACATCATGACGGTGGCCGACCAGCTGGCGCGTCAGGGCGACCTCGACATTATCGGTGGTCCGGCTTACATCGCAGAGTTGAGTTCACAGGTAGCCTCATCGGCTCATATCGAATACCACGCCCGCATCATCGCGCAGAAGTCACTGGCTCGCCAGCTTATCGGTTTCGCCAGCGACATCGAGACGAAGGCCTTCGACGAGACCATCGATGTCGACGACCTGATGCAGCACGCCGAGGGTGCCCTCTTTGAGCTCTCACAGAAGAACATGAAGAAGGACTACACCCAGATAGACCCCGTCATCAAGAACGCGCTCGACGTGATTCAGAAGGCGGCCGAGAATAAGGATGGTCTGACGGGTGTGCCTACAGGCTACCATAAACTCGACGATATCACCAGTGGCTGGCAGGCTTCCGACCTTGTCATTATTGCCGGACGTCCCGCCATGGGTAAGACCTCGTTTGCGCTGTCAATGGCTAAGAACATCGCCGCCGATTATAAGGTTCCGATGGCTTTCTTCTCGTTGGAAATGTCGAACGTGCAGCTTGTGAACCGTCTCATCTCCAACGCCTGTGAGATTCAGGGCTCGAAGATTCTGAACGGACAGTTGCACCCCGACGAGTGGGAGCGTCTGGACAAGCGCGTGAACGCCCTGCTGGGTGCACCGCTCTACGTCGATGACACGCCAGGTCTCTCTGTTTTCGAGCTGCGTACAAAGGCCCGCCGACTGGTGCGTGAACATGGCGTGAAGATTATCATGATTGACTACCTGCAGCTGATGAACGCCAACGGTATGCGCTTCTCCTCACGTCAGGAGGAGGTCAGCACTATCTCGCGTTCGCTGAAGGGACTGGCTAAGGAACTTGATATTCCTATTTTGGCGCTGTCGCAGTTGAACCGTGGCGTTGAGAGCCGCGAGGGTCTGGAAGGTAAGCGCCCGCAGCTGAGCGACCTGCGTGAGTCGGGTGCTATCGAGCAGGATGCCGATATGGTGCTCTTCGTGCACCGCCCCGAGTATTATGGTCTGTATCAGGACGATAAGGGCCGCGACCTGCACGGTATGGCGCAGATTATCATTGCCAAGCACCGTAAGGGTGCCACAGGCGATGTGCTGCTGACGTTCCGTGGTGAGTTCACCCGTTTTGAGAATCCTGAGGACTCGCGTGTGTCGCGCCGTGCATCGTCCAACGAGGGCGAGGTCATCGGTTCCTCCATCAACGGCGAAGACAATGGTCAGATGCCGTTCGAACAGGGACAGTTCCAACCGGGCGACGGTCCGATGCCTTTCTAAGAAAAAACACATCCGGCTCGCTGTTTGGCGAGCCGGATGTCGTATATATATTCTTTACCTTTTTACCTTTCACTATTACTTTCCGTACTTCTCAATCAGTCCGTCGGCCTGACTGTCGCCCAGCTCCTTGGCCTTCTGCAGGTTCTTGACGCCTTCAGCCTTCTGGCCTTTCAGACACTGTGACAGTCCGAGGAACAGGTAGCCGTCGCTGTGCTCAGGTGCTACCTCAATGCACTGCTTGGCGGTCTCCATCGCCTCGTCGTAGAGTCCGACGCGCACCTGCAGCGACGCTTTCTCCGAGTAGTAGAGGTCGTTGCTGGGGCTCATGGTGATGGCGCGGTCTATGTCGTTGAGTGCCTGCTGATACTGACGGCCGTTGAGGCTGGCCTGATAGCGCAGGAAGTAGAACTGGTCGTTGACGGAGGCAGCCATCAGCTGCTCGTACTCGTTGAGGTCGATGACAGCCTGACGGTAGCGCTTGTAGTCCATCGCCGTGTTGGCACGCACCAGCAGATAGGGCGCTACCTCTTTCAGATAAGGCTTCGGAAACATGGCGACGCAGGAGTCGAGTAGGGCCATTACCGCTGCGCTGTCGCCCAGCTGCTGCTTACAGCGCGATGCCTCGTAGAAGAGGTCAGCTGAGCGCAGGTCGCCGTTGAAGATGTTCTGATAGATGTCGTACGCCTCGCTGTATTTCTTCTGGGCGTAAAGAATGACGGCCTGCTGGCGGCGATAGACGTCAAGCGGGTTGATTCGCTCGGCCTCGCGTGCCTCCTCCAGCGCCTTGTCCAGCGACCAACCGTCGTAGGGCGCGTCGGCTATATATAATTCCTTGTTATAGATGAGTTTTGCGTAGTTGAAGTGTGCCTCGTCCTTTTTCTCAGACACCTTGATGGCCTGTTCCATATCGGCAGCCGCTTCGGCAAACTGGAGGGCTCCCGTACGCTGTTGCGCACGATAGATGTAACCGTCGGGCTCTGTGGGGAACTTCTGGATATACTGCTCTATGATTCCAGCAAAGGTTGCCGAGTCGCCGCTTGACGCGAGGAAGAGCATCAGCTGTGCCTGGTCTACGGTCTTGGGCAGGTCCTTCTTGATGTTGGTGCTGCGCAGGGTGGCGTCGTTGAGACTCAAACCGCTGATACGCAGGGAGTCGGCGAAGCGTGCGCTGACGGCGTAGTTCAGGGTGTCGGTTGAGCTGGCGGGCTGCTGCATCAGTCCGACGACCTCGCCGGCAGCGTTCATCAGCGGTGCGCCTAAGCAGTTCTCGCCCATCGTCAGGGCAACGGTGTAGTAGGCATACTCACCGGCAAATGTCTCGGCTTTGCGGACACTGCCCTCAGGACACTGCTTGGCCTCGTGGTAGGGCAACAGCCAGACGGCGCTTCCCTCGGCCTCTGTCGTAGCGGCGATGGTCAGCGGTGTCGTCTTCTTGGCGTTTACCTGGAACTTCGCCACGTCGTAAGTCTCGTTGGCGCCGAGCATGCACTCGACGGGCCACTCCTTGCCCTGGGCGTCGATGACGACGGCACTGGAGGCACCGCGGAATGGGGTGAAGCTGCTGACGGCCTCGCCGTCGCTGTTGGTGAAGAAGCCCGTACTGCTGGCCAGCAGACTGCCGTCGGCCTTGAATGTCTTGAGTGTGAACACTGCCTTCGTGGCTTTCTTCGTCCACGACTGCGCCCCAGCGGGGCTAAATGGTAACAGACAAACGATAAATGATAACGCTATCGCTTTTGTCAATATTTTCTTTCCTATTTTATAGTTTCTCATTTCTCTTTTCATTTAGCGCGAAGCGCGTATTAGTTCTTTGGCGTTCTGGATGGCAGCCTCGCTGACGTCGCTGCCGCTGAGCATCTGTGCTATCTCGGCTATGCGCTCGTCGGGCGTCAGTTCCTGCATGTGGCTGATGGTGCCCTGTGCCGTCTCTTCCTTATATACTTTATAGTGGTATGTGCCTCGTGCGGCTATCTGTGGCAGGTGGGTGATGCTCAGCACCTGACGGCCACCGGCACCCATCTCCTGCATGATAAGCGCCATGCACTCGGCCATCTTGCCGCTGACGCCCGTGTCAATCTCGTCGAAGATGATGGTGGGCAGCTTTACGGCGCCGCTGATCATTGCCTTCAGCGACAGCATGACACGCGCTATCTCGCCGCCCGATGCCACCTGTGCGACGGGCTGGAGTGGGGTAGACGTGTTGGCGGAGAAGAGGAATGACACCTGGTCCTGTCCGCTGCTGCGCAGTTCCGCCGGCTGTATGTCGATGGTGAAGCGCACGTTGGGCATACCCAGTGGCACGAGTCGCTCGCGCATCTCCTTCTCTATCTGGCGGGCGGCCTTCGTACGTGTCTTCGTCAGACTGTCGGCCGTCTTCTGGCAGTCGGCTTTCAGCTGTTGGCATTTGGCTTCCAGTTCGCTGATGGCCTCGTCGCTGTTGTCGATGGCGTCCAGCTTCTGTCCCAGCTCGTCGCGCTGTGCTATCAGCTCGTCGACGGTCTCGGCGTGGTATTTCTTCTGGAGATCGTAGATGCGGTCCAGTCGGGCGTTGACGCTGTCCAGCTCGGCGGGGTCGAAGTCGATGTCCTCGACGCGACTGCTCACCTCCTGTGCAATGTCCTTCAGCTCGATGTAGCTGGTCTCCATGCGGCTGGCCAGCTCTGTAGCAGCGGGGAACACGCGCTCTATGCCGTGCAGGGCCGATGTGGCTGTCTTCAGGGCTGCCACGATGCCATGTGTGTCGCCCGACAGGGCGTTGTCGGCCTCATAGAGGGCGCCCTTGATGTCCTCGGCGTGCGTCATCGTGTCGCTACGCTGCTCCAGCTCCTCCTGTTCGCCGCTCACCAGTCGGGCTGCCGTCAGCTCGTCGTACTGGAAGCGCAGGAAGTCCGTCTGCTGACGGCTCTGCTCCAGATTGTCCTTTAGCTCTTGTAGCTGCTGGCAGGCGGTGTGGTAGTCGGCGAATGTCTGGCGATAGCTCTCCAGCAGCGTGGCGTCGTCGGCGATGATGTCGACGAGACTGAGCTGGAAGTCCTGTTTCTGTAGCAGCAGGTTCTGGTGCTGCGAGTGTACGTCGACGAGCCGTTCGCCCAGTTCGCGCAGCATCGTCACTGCCACGGGCGTGTCGTTGATGAAGGCGCGGCTCTTGCCGGCTGCCGTCAGCTCGCGTCGTATGATGGTGTCCTCAGCGTCGTATTCTATGTCGTTCTCATCGAACAGCGGCTGCATGTCGTAGCGCGACAGGTCGAAGTGTGCCTCGACCACGCACTTGTCGGCCCCGGCCTTGATGGTCTTCGTGTCGGCCCGCTGTCCCAGCAGCAGCCCGATGGCGCCGAGTATGATGCTCTTGCCTGCGCCCGTCTCGCCAGTGATGACGGAGAAGCCGTCGTACAGGTCGATGTCGAGCGTGTCGATAAGCGTAAAGTTCTTGATGTATAAGCGTTTCAGCATAATTGTCAATTATCAATCACCAATTGTCAATTATCAATTACTGGTTATTGTTTAATCTTGTCCCACGAGTTGCTCTGTGCCGCGTTCATGCCCATCAGCAGGTCGTAGACGGCCTCTTTCTCCTTCTGTGTGCCTTTGCCTTTGTAGATGTTGGCCAGCTCTTCTTTCTTGTAATCCGTCCATATCTGCGGCAACTGGCTCAGCGGCTTGTCGCTGTGGGCTTTCTTCAGCTGCTCCTCCAGCGCCGTCGTGATGTTGGCGCGTCCGCGCTCTGCGTTCTGCGACATCTCGTCGAGTCCCTTACGGTAGTAGTCGTACTGCAGCTGTCGGAAGGGTTTCATCTGCTCGTCCAGATAGTCGTTGATGATGGCGAAGCGGTTGCGCGAGTCCTCGAACGACTTCCAACCGGGGAATCCCAGGTCCTGAGCATTGTTCACGAGGTTCATGCAGCGCTGCAGCACGTCTGTACCACCGAGTGGCGAGAAGCTGTCGAGGTCGAGGCCTATGATGAGATAGGCATAGTAGGCGATGAGTGCCACGAGCTGGTTGTCGATGACCTCCTCGTTGAAGTTCAGCTGGTCGAACTGTGCAAACTCGAAGTCGAACTGCTTGTCCGTATTATTATATAAGGTGGTGGTGTACGACGCGTTGAAGACGGGGCGGTTGGCCTGTATCAGCGCCGAACACTGGAACTTGTTCTCGGCCTGCACGTACTTGTTGACGGTGATGTTGAAGTTGCAGACGATGCGCTCGTTCTCCTGAAACTGCAGGGCTGTCCACTGGCGCTCGTTGACGAACTGCTCCAGCGTCTGTTGCAGGTTCTCGAACACGGAGGCGTCCGTGCCCTGCACCTTTTGGCGGTTGATGGTTATCTTGGCTTGCAGCTCCTGAGCCCCTGCTGAAGAAATGAGAAATGAAAAGTGAGAGATGAGAAATATGATTACCACTAAGGCTCGGCTATAATGAGAGGAGCGAGTCGGGAGATGAAGCATATTACCACCTGTCACGCTCTGTAGGAAGCCTGTGTGTTGCATGTGTTCAGCCTGAAGTCTAATCATATTTCTCAATTCACAAATGTCAATTATCAATTAGCGCAACGCTTGCGCTTCGCGCAGTCTGATGCGTGTCAGCACCTGCTTGGTGTTATAGGTGAAGTCGCCGCCCAGTATCCAGCTGTAGTAGCCTGGGTCGAAGCGGAGCACGTCGGCCACGGGCTTGCCCTTGTGCTTGCCGAAGTTGAACACCTCCGTGCGCTCGCCGTTGATGTCGGCCCAGACGATGCGTCCGGCGAAGTCGACGTTGTCGTTCTGCTTCGAGAACTCTGCCAGCTGGTCCATGTTGTTCTCCAGCACCTTCTCCGGGTCTTCGTTGGCGCCAGGTGCGTACTTGTCGAGCTCGCCCATCAGCACGCGGTAGGTAGCCTCCGTGTCCTGATCGGCGCGGTGGGCCTCGAAGTCGTCCTCCATCTTGCGTCCGCAGTAGAACTTATAGGCGGCAGCCAGGTTGCGGCGCTCCATCTTGTGGAAGATGGTCTGTGCGTCGATGAGCCGGCTCTTCTGGAAGTCGAAATCGATGCCGGCGCGCAGGAACTCCTCTGCCAGCAGCGGAATGTCGAAGTGGTTGGAGTTGAAGCCGGCGAAGTCGCAGCCCGTGAACTGCTCGGCCAGCTTCGTGGCCAGCTGCTTGAACGTGGGCTTGTCCTTCACGTCGTCGTTGGTGATGCCTGTCAGCTGTTCCACCTCGGCGGGTATGAACTGCTCCGGGTTGATGATCTCGTTGCCGCGCTCCTCGCGTCCGTCGGGATACACCTTAATATATGATATCTGTATGACGCGGTCTTTCACCAGGTCGAGTCCTGTCGTCTCCAGATCGAAGATGACCAGCGGCTTTTGTAGGTTCAGTTTCATGGCTTAATCGTTAATCAGCATTGGCATCATGAGCATCAGCACGTCCTGGTTCTCAGGCTGCTCAGAGGGCAGTACGAGTCCGGCGCGGCTGGGGTCGGCCAGCTGGATGATGACCTCGGGACAGCTGAAGTTGCCCAGAATCTCGATGAACGACGAACCCTTGAAGCCGATGCTCATGGGCTGGCCGTTGTACTCGCAGGTCATGCGCTCGGTAGCGGTCTTCGAGAAGTCGTAGTCCTCAGCGTCGAGCTGCAGTGTGGCACCCTCCACGTGGAAGCGGATGAGGTTCGATGAGTCGTTGGCGAAGGGCTGCACGCGGCGCAGTGCTGCCAGCAGTCCGTTGCGGTCAACGCGCAGCTCGTTGGGGTTGTTCTGCGGAATGACGCTGTTGTAGTTGGGGTAGCGGCCCTCGATAAGTCGGCAGAGGATAGTGCCCTCGCCGTAGTTGATTTCTGCGTTGCGCTCGTCGAAGCGTATGGTGACGTCGCCGCCGTCCTTGCCCAGCAGGTTCTTCAGCAGTGTGGCGGGCTTCTTCGGCAGGATGAAGGCAGCGGGCTGGTCGCTCTTGATGGTGTACACCTTGTTGCGCACCAGCTTGTGTCCGTCGCTGGCCACGACAGCCAGGCAGTCGGGCGTCAAGTCGAAGTAGATGCCGTTCATGACGGGGCGCAGCTCGTCCTGTGCCGTAGCAAAGAGCGAGCGGTTGATGTTGTCGAGCAACAGCTGGTTGCTGATGACGATGGTGTTGGCACCGTCGGCCACCTGCTGGGCAGCGGGGAACTCGTCGGCACTCTCCACGGGCAGCGAGAACAGACCGTTCTGGTAGCTGATCTTGGCCAGGTTCTGCGTCATGTCCACATCGAAGGTGATGGGCTGCTCGGAGAATCCCTTCACGGCCTCCAGCAGGTCGTGGTTGCCCATGGCGAAGCGGCCCTCGCCGTCGGCATCGGTCAGCTCGACGGTGGTCTGCATGGTGTTCTCACTGTCGGAGGCCGTCAGCTGCAGCGTCTGTCCGCTGATGTCGAAGACGAAGTCGCCGAGGATGGGCAGGGCGTTCTTGCTGTTGATAACTCTTGAGAGAGCGACGAGCTTGTTGCTCAGTGCTGTGCTTGATACTGTAAATCTCATAATATTTCGTTTTTAGTTTCTTTGCTTATGGACCACAAAGTTAAGAAAAAACTGCGTGATAAGAAAAAAAACTGCTGAAAAATTCGCCTTTTCAAACTATTTTTAGTAATTTCGCCGTCGCATTTTAGTAAAAACAACAATTAGTATACTTAAGATTATGGATTTAACAGGTAGAGTTATTGCAGTATTACCAGCACAGAGTGGTGTCTCTCAGCGTACAGGCAACCCCTGGATGTCACAGGATTATGTCATCGAAGTTCCCGGACAGTACCCCCGCAAGTGTCTGTTCCGCATCTTCGGCGAGGACCGCATCAAGCAGTTCAATGTCCAGATGAACGAGGACATCACTGTCCAGTTCGACATCGACGCCCACGAGTTCAACGGACGCTGGTTCAACGATATTCGTGCGTACAATATTCTTCGCGGTCAGGTGCCGCCCGTGGCTGGTGCTCCTGCCGGCGCTCCCGTCGATGCAGCCCCCTTCCCGCCTCAGGCCGCTGCGCCTCAGGCTGCCGCAACGCCCTTCCCCCCTGCTGACGCTCCTGCCGGCGAGGGTAGTGCCGACGACCTGCCCTTCTAACTTTACAGGGCGGCCACACTCCGTGTATGAGATATTTCGTGACTTTCTGCTACGATGGTACACGCTATCACGGCTGGCAGATTCAACCCAACGGCGACTCGGTGCAGCAGCAGCTGCAGCGAGCGCTGTCTTTGTTGCTCCGTCGTGACATTTCTGTGACAGGCGCAGGGCGTACTGATGCCGGCGTTCATGCCCGCATGATGGTGGCCCACTTCGACATTGACAGCCCGATAGACGGCCAGCAGCTCTGCTATAAGCTCAACAAGTTGCTGCCTCAGGATATTGCCGTCAGCAGCGTCCGCCTCGTGGCCGACGACCTGCATGCCCGCTTCTCCGCCACCAGCCGCATGTACCGCTACTATATCCATACGGAGAAGAATCCGTTTCTCAGAAGTACTTCATGTGAGCTGCATTATCCGCTGGATTTCAGTAAGATGAACGAAGCGGCGCAGGTGCTGATGGAGTACGAAGACTTTGGCGCTTTCTGCAAGGCACACGCCGATGTGAAGACCACGCTCTGCCAAATGATGGCCGCCCAGTGGTATCAGACGTCGCCCACCACCTGGTTCTTCGAGATACGCGCCAACCGCTTCCTGCGCAACATGGTGCGCGCCGTCGTCGGCACCCTCATCGAGGTGGGACGCGGACGCATCGATATCGACGGCTTTCGTCGCATCATCGAAGGAAAATCGCGGACAAATGCAGGCGAGTCTATGCCCGCTCACGCACTTTTCCTTGAAGACATTACTTATTAATAATGTGGTTATTTTTAGCATTTATGTCAGCAGCTCTCTTGGGCTGCTACGATTCGTTTAAGAAGCAGGCCCTGAAGTCGAACGCCGTCATCCCGGTGCTCTTCCTCAACACCCTCTTCTCGTCCCTCGTATTCCTCCCCTTCATCATTGTCAGCGCCAACACCACGTGGCTCGACGGCTCCATCCTGCATGTCGCTGAGGGCGGCTGGGAGGTCCACCGCTATGTCGTGCTCAAGGCCCTCATTGTCCTCTCCAGTTGGGTGCTTGGCTATTTCGGCATGAAGCACCTGCCCCTCACCATTGTAGGCCCCATCAACGCCACGCGCCCCGTCATGGTGCTCGTCGGCGCCCTGCTCGTTTTCGGCGAACGCCTCAACGTGTGGCAGTGGACAGGTGTGCTGCTCGCCGTCGCCTCCTTCCTCATGCTCAGCCGTTCAGGCAAGAAGGAGGGCATCGACTTCCGCCACGACCACTGGATCTACATGATTGTCGGCGCTGCAGCCCTCGGAGCCATCAGCGGCCTCTACGACAAGTACCTCATGGCGCCCGTCAGCGAGGGCGGGGTAGGGCTCGACCGCATGCTCGTCCAGTCGTGGTACAACATCTACCAGTGCTTCATGATGCTTGTGATGCTCCTGCTGCTCTGGTGGCCCAAGCATAAGGAGACCACACCCTTCCACTGGTCGTGGTCCATCGTCGGCGTCTCACTCTTCCTCTCCACGGCCGACTTCATGTACTTCTACTCCCTCTCCCTGCCCGATGCCATGATCAGCATCGTCTCGATGGTCCGTCGTGGCTCCGTCGTCGTCAGCTTCCTCTTCGGCGCCTGGCTCTTCCACGAGCGCAACCTCAAGGCCAAGGCCTTCGACCTCGCCCTCGTCCTCCTCGGCATGCTCTTCCTCTACATCGGCTCCCGCTGAGCGTAGCTACGCAGAAGGAGAGAAGTGCAACGCAACGACTTTTGAAAAATACTCCATGACTTTTGCGCAATACTCCATGAGTATTTTTCAAAAGTCATGGAGTATTTTCTGAAACTCGTGACGTCTCTCAAAATTCATGGCGTCCATGAAAGTTGCTGAGCACTTTCCGATTTTTATGGAGTTTTTCAATATTGTCCCGATAGGTACCTCTACGCCCAAATCCCGTTTTTTTTCTCCACAAAACAGTTTTCGTCAGAGCTCGACAACAAAAATTCTTGTTTTTATTTTGTTCTTTCCCCACTTCTTTGTATCTTTGCAAATGCTATCTGCCCATGAGGGCTGGGAGGCGCACTGAGGTGTGCGGAGCCGGTGGGTGGAGCACTACATATTGAAAGGCGTTACTGACGCTTTGTTTTTGGACTTTCGAAACTACCACAATCGAATAACGGTCAAGAACATTGCAGGGGTAACTCCACGGGGTGTAGTATATACTCTCCGTAGTGTGCTGCGAGGGCTAATCATGTTCTCACCAGCACACTTTACGGGTGTCTATATACTCCAACGTGGGTGTTTCTCTGTCTGTTTACCGTTTATGGCTGTGGTAGGCCACGAAAGTCGAACAGGCGGATGAAAGCACCCACGTTTTTCTTTTGTAGTTAACCGTATGTATTATTTGTTCGCATGGGTGAAGACGGACAGCTATAAAAGAACGTACTAACGACAAAGGAATAATTTAGAGTCTTTGACATCCTTGATTAGGCTGAAGAAGCAGAATTAGGACCTCTGGAAACACATCAGTCAGACAAGGCACGGATGTTTACGCTCATACGGGCGTGGACCATACGATTGTTGTCTGATGTAGGCCGTCCTAAGCCTTGCTTCTACCAATCTCTCCACGCCCCCTTTTCGAAGAACGACAAGAGGGCTTTTTCATGTCAAAGAAGAAATACAACGTATTGGATCTGTTTTGTGGTTGTGGAGGGTTATCTCTAGGTTTTGAAATGGCCGGCTTTGATGTAAAACTAGCCATAGACAACTGGGAGGATGCACTTGTCACTTACCGCAATAATCATAAAGGGACAAAAACATTCAATGGAGACTTGCTCAATTTGAATCCGCAAATAGTTGAGCAGGAATGTGATATTCACGATATTGATATCATAATCGGTGGACCTCCATGCCAAGGTTTTTCTGTAGCAGGCAAGAGAATTATCGATGACGACAGGAACAAACTCTACAAGTCATTTGTCCGCTTTGTTGAGCATTTCAAGCCTAAAGCTTTTGTGATGGAGAATGTTCCAAACATTCTTTCTATTGGTGATGGCGCTGTAAAGGATGCCGTATTAAAAGACTTTACAGGACTTGGCTACAATGTGGCATATAAAGTATTGACTGCATCCGATTATGGAACACCACAGAATAGGCGGAGGGCTATTTTTGTCGGTTTGCTTGATGGTGATGCGTTCGATTTTCCTGAAAAGTCTGTAGAAAGCCCCGTGACTACATACGAAGCTCTGTCTGATTTGCCAGAGGATTCTGTTGAGGACGGTAAAAGCTACCCCTCACAACCGCAGTCAGATTATCAACAGTTTATTAGGAAAAATGCAAGTAAGCTTTATAATCATCAAGTTACTGTTCACACACCAGAAACGCAGCGAATAATAGCGATGGTTCCAGATGGTGGTAATTATAAGAATTTGCCTAAAGAAATGTGGGGTTTGCGCAAGGTTCACATTGCTTGGACGAGGATGAATAGTCAGAAGCCATGCTTTACGATTGACACTGGACATCGACACCATTTTCATTATAAATACAACCGTATCCCTACGGTTCGTGAAAGTGCTAGAATTCAATCTTTCCCTGATGACTTTGTTTTCATTGGAAGTAGAACCAGTCAGAATAAGCAAGTAGGTAACGCCGTGCCGCCACTGATGGCAAAGGCAATTGCAGAACAATTAAAAAAAATATTATGACCGACAGATTTTATGTAGTTCCCACAGAGTACTGGCATAGAATACACTTTGTCCGTCCTCGTTTTAAAAGCAATATTGAAAACGTGTTGCTATATATGGCTAATGAATGCTGTAAGATTCCACGTTGTTCGTGTCAAGAATATAGCGATAGGTATTTTAATGCTATTCGCATGTTCCCTGGTAACATAGGAATGGCAGATAAAACACTACACAATTGGCGAACCGAAATCCCTGCATTATTTGGATTTTATAATGAGGACAAATTATCGGATGTAACTGAAACATCTAATATGGCAAAGTTCTTGCACGAAAAACAAGATCTTACCCAATTCCTTCGACTGTTTTTGATGTCTTTCCAGTTTCCTGGTGGTCACATGAAGCCACAAGACACTCGTGATATTATTTGTTTAAACATTCGTTTTAAGCCAGCTCAGTTTATTATTAAAGTTCTTCTTGAAGGGAATAAGTTGCTGGCAAAAAATGATTCAGAGAAAGACATGTCAATCTCAGCTGAAGAGGCGACGTATTGTATATTTAATGATATTCGAGTCACAAGCGGTAGCGTTTCGCCCAAGGCTGTTGCACAAACCATTTTAGACAATCGCAAGAAGAAACTGAAGTATTATAACAGTAAGGATAAGAACATTCAATCACTCAGAGGAGAACCGCGTTCCAAAGGAGATGTTACCCGATATGCTGGTGACATATTGGACTATATGGAGATTGCGAATTTGTTAAATGTCTGTTATGGTTACTATTCATTAAAAGAGAATCAGTCGCAAGCCATAAGTGTGTTCAATACTGACAAAACTTTTTTCAAAGGATATGAGGATTTCTATGGTCGAAACAATTATGAAACGTCGGAGCTTTCTGATGTTGAGCCTCTTTGGTTTGATTATGTAAACAAGTCAATGAAACCGGATTTGTTTAAATCTGACATTCGTTCTATCTTAAAGCCAGACGAAGAAATTGATGTTGTAATTGATGATAGAATTAAAGATGTTGTCACTTCTGACACAAAGACGACTAAAGATATTGGAAACATTGGAGAAGCGCTGGTGTGTGGTCATGAAAAAATGCGTCTAAAGATAAAGGGATATGATAATTTTATAAGATTAATTCAAATCGTGGACAGCCCCTCTTATCACCCGGGGTTTGACATTGATAGTTTTGAAGCAGATGGCACAGAAGACCATTGCTATATTGAAGTGAAAACCACAATAAGTAAAAAGAAAATCCAAATGTATGGGTTCCATATGTCTCCAAACGAATGGCGAGTCGCGAGTACCATTAAAGAGCATTATTGTGTATACAGATTGATGTTAAGTGAACAGGATAAAACTTTGTTTGTCCTACGCAATCCTGTTGCGCTTTACAAAACAGACAAGATTGATGCAGAGCCACGTGATGGAATGGAAATCTCTTTCACAGAAGAACATTTCAAACCAACAGAACTGCTAGTATGGAGAAGATAAGAGTTGCATCACTATTTTGTGGTTGTGGTGGAATGGATTTGGGTGTTATAGGAGGCTTTTCATTCTTGGGCAAGGAATATAAAGAGAATCCGTTTGAGATTGTCTACTCCGTTGACTTTGATGAATATTGCACGAAGATATACAATGAAAACTTTGAACACAAATGTTTGGTTAAAGATGTTCGTGATATAGATATTAAAGATTTGCCTCTGTTTGATATGTTGATTGGAGGTTTTCCATGCCAATCGTTTTCAATCTCAGCTCAGAATCCTCCGCGTTTAGGCTATAAAGATGAACGCGGAATGCTTTTCTTTGAAATGGTTAAGATATTGAAGGAAAGACAGCCGAGGTTCTTTATTGCAGAGAATGTAAAAGGAATTCTTTCTGCAAACGAAGGCAAGGCTTTTCCTATGATAATGAACGAATTCCGTGATGCAGGTTATCATGTGATGCATAAGCTCTTAAATGCCTCGGATTATGGGGTTCCTCAGAAAAGAGAACGCGTGATTATTATGGGATTTCTTAAAGAAGAAGATTATCGTTCATTCAGGTATCCTTCTAAACTTAGAAATGAAGAAAGGAAAGTATTAGGTGACGTGATAGTTCCTGAAGAAAATGAAAATGAGTCATTATTCTTTAGTGAAAAAGCTGTTGCAGGGATGATGGCTGTGAGAGAAAAAATGAATAAGGGACGAGTTCAAAGTTTAGACGAACCATGCAATACTGTAAGTGCACATTTGGCCAAGGTTAGTTTAAATAGTACAGATCCCGTACTTATGATTAAGGAGCGTTTTAGACGTTTTTCAACAAGGGAGGCAGCAAGAATTCAATCTTTTCCAGACACTTTTAAATTGGACTCTGTATCACAAGGACGTCAATATAAAGCTATTGGTAATGCTGTTCCCCCAGTTATGATGTGGTATATCATAAAGGCATTACAAAAAGTACTCGTTGTTCGTCAGCTTGATTTTGCTTCAGTACTGCAACAATATCCGACAAGTATTGTAAGTCATTCTACTGATAATATAACGAAGAAGAATGAAAAATACGATAAAACAAAGAATGTACTTGTAAGTTACGTTAAAGCGGATAACATTGAGCAATATCTTGACAGATCAGCTAAAATATATTATACAGGAAAGAAATTCCCTTCAACAGTTGCTCTCAATAAACTTTATTATTTTATGCCTTATTTAAAAGGAAAGGGTATTCGTGATTTGTATCTCATAAAAGTCGCAAGAGTAGGAACTCGAAAAGAAGGACAGCCAGACAATGATCCAAACGACTTTAGGCTTGTGTTTGAACTTGAATTCGTGGATGAACTATTTGACACATATCAGTCTATTCATCTTGATATATGGCAATCGTTTACAGATACTAATATGACAGAACTATTCTCAAAGATTAATAAACAACAGGAATAATATGGCTACACTCACAGAAATTATTAGAAAAGAATATGAGACTTATGCAATAGAAAACCACCAGAAACCTGATATTAGGTATTTGGATTCGCCTCTGGTAACAAAATATGTCAAGGCTGAAACTGGAAAAGAATCTATTTACGCAGTAAGAGACGCTGAGATTGCAAAACGAATATATTTATCTGTTCAACGTGATCTTGACAATATAAATGCACATCAGAATTATTCTGCAGCATTGCTCCACTATTGTAAGTTCCTCATATTAAAAATCAAAGTCGTGAAATAAAGAATTACGCACCGGTTCTTTATATTTTTAATGAATCACAGGAGGCAGTCCCGAACACTAGAGACTGCCTCCTGTTTTACTTCATAAGGTGGTTGTCATGGAATAAGAATAGTTGTGCAAAAATGTCGTTTTTTGCTAATATATTTGTTTATATTAGATATTATTCGTATATTTGCTGCCGAAATGATGGCATAGTGCTATCATATTGCAGATAAACGATAAGGATAATATGGCACAATCGGCAGTAACAGTCAGAATGGACTCTGAGATTAAAACGCAGTTCGACACACTCTGCGAACAGTTTGGTATGAGTGCCAATACGGCGTTTAACATCTTCGTAAAAGCGGTGATAAGAAGTCGCAGCATCCCATTTGCCATCAAGGGGTCGCCAAGCGCTTTGGACTTGTTTATGCAGCAAAGGAGCGCTGCGGAGTTGAGCAAGGAACCGGAACTTTCGCTGGATGAAATCAATGCGGAGATTCGTGCGGCAAGGGAAGACATGCGCAAAAGGAAGAGTGTGAAGGTATGATTTACGCAGTTATTGATACCAATGTGCTGGTGTCTGCCCTTATTACTCACAATTCGCTGTCGGCAACAGCAAAGGTTGTGAGGCTGATGCTTGAAGGCGAATTTACGCCTTTGTACGAAAGATGCATCATTGAAGAATATCAGGAAGTGCTTCATCGTGCAAAGTTCAAGCTCGTTCCAGGTGTTGCCGATGCGCTGGTTTCGTTTATTAAGGAACATGGGATAGAGACTTCTCGGACTGCTTTCCAAGAATCTATGCCCGACGAGGATGATCGCGTGTTTTATGAAGTGTCCTTGAGCATTGAGGATTCTTTTCTGGTTACAGGTAATTTAAAGCATTATCCTCAGACGCCTAAGGTCATCAGCCCAGCAGACTTCTTAAGTGTGATGAAGAGATCGAAAGAGGAATGACGCTTTGATGTGTTATGAATCATGGGGTCGGAGAAAATGATGGTAGTGTTATCACATCGCAGGCAGACGATAAGGATATTATGGCGACGGATCAGGGACAATGGAAGCGGAGGCCGGTAGACCCCATGAGGCACCACCGTGAAAACGGATGGGACTACAAGGGACGGGCCATCTATCATTTTACGCTGCCTGTGGAGGAACGCTATCCACTGTTTGGTACACTGGAGGGCGAGAGTGCTGAGACAGCCTTCGTGAGGCTCAATCCCTTTGGGCATCGCGTGTGTCAGATGTTGTGCGGGTTGCCGCAGTTTTATGCAGGGAAGGGGTTTGCCCTGAAGGTGCTGGCGCAGAAGGTGATGCCCGACCATGTGCATCTGGTGATTCAGGTGCTGGAGCCGCTGCCGCAGAGTATTGGGGCGGTGGTGCGCGGATTCAAGAGCGGGTGCACGAAGGTGTATAAGGAGATGTATGGCAGCGGCGAAAACGCCGCTGTAGTGCACGGGAAGGATGATGGCAGCGGCGAAAACGCCGCTGTAGTGCACGGGAAGGATGATGGCAGCGGCGAGAACGCCGCTGGAGTGCACGGGAAGGGCGACGGGGAAAGAGAGAACGGCGCTGGGGTGCATGGGAAGGACACAGGAGGGAATGGAGAAAGGGTGGATGCGCCTGTGCATTTCGCTCGCATATTTGCGAACAGGGGTAGCATCTGGCAAAAGGACGCGGCTTATTATCATGAGCGTATACTCCATGCTCCCGGGCAGTTGCGACGGATGATTGACTATGTGAAGGACAACCCGCGACGACTTTGGATAAAGAAGCACAACCCAGAGCTTTTCCGGTTGCACAGGCAGACGGAGGCGGTTGGGCTATCGTTCACATCGATGGGTAACCATTTTCTCTTGGATTGGCCTGATAAGCAGGTGGTGGAGATGTCGCGAAGCGCTACCGACGAAGAGGTACAGGAACGGCTGCGGAAGGTGTTGGCGGCAGCACACAACGGAATGGTTACCTATACGGCGGCCATCAGCAAGGGGGAACGGATTATCGCCCGTGTTTTGCGTGAGCAGGGCTATCCGCTGGTGGTGCTGCTCAACGACGGTTTTCCCAAGGAGGGGTCGCCGCACGAGCGTTACTACAAGCCAGGCGGAGTGTATTTCGAGGCGTGTTCGAAAGGGCAGTTGTTGCTGTTGGAACCAACCGAACAAGCTTTTCTCGATGCTGGCATCCAAGCGGCTGTCGAAGAGACGTTGCGTCGCAAGGCAGAGGTACGGCATTACACCTATACGCCCATCCCGGTGACATCGCAGCGTTATCGCTTCGTGGCGCTTAATGAGATGGCCAAGCGGTTGATTAAAAATCTGGAATAAGTATGGATAAACTAACCCCGCAACAACGGCACGCCAACATGGCGGCGATTCACTCGAAGGACACGAAGCCGGAGATGATTGTGCGGCGTGGGTTGTGGAAGCGTGGATTCAGGTATCGCCTGAACCATAAGCGGCTGCCCGGACATCCGGACTTGGTGCTGAGGAAGTATCGCACGTGCATCTTTGTGAACGGCTGCTTCTGGCACGGACACGGTGCTTCGCTAAATGAGAAAGGAGAAATGATAAGTGATAGATGTTGCTGCAAGATTCCGAAGACGAACCGCGATTTCTGGGTGGCGAAGATTCGGCGGAACAAGGAGCGCGACAAGGAGGAACAGCGCAAGTTGGCCGCAATGGGCTGGCATTGCATCACGGTATGGGAGTGTGAGCTGAAGCCGTCGAAGCGTGAGGAGACGCTGGAATCGATTGCGTTTACCCTGAATCACATTTGGTTGCAGGATCATGGGGCAAAGCGTGTTCCTTATCAGAAGAGAGAGGTGGACGCGCAAATGCCGTTGGCGGCTGAGGAAATTATAAAATAATTTTACCCGAACAGGGCGCGGAGGGCTTCTTCGACCTTGCGGACGGGGTGGAGGCGGATGCTGAACTTATGGGTGTCGAGGCCCTGAAGATTGTACTTCGGCAGGATGATGTCGCTGAAGCCGAGCTTCTCGGCTTCGGCAATGCGCTGCTCGATGCGGGCTACAGGACGCACCTCGCCCGAGAGGCCTACCTCGCCAGCCATACACCATCCGGCATCGATGGGCGTGTCGACGTTGGACGAGAGGACAGCGGCAATGACGGAGAGGTCCATAGCGAGGTCGGTGACGCGCAGGCCACCGGCAATGTTGACGAAGACATCTTTCTGCGCCAGTTTGAAGCCGACGCGCTTCTCGAGTACGGCCAGCAGCATGTTGAGACGGCGCTGGTCGAAGCCTGTGGCAGCGCGCTGGGGCGTGCCGTAGGCGGCAGTGGAGACGAGGGCCTGTGTCTCGACGAGGAAGGGGCGGACGCCCTCGATGGCCGAGGAGATGGCAACGCCCGAGAGGCCGTCGTGGTTGTCGGTGAGCAGCAGCTCGGATGGGTTGGAGACCTGTCGCAGTCCGTTCTGCTGCATCTCGTAGATGCCCAGTTCGGAGGTAGAGCCGAAGCGGTTCTTGATGGCTCGCAGGATGCGGTACATGTGGTGCTGGTCGCCCTCGAACTGTATGACGGTATCGACGATGTGTTCCAGAATCTTAGGACCGGCGAGGGTGCCTTCCTTGGTGATGTGGCCAATGAGGATGACGGGCACGCCGCTGGACTTGGCAAAGCGCAACAGGGCCGAGGCGCACTCGCGCACCTGGGCGATGGAGCCTGCGGAGGATTCGACGTCCTCGGTCATGATGGTCTGGATGGAGTCGACGACGACGAGCTGGGGCTTCACCTCTTTAATATGTTCGAAGATGGTCTCGAGCTGGTTCTCGCAGAGCAGGAGGAAGTTGTCAGCGGCAAAACCGCTGACCGCGCTTGGGGAGGCTCCTG
>Ga0247611_10004169_pt1 | contig 20349 bp, 19 predicted proteins | sample 177DNAGHGhighgp2_FD_192422 | JGI IMG/M metagenome (GOLD analysis project Ga0247611, IMG submission 192422) | Sheep rumen microbial communities from Palmerston North, Manawatu-Wanganui, New Zealand - 1770 DNA GHGhigh gp2 | ecosystem: Host-associated > Mammals > Digestive system > Stomach > Rumen...
TATAGGTCACGCCCGCCGTCTTCTGGGTGTCATCCAATACCTTCTTAGCATTGTTCAGCTCCACATTCGCCTCGGCAATCTGTCTGCCTAAGTCGGATAGCATACCCTTTGCGCCTTCAATCTCATACTGCCTTGTCAGCGATGCAAGGTAGTTATCCAATGCAGTCTTATTGGCAATATACTTCCCAGTCGTTGCGTCGAGGTGGGCATTGTACTCGGGGATGATGCGGTTCAGCTCATTGATAGCCTTCTGTCTCTCTGTCAATGACAACTTCTCATCCTGAGCTGCACGTATCAGGATCTGCAGCTTCGCTTCTTCCTCTCCTGTCTTTCTGATGGCTTCTTCTCGGTTCTCGTTTATCTTCTGTTCTGCCAGAGAAACGGCATTCGCCCTCCTTATATAGTCGGCCATCAGCGCTACCACCACGGCAATAGCAGCTCCGACGGCTGCAAACGGGTGGTTAATGAGCAACTTCCAAAGTTTCTTCGATGTTTCCACCACCTTTTCACTCCAGAATACCATGAGCTTCTTCTGTATGATGTCGAGCTTCTCATAGACGATGAATCCTGCAAGGGCGGTGGCGGTCAACAGTAGGGTAGTGCGATAGTTGGATGTGAAGTCGATGATCCTGCTCAGCATCTTAACGGCAGCACTCCCACTTGTGATGGCATACCGCGCCAATGGCATCAGCTTACCGCCTAACTCAATAGATAGGTCGGCAAACCGCTTACGTGCCTTGTCAATCTCTGCCTGTACGGTGGTGTTCTGCACATTAAACTCCTCAATCACACTCGTACCCTCAGCGTAGGCCTCCGTGGCGATGCGTTGCGCCTCCGTTACCTGGTCGATGTGTCCGGCAAGGGTGGAGAGCACTCCCACGGCTCGTGTTCCGTCCATCTTCAGCTGGTCGAACTTCCCGGCTAACACGCTCATGTCTCCCAACTTGTTCACGTGCTGCAGCCATTCAACGATAGCCTGGTTCATGTCGGTATGGATGAGGTCGGTAAACTTCTTCACTTCCATACCCGCCATCTGAGCGAACCTTGTAGGATTCTGGTACATCTTCGTGATCAACTGACTCATCACCGTGGATGCCGTGGCCATCTCCTGGTTATTCTGATCGAGGGCAGCGGCGAATCCCATAATCTGAGCCTGTGTGAGGTGTGCCTGTTGACCGACACCGCTCAGCTGCTGGGTAAACTCAATCACGGGCTGAGCCTGAGCGGGGGAGTTCTGCACGATTTCATTCAGCGCGGAACCTGTTGCCAGCATCGCTCCACGCAGTCCCTTGTTCTTGTCCTCACCGAAGGCGATGGCTAACTTTCCGATGGTGTCAACAGCTCCTTCTCCGAGGTCGTCACCCAGTGCCACGCCAATCTTGTCGGCACCGTCCACAAACTCCTCAATCATCGCCTTACTGGTGATGCCGAGTCGTCCGGCTGCTCCGGCTAAATCGTTCAACTTCTCGCGCGCCGTCCGGGTGTCCATCTTCTTGAAGTCTTCATTCATCTCGCGCACCTGTTCGTCCGTCTGCCCGGTGTACTTCCTGACACCAGCCATCACGTCCTCCATCTTTGCAAAGTCGTCCGTGCTCTTGCGCACGGTGAGGGCAAGGCCTGTCAGCGAAGCAACGGCAGAGGCGGCGAGGGTAGCGTAACGGTTGAAGCCGTCCGCCAACTTCGCCAGCGACAGACGGGTATTGGCAGCCGTACCGCGTAACTCCTTCAGTCGGGCGTTGATGATTTCCAACTTGTTCTTGTACTCGGTATAGGATGGTGAGTTGGGGTTGAGGTTCCGGAGGATGGTGTTCAGCGTCTTGGCACGGTTTGTCAGCTCTGCCATCGATAGGTTCTCAAGTCCCATCTTCTCAACGTGCTTGTCAACAGCACGCTGGGCGCTCTGCACCGCCACGACCTGCTCCTGGTATTTTTTATTGAGCAAGTCGAGCTGTGCCCGCCATTGTGCCTGGTCCGACGGGTTGACAGGCTTCGCCTTCTTCAGCTTCTCAATCTCCCGCTCCGTCTGACTCAACTCGCGGTTAGCCTTCTTCAGGTCCTCCTTCAGTGCCAGCAGCTGCTTCTGGTCGTAGTCCGGCTTGATCTCGAACTGCAGCTGGATTCTGTCTATCTTTAGTGCCATCCTATATAGTGTCTTTAATATTCAATAATCAATGTTCAACGCTCAATGGCCAATGGTCAATGTTCAATGTTCAATGGTCAATGATTTCAATGCTCAATGGTCAATGTTCAATGTTCAACATACTCGCTCAACCCCTTAATCTGCCCGGCATGGTTCTTCCAGTTGGTGGCAGCCTTGTATTTATCTACCAGCTCGTCCGGTACATATACCGTACAGGTGTTGTTGATGTAACTGGAATTGCTCAGTGAAGTGACGGCATTTCTGTCTATTATAATTATTTCAATACTTGGGATGTTGATACTATAAGAAATTGATGCAAGCTCGTGAAATTCCAACTTTTTAAGCATGTCGCATCCAGAAAATATGCCCGAATAAGTATTTTTAAGTAGCGGCAATGACAGCTCTTCCAAAGAAGAACAGTTCATAAACGTCTGCGTTGCGGCTGTGTGCAACTTTGGAAGGTATACATTTTTTAAAGCTTGGCAACCATGAAATACGCCTGCTCCTCTTGTAATTAGTAGATTCGGCAGACTAATCGTCTTAAGAGTTATACAGCCATTAAATTCATAAGTGTTGCAACTTTTGAGATTAGGGAAGTCTACCTCGGAGAGATCTCGACAACTCTGAAAATTAAAACCATCTAAAGTTTGGACATTCTCGCCTCTGACTTGCACAAGATTGGTGCAGGTATTGAAATTATAAGTATTAAGCACCTCTACGTCTCCTAAGTCAACCCTCTCTATATCTGACCTCTGTCGGAACACACTATCACCAATCTCAGTAATCCCTGCCGGAACCTCCAATGTACCATATCGGATATTCAGCTCGCCCCTGCCGGGCACGTCAATATCCGCACCGCCTCCGAGGTACGAGCCGATGAACAGGGTCGCCTTGTCGCGCTCGTCTGTCATGTCCGACAGCTGCCGCTGACTCTCCTGCAGGTCGCCCTCCAGTCCGCTGATGACTTCATCCTTCCCGCTGATGACTTCATCCTTCTGAGCAATCACCGCATCCTTCTGACTGATGACTTCATCCTTCTGACTGATGACCTCATCCTTCTCTGCCAGTTCCCCGGTGAGACTCGTCACCTCACCACTGAGCCGTTCCAGTTCTTCGAGCAGCTCAGCCGACTCACCGCCGCCATAGAGGTTTACCGTCAGTACGATGTCGTAGTAGTCGCCCGTCATCGTCACCGGCTCGTCGCTCACGTCCTCCACCGTCTCGTCGGTGATGTTAAGCACGTCGTTATACTTCGTGCGCCACGGACTGCCAGCCTGTGTGCCGGTAATCTCGATACCGTATTTACCCACGCGCACAGTAGCGGGGACGGTCGCCAGGATCCTGCCGTCAGCCACCGTCACGTCCTCAATCGCCCGACTGCCGTAATAGTCGGTCAGCAGTACGCGCAATCCCTCACTCTCAGGGGCGAAGTCCGCCCCGTTCCTCCGCAGCTGTATCCCCAGCGGCACCGGGTTTCCTTGTGTGATGTTCAGCATAGTTATTATATCGAATTTAATTTTGCATTGATAGGCGGATACATATATTTATACCCCAGCACACTTGGATGCGCTGTATCGTATAATAGATGAGTTCTTCTAAAATACTCAATAGCTACATTATTAATTCTCCCCGTCACGTCATCCTCATCATGCCATCCGTACGCAAATAATTGTGCTTCGGCTTTACCAAAATCGTACACTGGAAGCCCGTATTTGTGTGCGGCATCTCTTACGGTCTGCCTCATGAGCTTCCCAGTCTGATATGGGACTATCACGAGGATTTTTGCTAACGGATATTTGTTAATTAGATACTGCAAGACGATATTCCACGCTCCCCAGAATGTGTAAGGTGTAGAGTCATTCGGTGTTCCGATATATACAGCTCTCCAGTAGTTGATAGAATCCGTATAGGATATACCGCCGACTTCCCCTGTCACCGATCTCACCGCATCGTATTGCTCCTGTGTCGCGTAGCCAGGCGTACCTATCTTGTCGGTCGAAGTCGGGTAGTATATTGTCTCTCCGTACTGGGCAGCAAGCCACTGCTCCATCTTCATCACATGACCGTAGGCATAGTCGTTCCATCCGAAAAATATTGATATATGAGTCAGGTCGTCAGCGAGTTGCGTGTATCTTCCGTTTGCCTTGGAGAATCCATTGCGAGATACTCCGTTGGCCGTCACATCTCCAAGCGTTGAACCGCTGATGCCATAATTTCGCCATCTCATCCCGTTTACTTTGGCAATCAGATAACCGTATGTCGGTTTGGCTGTTCCAGACAGCGGGTAGAATGGGTCTGTTTTACTCAGAGAATCCGACGCTTGAATTCCAGCCCCTTCCGTAATGGAATCGCCGACAGTCCCATACACTCCGCCAGTCAATGGCGTTAAAGAAGAACCTCCTGAGCCTGAGCTATTGATGGCTTCAACCACTTCATCGGTCAGGTTTTGAAACCCTACCGACTTACGAGGGTCGTTGAATGCAAAAAAACACTCATTGGTAAGTATAGCATTGAATATACGTGAGGCATCTGGCATTTGCGACCAGTCAAATTCGGCGTACATATATACGCCTGTATTGGTTTGAGAGATTTTTCCTCTTTCAGAGCTAACCCAAAATGATGCAATGGTATTAGAACCGTTTCGCAGCTGGACTCCCCATAAACCTGATATATTTCTCGCGATAGTAGCACTTAGCCCTTCAAGACTATAGCTTCCAGTGTAACCGGATGTGTCGAAAAACAGCTTCTTAATCACCTGATTAGCGTTGCCATCTTCTGTGAATACTCGTGTGCTAAAGTTCTTTTTTAGTTTTTCTATGTCAATATTATCGTCATCCTTAATCTTGCCTGTAAAAAAATTTACGTCAAAAACTTGGGGGTTTAATTTGATATATTCGCTTGCAAAATATATCGGGTATGATGCAAGCGAATCCCAGTCTATAACAGCGTAGATGGTGATACTCCCGTTATTCGATAACGTATATGTCTTCTTGATTAAGCTATCCTGTGCATTACTGCTTGATACGACATTATACACACCGCTTCCGATATGGAACCCGAAATAATAGACGGTTGTATAGTCGGGTCGGTTCCATAGGCCGTACAATGTTATAGTGTCCTTTAAATTTGAGAGGTCTCCCGTGTATGCCGAAGTGTCAATATAGAGAGACTTGAGAAATCTATTGACAATTGGATTCTCAGTCGGACCAGATAGCATCACACGTGGGTCTGAAGAGCGCGATAACGCATAAGATGTCAATTTGGCGCGATTGGTAATTAATGTAGAGGGGAAGTTGTCTTCATCGACCTCAACATAAATATAGATTCCGTTAGTGAGTGTGTCGCAATACACACCGTTACCCTTGCCGATAAAATAGTAGTCCAATATTCTGTCACCTCCAGTAGGTGAGTTGAATAGAGATAGATATATTGTGCTGCCATTGCGAAAAAAATATGCATATAAATCGGTAACGTCGGCTCCTCCACTGTAGTTACTTGTATCAACATATAACCAGCGGATGAACCTATTCATCTCCTTGCTCTCCGTGAACACAATCGGCTCGTCTCGGGATTGCAGTTGTTCAATCTCACCAGGCACGCTCCCCAGCGGCTTCAGCTTCTCGAAGTTCCTCTTAATCTTCTCCCTGGCAGTCCGCCCGGTGTCACCTTCGCCTTCAACGTAAGGAAGTATTTCTTCAAATTCTAATGCCATATCAGTCTATACTTTTAATGGGTTCGTGGTTGTAACTCATGATCAATGGTTGCCAGCACTGGCGCACTTCTCCGGTGTCGGTGTCTAAGTAGGTCAACATATACTCGTGGTAGATGTTGCGCGGGTCTTTCGGCTTTCGGTAGAGGATGGCGTGCTCCACACAGATCTCTCCTTCGCTCTTGTCCTTCGTAATCGAATACGACATGTAGCTGAAGGCGAACTCCTCTTTTCTTTCGCTCTTCGCCCGCATCTCCCGGATGGCATCATATACGCTCGTTATCATAGTGCAAAAATAATTGATATATAAAATAAGGAAAAGGACACACCTATTCCGTTGGTTCATCGTTCCAAAGTCCGAGGTCGCTCCAGATATTCGCATCCTGCCATGCACCGTCTTCGAGTACCCACGGCAGCTGATCGGTACTGGCATTGATGCTGATGGGATGACACACCAGCTTCCATCTGTCGTTCCTGCCCTTCGCCGTGATGGTCTCTTCTATCTCCCTGATCACCCACAACTTATTCTTGATATTCACCACCGACAGCGGCGACAATAGCACGTGATCGTAGCACTCGAAGGTGACGTGCTTCGTGGTGTCTATCTGGTAGGCATCGGCATAGACCACGGCATCCATGTCCTGCAGCCGGAGTGTGGCGGTGAACTGCTCGATAGGTGACACACTCCATGGGAAGATATCCTCGGGGTTGCCCTTGAACTCGTCGAAGTTGTTGGCATAGTAGGCATCGGTGTATGCCTGGGGAAGATACGAATGCCTGTGGAACTGCAGTCCGGCGTAGAACGCGACATACAGGTCTCCGGCTGATGACTCAGATTTCGACTCGAAGGTGTCAATGAATTCTTCAAAGGTTTGCCTCCCCTCGTTGCCGGTCGTCTCCTCGGGTTCTGTCTCTTCTGGCTTCTCCTCGGTGGTCTCTCTCACCGCACTGTCAATACAGATGATGTTGGTCATACCCGGGCGCATACAGTCGTGGCCGTCGTACCTGGTCCAGTATAGATAGGAGGGCATCAGCTCCATGGGAGCGGGCTTCAGCTTCAGTTCGATCTCTGATGTGGAGTCTTCACGCTCTAAGTCTGCCAACAGGTCGAGTCCTTCATATACATTGCCGTACTTGATACCTGTTGCCTTGCCCATACACTTCAATGTATAGTAGTAGGGTGCATAGTCCACAGTGTCAAGCAGTGCGGCATTACTCATCCACCCGCACGCCCCGATGAACCTTGCTCCGTCAGACTGATAGAAGTCAGTATCGGTCAGCTCTCCCCTCATGAAGTAGAGCCGCCCCGTCGATTCGTCCTTGTAGATCTTCTGCTTGTACTTCCACGAGTCCCCGACGACCATCTCCGGCGGGAACGGATAAGTCGGATTGCTCTCTATCTCTGCACTGCTCTTCAGATCTTTATTCAACCGCAACTTCCTGTAGGCTGCAGTGTCGGGGAGGTCGTAGGTGACATCTGAGTTGCTCCACTCGGCATCACTACCCTCTTCAACATCCAACTGGTAGTCATCCACGACCTTTCTCAGTGGTACGGCCCTACTGTTGGCGTAGAACACGGCCTTCTGCAGGATATCGACGGTGCGGTGCACGTTGTCCACAACGAAGCAGACATTACACATCTTCTCCACTTCCTCTAAAAAGTCCTGTACGCTCCATCCGCTCAGCATCTCGGCATACTTCTTCGTGTTCCGAAGGTTCACGATAAACATCTTCTTAAACTGGGTGTTCTCTAATTGGTTTGTCCCGATGGTGTAGCCTAATGCGGTGAGCAGACGGCGCACGATGGCACACAGGAACGGTTGGGGTCTCAACTGATACGAGAAGGTGGCGGACACACTGCCCGTACCGTTGTCATAGCTTCCGCTTCGCTCAATCGTACCGTTGAACTCCACGAGCTTCGGGCGACCTTCATTGTATTTTCCTTGTGCCAGGTACAGGTTGTAGAACGCCCCGCTGGTCTTGTCAAACACTGTTGGCAGACAGTAGTCAACAGTGGGATAGGTAGGGTTGTTCCCGATGTTAGCCTGGCTGAATGGGGTGATAACGTCTCCCTGGATCTCCCCGAGGTCTAACCACTCAATCCGGAGTGAGTCCCCGATGATATGGTTGAGCTCTGAGTTACCGCTGACAATCTGTATCTGTACGTCCTTATCCGACCAGCCCGTGACAACCTCCGTGCCACGACAGTACACACGACCGTCGGCAACGAGCACTGCCGACCGCTTGGTGTCAACCGCCCCGGACTTATTGAGCCGGTTCAGAAACCCGTACAATTGCAAGTTCGTCGGGTTGTCAAGCAGCAGTGTCAGATCGTAAGTATATTCCCCGTTCTTGGTCAATATACAGTTCTCCCTCTTCACCGTCACCGTAAACGAGTCCGACAGCACCGCCTCAATCCCATCTATAATTACCTGTGTCATATCCGCTCAATGTTCAATGTTCAATGGTCAATGTTCAATGAATAATGTTCAATGTTCAATGGTCAATGTTCAATGTTTTTTCAGTTTTTTCTCGATCTCGTCTGCTCTCTGCTTATCATGCAACAGCTTCATCATCACCCTCATTAGTGGTGTGTGCAGCACGTCGTCGAAGTCACCGAACACGTTACTCTCAGCCAACGTGAGGGCAATGCTATCCAGTCCGAGGTTGCCCTTGTTACCATCGCTCCCGGATTTCTCATCGCTCCCACCACCGAACACCGGGGCAAAGCAGATGGTCTCACCGTCGATGATGAACTCTCCAGATGCCAGGTACTCGCAGAAGTACGAGAACCACGCATACACGCCCCACACGAACCACTCAGGAAGACGTTCACCGCGCCTGAGCTGTTCCATGGGACCGTCGGCATCGTAGGGGAGTCGTCTGACGTGTCGTTTCAGCTTCGTGTCACGGTTGCGGTACAGCAGTCCTGCCAACTGCCTGAGAATGTCGCCATGGTCTTTTCCTGGCTCCTCGGTCATCGCCTTGTCGTAGGCACGGCATAAGGTGACAGCATCCTTGAATTCGCCAAAGATAAGATCACCACCGTGCGACATCGGACCGATCATCCTGTCCCAGCGTGGCAACAGGTTACACGTCGTCCGGAACGTGAGCGACACTTTCCCGTCGTCCTCCTCCTTCCACAACCAGTCCAACTTCGCCCCTGCCTGTCTCACCAAGAGGAAATACTTGTCATCACTCACTCTGGTACGCAGTCCCCGGTTGAGCAGCAGACACCGCGCCGCCTCGTTCCTGATGTCGTCAATCGTGATAGGCCCGCGCTTCTCGTCAATCTCCCCGTCAATCAGCCGCTGCCGTAACAGTAGCATATCCCTCCAGTCCTTCTCCGTCAGCTCGTCCCACCACTCGGGGAACATCACAACATCTTTCAATCCTTCATTCTTCATTTTCTCAATCTTTAATCTTTAATCTTTAATTTCCTCAATGTTCAATGTTCAATGTTCAATGGTCAATGTTCAATGGTCAATGTTCAATGGTCAATGTTCAATGGTCAATGTTCAATGTCTTAAACTTGATTCAGCGCTCTCTCCCCCGCACTCACATTGTCCTCCTTCTGCACCACCTTGTGCCACAGTCCCATGCGGATGTCGCTCTTCTCTGGGAAGTTGATATGAATGGCATCGTTGATACCTTCCAGTGCCACCTCCTCAGGAATCTGAGTGTCGGCTCCGATGAAGATCTTCAGCGCGTAGAGCATCTGACCGCCTGAATCACTCTTACCGTCGATGATGGTGTTCGACAGGGCAGGACTCAGTCCGAAGCCTGACGTACTGGATGAGTCGGCAATCTTAGAGATGGTCTTCTGAGCCGTCAGATACTTGTCGATGTTCATGTCGATGGGTTCAATCTTCCACTCCTGCTTCTCTCCACGGTCACCCGGGAAGTCGATACAGGTAAAGAACTTTCCGGCATTCTTCTTTCCTGCCATCACGTCAGCGAGCTTCTTCGTCAGCTCACCGCGTAGCTTGTCCAGCTCCTTATTGATGCGCTCATTGCTCCAGTCGGGGTGATCATCCTGCAAGTCCGTCTGCTTCTGCTCCCAGTATTGTGCGGGCTCATGCACGATATACGCAGCTGCTATCAGGTTGCTGTTCAGTGCCCGGACAATCTCGGGGATGTCGTTGGCATTTGCCATCCATGGGATAGAACCGAGGAACGAGGGTACGGCATACAGGTTACGGCCGTACGACCGCAGACTATGGTAGTAGATGGCTGCCTCATGCTCCATCGGGTTCCACTTGTCGAACACCGGGAACAGCCGTAAGTCTGTCTGATGCACCATGTCACCGACAAGCACCTGACGCACATCGTCGAGCGTGACATGCTTCATCAGCTCTCCCCGTCGTGTTGGCCACACCAGCAGACAGTCCTTTGCTTCCAAGCATTCCAGTCGGGCAATCCATGGCTTACCGATGCGTCGTGCCTTACCCGACACATACTTGGTGAAGTGGCTGTTTGTGTGAATGAACTGTGTCAGCGCATTACGGATATAACGACGGTAATCCCACGAGTCGAGCCACGACTGGATTTCCTTATCGTCAACCCATCGACGTTCCGGCCCTTCCTCCGTCATCACGGTCTTGTACAGCAGCGGCCCCTGTCCGTACAGCAGCCCCAACTTCCGCGCCAACAGTCCCGGCCCGATGTTGTTGGTCTCCAACAAATCCCGGATCTTCAACGGCAGATCATTGTTCGTTCCCCATGGTATGACATTCACGCCCCCGAAGGCAGCGGGCATGGCATCCCAGTCCCGGGAATCCCAATTAAACCAGGTTGAAAACTGCCCTCCCTGCAACTGACTCGAATAAGCAATAGCGTAAGTCCCGGTTCCCACATCCACGTAAGACCAAGGACTCTTCTTATCGTTTTCCCTCTCCATATGTCTTTAATCTTTAATTTTTAATCTTCTCAATGTTCAATGGTCAATGTTCAATGTTCAATGTTCAATGGTCTCAATGTTCAATGTTCAATGTAAATCAGCTCCCTTCCCGTCTGGCAACTTAAACGAAACGCTCCATCCATTGAAACCACCGTAGATATTGTACTCGGGCCCCACGTCGAGCGAACTGACTCGCATCGTACCCGACTGGCACAGCATCTGGAAGGCATCCTGCCCTAACAGGATCTTGCACAACTCGGACATCAGCTGCTGCATCACGGCATAGCGGCCAAACTCCCAGTCGGTGCCCTGACGGTCTTTCGGACTCTTCTCTAAGATGAACAACACGCACGTCCCTTCACTCCACACCGGAGAACCGGCAACGAGTCTTGCTCCTGGTATATTACCGCACAGGATGATGCCCTGCCTGTCGCCTAACAGCGTGACGAGCTGGTTTTCTTCCACGGCAGCCACGACCGCCGCAAACTGCACCGGCTCTGCATCCGGGTATTCGTTGTTTCTCGCCACCTGTACGCGGTTGGCGAGCTCCACCATGAACTGTCTGTATAAATTGATTTCAATCATATCACAATCTTTTTATTTGCCATTTTAAAGGAGAATGTCACGCTGTCAACGATGGGAGGACTATAGGTGCGCTCGTAGTTCGCACGGGTGATGGTAACAGGAATCCATCTGTTGCCCCACAGTACTTCCACTTGTTGGCTACTCGTCAGATCGTGCCACTGGATATATTGCGCCTGACCAATGATGGCACCGCTACTGATAGTATATTCGTCGTCGGGCTGAACGGAGAATCGCTGCTGCTGACCGTTGATGAGTGCCACTTCGTCGGTAAAGTTGGGCTTCACTTTCATTGCCTTCTTCGCCAACAGGGTCTCGGGGACATCGTACATGTTGAGATAGCGGAACAGCAGACTGTCGGGGTACTTCTTCGTGGTGATGAAGCTCGTGAAGGTCTCGCTCCCCGAGGTATAGACAATCCGAACACCGTTGGCATAGTTCACGGGGAACAGTGCATCGGGCTGACAGTTCTTTGTATAGGTCACGCCAGGGTCTGACTCTGTGATGGTCTCTAAGAGCGCTCCCGATGCACTATACAAGTTTGCCGTGAACAGCTTATTGTTCTGTGGAATGAATGTCAGCGGGTGTGCCTTACCCGGATAGCATATATCCATCGTCCCGGGGGAAAGGATATGCTTCGTCCCGTTCCAGTCCTCCACATTGGCGCGGTGTGACTGGCACATCGTCTTAGTCAGTGCGGTGGTCTCTCCAATCCTGAAGGTGAACGTGTCGGAATAGCCGTACTGGCTCCCGTCGTTCTTCAGATCTCCCTTCAGCAGTGCCCCGATCACCTTGTCAAGTCCACTGATGCGCACACTCCCCTGGCTCTGCACATAGTTCTCTTCCAGGACTACTTCATTCCCTCTCTTCAACTGGAAGTCAAGCGATGCCTCGTCCGTGGTGAGTATCATATCCACCATATCGCCCACGAACTTAGTAGGGCAGGGGTCTATCGTAACAACATAGCTCATAATTATCTTTTTTATAAGAATAATCGGAATACTCCAAATACTCGGATTATTCCGATTATTCTAAACCCTAAAATACTTATTCTCTTCTGAATTCTCCGGCATCGTCAGATGCGCCACATTCTCATTCGCCCGATAGTCTCTCAGTGACTGCATATCATGGACATACGCTTCAGCCACCCGCATCTCTTCGCGGTAGAAGTCATGGAGCTGATCGGTGGTGTTGTCTTTCTTTCCTCCTCCCGACGTAATCACCTCCCGGAACGCTCCGGCTGGCAAAGCCTTCATCTCGGTACGTCTCACGAATAATGCCATGGCACGGTGGCCGATGGCACTCTGCACCAGGAACAGCAGCCCGTCATCGGCAATCCCCGACAATGGAGCCTCCCCGTAAGACTTCTGCACGTACATCTGTGCCTCGTTCAACAGGGGAAGAATCCGGATGAGCAGGTGATTCGAGAATTCTATCCCCGTCACCCATTGCAATGTCTCACAGTCCTTAACCACCAGTCCGCTCATCCTCTTATAGAGTTGTGTCTGCTGGAAGTTGGCATCTGCCATCAGCAGACCGATGAAGCGGTCGAAGGAATTATAATACTCTTCCAGGTGCATACGGTCATCGCGTTCCAGCTGCCACTCGAAGGGTCGCCGCTCGTTCTCCCCGTCCATCTTCACCTTGCGCCCGTCAGTCTCATGACTGATGTCATTGAGCCGGAAGTAGCGCATCGTGGCCATATACCCGATGGTCGCCTGGGCAGCCCGGATAATCTCCGAGTCCTCCCCTTGGTTGTAAGCCTTCTCGATGGCTCCCATCACGTCAGCCCCCACAACCTTTGCCACCTCAGCCTGCACCGTCGCCACCATGGAAGCAATCTTGGTAAAGTCCGCATTGGCATAGAATGAGCACGTCGCCATCCTCAGTTCCTCCGCCCCATTATTTCGTCTGTTAAATATCATAATCTTATATTTTTTTAATGTTCAATGTTCAATGGTCAATGTTCAATGTTCAATGAATAAAGTTCAATGTTTAATGTTCAATGTTCAATGCTCAATGTTCAATGGTCTCAATGTTCAATGTTCAATGGTCAATGACCTTCATATTCGGCGCAGCCGAAGAAGCAATAGCCTTCCTGATCTCTGCCAGCTCCGCCTCGCTCATTCCCGCCGACAGCGAAGCGACCAGGTGCCCGAGGTTGTCAAACATCGTCTTGTTATACCATTGCGTTTTCTTGCGTTTGGGCTGGTTGCTGTTGATGCCCCATACAATACGGTTGACGTTCACCGGCATCTTACTCAGTCGTGCCCTCTTCTTTCCGGCAATCTCGAAGAGTCGTCCGTAGATCGTGTCACCGGCAGAGATGATACGCATACCAATCCCGCCCTCGTCGGGGTCGAACAGCTCATAGTTCAGCGACCCGATGAGCGTACCCGTGTCGATGTTCTTGTTCTTCGTCAGATTCTCCTTGAACTCATCCACGAGAAACTTCCCGTGCTTCTTGAGCTCCCGACGGACAAACTCGTTCACTTCCTGATATGTGATATTCTGCTCTGCCATATTCTAAGCACAAATGTATATAGATTATTCCGACGAAAAAAGGACACAAAAAAAGAAGCGGCTAACCTCACGGCCAACCGCTTCTCCCGTTAAATCATCATAATACGCTTATCTTTCAGATTCAACAACAAAGATCTAATACCTCAATAATCTAATACTCAAATCAATAACATAAAAATGTTTAACCAATCAATTATGAGATCAAATCCTGTTTTTTATTATGTAACACAAACACCTAACATTAACAAACGATATATAGTAATCTACTTTTCATCCCTTTTTGTTCTGTAAGCCCTCCCTGTCTCACGACAGGAAGGGAAACAGGGTTCACATGATTTATTAACAGATAGTATGAATAAATAAATCCAAATCCTAAACCAAAAAAATCTGCAAACACATGAAAAAACTTAGTCATTCCCCGCTCCACTGAGCGTCTGGTAATCGAATCATACTGTAATAATTAACAAAAACTTAAATCACTTAAATTAAAATAATATGAAAAACTTATCAACTGCAAATTTAGCCGATATAATTCTCTGAAAAAAGGACATGAATATGGATGTACTCTTCTTCCTTCATCCACCCCTTCAGATACTTCTTCGCATCCTTCTCGTCGTAGGCAATGATATGCCCGTCCTCAATGGTGATCTTGTCCGGGCTCATCCCCGTCACCGACTGCAGCTCGACGCATAGTTGCATCATCCCCCGCAACGTCTCACCCTGTAGTGTATATTCTGCTGTTACCATAACTTATTGATGATATGGTTACACAAAACGATGATCAGGATATAGGCTGCCACAGTAAGATGGGCAGCTATCACCTCACGACGGCTGAACGCTTCACCGCAGATCGTCGAGAAAAAACCACTCCTGGCATTAAGCCACGCTCTACAATCCTTTACAACACGTTCAATCCTTGAAAGCATTGAGGGCAGGATTGCATGCCCCGCAAAAATTGTCTGTTGCATTGCGCACTATCTTGTAAGCATCACCAGAACCGCTGGCACGTAGACAGAAAAACGGCTGCACTTCCCGCTGCTTACAAGATAGTGACTCACCCGAAGGGCAGTATATTCTTACGGGAAGGCAGCCGTATAAGGCTGTGGGCATAAAAATAGCCCAATTTGTCATTGAGCATTCACCGATGCCCCACGGAGTGGATTACCACTATCTTGTAAGCATCGGCAAAAATATAAAATAATCCCGAAACCTCCAAGCAATTTCAGGATTATTTCAAAAATTAATGCTCCGTGAACCGTTCTTCAGGATCAGTATAAGGGTAATGGTCGGATTGCTCGTCATATTCCATGTAATTCAAAAAAAGAAGGAACTCGCAGAGATTTATGCCATTAGAACGGTGAGCCCAGGCATAACCGACGGTGTGGAACATCTTCCCGACGGCTTTTGCCATTTCTTTAGGCACATAGCCCAAATGTTCGCCGTTGGTTGCATAAACCATGACGGCATTTCCATCGTAAGGATTGGTTGGCTCCTTAATGAGCAATACTTTTTCACCTTCCAACAAAGCATCGTATATTCTTCTTGCCTTTGGTCTCCGGTATTCTAAACCTCTAAGATGGAAATATTTAATAGGATTACGGGGAAGACCTCCGTCAAAGACATCCTTATATGATGGATCGTCATTTACTTTCGCGCGGTACCGATGAAGTTCTTCTGCCAGGGCAAGAGCGGTCTCCAATGAATCAACCTTGAAGTCTATTTCTTTGGGTTTCATATTCTCGTTCTTCAAACCCATATAATAGCCTCTAAAATCATCGCCGAACACGTTAAATTCGGAATTCGTCTTAGAGTACTTCCTTGGTTGAATGGGTAGGGGCTTTGGTTCTGGATCCACGGCGGACACGGTAACGGTAGCATTACCGATACTCATAACCTTCCTGATTACAGTGTCATCAAACTCCTCGTCTTCATCATCAAAATCATCCTCTTTCTCATCTCTATCCTCTCCTCCGATAGCAAAGGAATTGGCATCCCTCTCTTTCTTTCGGGCATTTTCTTTTACCGCTATCGAAAGAAACGTAAAGATAATAGCCATAATGAAGATAAAAATTATAATAAAAGTGTAATCCATGTGTTAAGCATTAATGTTATTGATAGATTCTGTTTTCTCCCTGCAAAAATAATCAAAATATAAGAAGAAAACAATGTTTAATAAAAAAAAGATTGCCGCCTAAGCGACAATCTTACTAAGAATCATGCGGGACGCCTTATCGACATCGCCCATCAGAGGGAGAATATACTTTGGCTCTTGCTTCAGTGAGGAAATCCAACCGTCAAGATAGGCTGCATTGTTATTGAGGATGCGCTTGTCAAAGCCGAGTTCCTGACCGATACGGGCAGCACCGAGTTCAGCAACGAGTTCTTCCTTAGCGTAGAGCTTGTCACCGAACTTCTTGCCGGTGGTGCGGTTAAGGCGGTCGGGCGTGCCAGTAGAATGAATCATCTCATGAAGCAGAGTGGAGTAGTATTCCTGACCGTCTTTGTAAATGTCGGCCTTCTTGCGGCTGACCTTGAATTGTGACTTCTGAGGAACAACAATCTTGTCGGATGAAGGACTGAAATAGGCATGGTCGGATGGATGTGTATAGTCAATCGGACAAATCCACGACTGATCAGCAAGCATCTTGTCTATCTGGGCGTTTTCATACATCCCTTTGGCATCGGATGTTTGAGGAATGGAAAATAGGGATTGTAGGGATTGAACCTTCTCGGGCTTCTGCTCAGAGAGGTTGGTCTGAGCAATGTTGAAGACATTGTAGGATTTCAGGAAAGGTGTTACCGTGCAGGAATCTTGAGCTTCCTTGCTCAGCTGCTTGTAGTCTTCATAGCTGATCTTCTTACCGTTGCGGTCTTTGATGGAGTAGTCCCAGAAGATGACGGGCATTGATTTGGCTCCTTTATTGATGTGACCGCCAAGCCTGTTGACTTGCTTCAATGTGCAGTAGATGGGGTACTCGTAGGATTGCATCGAACAGTCAAGCATCAGCCAGAATGTGTTGCTACCGCTGTAGTTGCGGCCTTCTATGTTGACGGGACTGCCTCCGTAGGTGCGGCCTATCCAGCCTTGCTTCCAGTCACCGCTCTTCATCTGTTCCATACGATTGATAATCATTGTTGCAAACTTTTCTAATACTTTCTCGTTGTGTTCTGTAAGTTTCATAATTGTAGGTTTTTATTGTTAATATTAATGTGAATTATCCCAGGCAGCGGATTTCAATGAAGGTGATATCCATGATAACGTCTCTTGCGAGATCTTCAGCGACTGCACAGGCGGAAGTGCTGTTGTCTGCCATTACTTCGCAGTTGAAGTATTCTCCATCTTCACCGTTGACGGTGACTTCGTAGATGTTTTGTGAGAACATATAGCTCTTTCTGTGTGACTTGTGGGTTCTGATTCCGTTGTCGATTGTGGATGTTTGGATTGTGCTAACCATAATTCTTAATTTTTAAATTGTTTGACTTAATTTTGCTGTTGCCAGCTTTGAAATTTTTACGCTGCAATCAGACGAGCAAAAAGCAGGAACGCAAATGCAAGGAATTGCAAGAAAATTTCTGAAAAACCTTATTTCTTTAGAAATCAGGAAAGCGTGTCGGTAATTTTTACAGACAATAACAAAGTGGTACTTGCAAGGTGACGTTTGCCGTAAATTTGCAAAGGAAAAATAAACAGCGGCCACAGCAAATGTCAAACATAAAAATAGAATATGTGCACTATCTATTCACAATCGGAATCAGTACCCGATTGACAAGTCTCAGGAAAGAGCAAGGAAACAAAATAGTAAGGAAACCGAAGTAGATGGAGAATCCCCTGTGAAGCAATGCAACAGCCCAGCCCACAGCAGCCGCCCTCACAAGACTAAGACAAAATCATCACCGGAATATCCGCAGCCCGGATAATCCGCATAACAATAAAAACAGAGAACTCAGAATAATCGGAATATTCCGAATACTCGGATTACTCCGATTATTCAGAACCCTCAAAAGAAACTTCAGAATAATAAACAACGTGAAAACCAGAAAAGCAAATGATTATCAAAGGAACTGTTGAAGAGCGCAGGAAGCCAGCCGATAACAATGCACCGGTGGCTCCCATCAACACAAGCCGCAGAAAAAGCAACTCATTCCTGATTGCTCAGATAGTTCCGATAACTCAGAATCCCAGAGTCACCCCAACACTGTAGAAGCAGACAGGCGGGCATCCCGTCAACAGCCAAAGCCCGCCAATCTTCAGGGCTCCATCCGGCAACGGAGATGTCAGCCACAACAGCAGCTGCAAAGATTCTCCCGGTAACCCTGATTATTCTGAATCCCCCAATTATTCCGATTATTCAGAATAATCAGAATAATCAGCCCTCTCAATCCTCATCCCTCAAATATTAGGTGCCTCCAGTTCACCGCCCAACTCCCGATAGTCATGCCACACCTTCAGTACGTCGCGGATCTGCTCCGATGGCACATCTCTGACCGTGTACCCATTACCGAGCGAAGATGTCTTCATCCTGACAACACTGTTGTCACTCAGTGAGTCAATCAGCTCACAAGCATTGGCCGAAGGGATGAGGTAATACGATCCACGGAGTGATTCATGCTTCATATAGCTCTGAAGTATCACCCTGCACACCTTACCGTCCACATTGAACGTGAACAGATCGGTGCCCGGCACGCTATACTTGGGAGAATTCTGAATAACGAGCTTAAACGCGGTGGCGGTCTTGTCTCTGACAGTGAAGTAAGCCCATACAGCATCCTTGCTGATGTCAGCCGGACGGTTGAGAGGCATCACGTCAAACACCTCTCCCTCTGTAAACGAGTCCCGCTCCAGGGAATAGAAGTCGGATAGTCCCGCCATGACCGAATCCCGGTGCGCTGCCAGCCGCTCCCGGCTGATCTGCTCCCTGTTCGGCAGATTGCAGCCAATCACCAAAATCAAAACCGATAAACAAAGAATCTTCCTCATTTTATATGTTATTTAAAAAAATAGCCCCAATCTTGCGGGTTGGGGCTGGTTTTTATGGAAATATGTTTTAAATTTTATCGTCATCGTGTGAACTATTGAAATATGGCAGCTTGCCTATAACAAAAACAGAGACAAGACTAACAAGGGTGAAACCAACCATAGTCCCAGCCAATCCGTCGTGATCTTTCAGTCCGAGTATTATTGCGCCTCCTGCAAATGTGAGTGAGATGATTAATGCGCAAAGCTGACCTATTAATCTTAAACTAAAGGTTAGTTTCATTCCGTACTTAGTCTGCTCAATCCTGCCTTTCTGCTCATATTCTGCCATTGCAAGGATACGGTCGGGGGCAGAAGGCAACGATTCAAGGTAACCCTTCATTTCTTTGGCAGGAGGAATAGGCCCACGATAACTTTGTTGCATGATAAGCATCATTCCTCTGTTTAGCTTATCCTTCTGCTCTTCAGGAAGCTCACTCAAAACCTCAATGGCTTCCGAAAGTGCTTTACTATCGTCTTCTGGCTCAATCTTCAGACTTTCTTCCGATGGTTCAGAAGGTTGAGATTCCTTTTGGATGGACGATTCTTGCTTTGTTTTGTCCTTTCTTTCCATATGCCTTCTGTTGTTTAAATTCAATAAAAGCAATACGCATATCGTCACCTACTCTCTTCCAGTCGCCTCCAAGTCTGTCAGCATCACTGAGGCGGCGGGGATTGAATGTAATTTGACGACCCCCACTTATGTCAAGTACACTTCCATATCCTTTGAGGAGCTCTTTCAATATCTTTTCTTTTGAATTTGCTCTTTCTTTTGAAATAGCCCATGCTCTTGAAATTGTACTTAACTTTCGTCTGGCGGATTTTTCTTCCCCTTTAAAGTCGGCCAACGTGTTAAGATGATATTTTTTTCTTTCTTTTCTACTATTTGTGACTCTGCTTGGCATTTTTATTGATTTATGTGAATTATTGGCGATATAGTTAATGTTATTGCTTTAAGTTATTTGTCATTGCAAATATAGAAATTTAATATGTAATTTCCAAATTTTGTTTCTTTAATTATTATTTTTAGTCTAATTTTAATAATAAAATCAGTCAAAACAACGGATTCTCCTGCAGACACCCTCCTGTCGCTGTCATAGAAAATCCTCCGTCTCTATTATAGACATTCCATCTGTCAAGTCTGCAGACTATCCGATTATACCAAACCGCAAAAGTCGCCCGTAATCAGGCAGTTATCAGAATGGTTGCGGGCGACTTTTGCGCGACTTTTATGCGCCAAACCATCGGAAACCCCAACAAAAGCGGAGGCAGGAGGGGAAAATCTTCGATTTTCGCCCTCCCTCCGCGAACAGTGCTCCGATTCAAACACATATTCCGGTGATTGCAATCCCGACTGAGGGGCGGCTCGGAGATGTGACGAAGCTACTAAATGAGAGAAAATAACGAGAAAATCTACCGCTAACAGATGGCGAAGAATCCCACCTGTCAACGAGGGTCTAAAGAAACACCACCGCTGGGGT
>Ga0247611_10004170_pt1 | contig 20348 bp, 23 predicted proteins | sample 177DNAGHGhighgp2_FD_192422 | JGI IMG/M metagenome (GOLD analysis project Ga0247611, IMG submission 192422) | Sheep rumen microbial communities from Palmerston North, Manawatu-Wanganui, New Zealand - 1770 DNA GHGhigh gp2 | ecosystem: Host-associated > Mammals > Digestive system > Stomach > Rumen...
AAATATTCCAGAAATAAATTCTGGTAAACATAAGAAGACGGTTAGCTTCTGTCTTATTTCTTATCGTTTACCGGTTTGGAGTATTTATAGTTTGGCGACTAACAGGAGTTAGCCGTCTTTTTATTTTCTAGTTAATAAGCATTATGAAATCCTCAAGTAAAGAAGTAATGAAAGTAAAAGAAGAAAATTTTAAAGAAAAAATTAAAGAAATACATTATGATAAAAACAAAAATTATTCATTGAATGATTATATTAATTTAGAAACATTATCACTTTTTACTGAACAAGAATTTTATGATATGTTTAATGGTAGGCAGTTTTACTATGGAAATTTAAAATATAAAAGAATTTATACATGCCAGAAAGAAATAATTGAAAAATTATTAGATAACCATATTTTTGAAATACCAGATAAAATTATTAAAAATTTACACAAGATTGATAAAAATGAGTATATCAATATACTTGATTTTTCTCATATAAAATCTGAAGATTATTCAAAACTAACAATAGTTGAAAAAATTCCTTATTTTAATGTCTGTGAATTTGTTAAAGAATTTTGTATACCCGAAAAACGGGCCGATTTAAATGATGCATGAAAAGAACTATTAAAAAAGAAATTTTGATTAGGTCGAATAAGTAGGATAGGTGCATTTATCTTCCTATGATTATATTTATTATATGCAAGGAGATATGGATTATTCTTCCTAGGTATTCTATTATATTTTACTTGACCGTTTCAATTATTATTCAGGTTATATGTTGCTTTAAACTTACCAGAGTTGTGCTACGAATGAGATGCTCCAAATATGAGAAAATATTTAGCTGAAAATTATGAACAATGGGTTTGAAAATAGAGTTATTAACAAGAAAATCTAAAAATCAAAAATAAGAAATTTAATTAGATTATCTAAAAATAATATGTGCTTTGTATGAATTTGTAGAGAAATTATTTAATAATTTTATCAATTATTCCATAACTTTTTGCTTCTTCAGCAGTCATCCAATTATTTCTTTCCATATCAGCAAGACATTCTTCATATTTTTTACCAGTTCTTTCTGCCATAATTCCAGTAAGAATTTCTTTTACTTTCATCATTTCTTCTGCTTCAATTTTGATATCTGTAGCTTGACCACTAATTCCACCTCATGAAATCAAAGGCTGATGAATCATTACTTTACTATGTGGAAGTGAAAATCTTTTTCATTTAGTTCCTCCAGCCAAGAGAATTGAACCCATAGAAGCTGCCAATCCTACACAGACTGTAGAGATATCGCATTTTACATATTGCATTGTATCATATAGAGCTAATCCACTGTAAACTTCTCCACCAGGAGTATTGATATACATTGTGATATCTTTGTCAGGATTTTGTTTTTCCAAAAATAAAATCTGAGCGATAACTGAGTTTACCAAATGATCAGTTATAGATTCTCCTATGAATATGATTCTATCTTCCAATAATCTAGAATAATATCATAAACTCTTTCTCAGCTTTTGCTTTTTTCGATAACGCTTGGAATTAATGCCATTTTTTGAAATGTATAAATAAAAACTAAATCTGAATATAAGATTAATATTTCAGAATGCAATAAATTTTCTTGCAACTAAACATAAAAACGTTAATAATCATATTAATTATGTTTATTTTTTTGATATTCATATGAAATTAAAAAAAAAGATATATTTTGGGTTTACATTAGTGGAATTATTGACTGTTACAGTTATTCTTTGAATAATTATACCATGTATGATAGCGATTTATAGCTTTATGATAAAATCAAATAGAGAGTTTACTTGGAGACAAACTACAATTCAGCAATGATACGAATTCTTTGAAAAATTAAATATTTTGATGCAAGATTATACCATAGATTATGAGGAATATTATAATCGTCAAATGGTATGATGTGTAAATAGTTGATGATTGCTTACATGAAATAGTTTTATGTGGAATATATGAGCTTCAGGTTATTGTACAGAGTTTACAGCATATTGAAACCAAAATTCGACAGAAAAAATGATTAATTATTCTCAAATAGACACATGATACCATGATATTTATTATTGTTCATCAAAAATTTCTAATTTACTACGGTGAGATTCATCCGAAGTTCCTCATCGTGTGTTGCCAAAAGACAACTGTTGAAAACGAGGATCAAGGCAATCATTCGGTCAATATGCGAAATTATTTATAGATGTATGAGGAGATATTCATAATTCTTTTGATGATGAAGATAAGTGAGAGCCTTTTAATTATATTGATGCCATAAAAAATGCTGATAATATTCAGGAATTGTACCTTATATCCCATGATTGAAAAAAGCGTTTATTCTTCCGTAGAAAATTGATAGATAGTACATGAGATTTTGCACAATATAGGATTCAGATGCTTAGACTTAGATGATTCGATGCGTGAAATACGCATAATTATGAATATGAAGGAAGTAAGTGAAGTTATGATGGGAAAATAGACACATGGGCGTGTGATACCTCAATGTGATTCGTATGAAATTGATCATGAGTTTGATGAGCATATTCTGGTTATAAATTACCTGCGGATGTAGATGATTGTTGGGTAGATTTGACATACTGAAATACAACTATAAAGACTCGAAATATATCTATTTCACCAGTAAATGATCCAGATTTATATTGGGCAAATCCGGATAAACAAATAAATCCATATATGAAAGTGCTTATAGTAAATGGTATTTATGCACCAGCATATTCTGGTAGTTCTATTACTGATTTTGAAATACCTATTGAAACTACGATTAATATGAAGGATTTTTATAAAGAGTAAAATTTTACCAAAAATTTTTTAATAAAAATGAAAAAAATCTGATTTTTTTATAATTTTAAAATAGATATTTAAAATATACTAGTTATAAACTATAAAATTTCAAACTAAAAAAAGTCTTCAAAAATTTGACAAATATTTTTTTATGATTATAATAATACCGTCGATGAAGGATAAGCTTCCTACATCCTGGTGTAGTAGTGCATTATTGTTTCATATCTTGATATGTCTTAGTAATGGGTTTCATTATTACATCAGCATATAGGAAGTAGATATTTAATACAGTGTATGGAGTTTGCTTTCTTTTGAGAAATTATTCTCTAAAAAGTAAATCTGATTCTTTACTATCGGTAGGTAATATATCTATCATCACTTGCTTATCTTATGATAGGTAAAGAATAGGAAAATGATAACACATTTTCTTTGATAGAAAGGATCAACAAGGTAATCTTTCAGAGTAGCTTGAACAGTTAATCTGATGAGTGGTTGAGACTATACCCACGAGTCAAATCGTAGGAAACTCTCTTCATACAATTCTCCACATGGAAATGTGCAGAGAGATATCTTGAGAATATTTAAAGGTCACTTTAATTTTATTAAAAGCAGAGTTAAATATTCCGTTATTGCCTTAGGAAATAAGGATAGCCTTATTCAAGGTAATAATGCATTCATACATTGTTATTATTTACTTCCATTTTCTTGCTAGATGAGCAAGATTCCTATATCCTTGTGTTGTAGGTTAATCCATAGTTATTTCTTTTCATCGGTAATTATGATTTCTATTGCATAAGGATATAGGAAGTGGTCTTTATCATTCCTTGGAACATTCATTTGTTTCAATTGGTATATAGAAGTAGCAATATTTCTTTATGTCGCACCTGATTTTTTCTCAGATTCCTTCTCTTTTTCATTGATTAATCCCTTTGAAAATCTGAAATTCTCCAAATTTGTCTAAAAATACAGGGTATTTAGTAGATTTATCTCTATTATTTGATTGAAACAGTTCATCAGTTGATGAAAAGATTGAAGCAATTCTTTCTTTTACTTCATTGTTTGGATGCTTTTTATGCTATCTCGTATAGTTTAATTAGTTTTCTAACTTTGAATGTTTCTGTTTGATTAATCCCTTACATTACTCAATTGATTGAATCATGAATGTACTGTACTTTAGAAATTGGCTCTAAACTACTTTGTTTAGTTGTCATCACTTGCTTATCTTACGATAGGTAAAGAATATCATGATACAAATTATTCTCATGATTGATTTCTAAGGTCGACAATATATCTTTCAGAAAATTTCCATTATGGAGTATTCTGTATAGATTTATAAGCCTCCTTCAATATCAAAAATATTGAATACTTATACTTCGAACATTTGCTTGTCAAAAGTATTTGGGGATATATTGGAAAAAGTGATTAATCTCGCTTTTTCGTCAGTGTCCACGAAATAGAGGAAAGCTGACAATTTAAGTTTAGTTTTTCTCTTCTTCGTGGGTACTGATAATTCAAGGAATTATCAGTAAAGGCCTTCCTAATTTAACATTTGGGCTTATTGTTCAAGTGCTAGGAAGGAGCCAGTCTGTCCCACAGATTGACTCTTTTTCTTATTTATAAATGATGCTTGAAAAAATACAAATTTTTGTTCAGACTAAAAATACTGAGACAATTATTGAGTAACATATTATTTATAATAGATTAGTTTTAAAAAGTTATTTTAACTTCTTTTGCTTTAATTATAGCTCTTCTCCTGTTTCTTTTTGCTTGTTCTCCATGCTTTTTCATTTTTTCATTAAAGTTTTTTTTAAAACTCTCTTGAAATATGCTCACCAGGAAGACCTTTTTTATTTGCCCACTGTTTATAGTTATATTAAATCTCCAATACTGAAGTGAGATTTAGAGAAAATTTGCTATTGAAAAAAGTAGTAAATTTTTTATTGTGAAACAGATTTGAATTTATCTTTCTATAAATAATATGTCAACAAAATCAGACAATATCATAGAAATTAAAAATCTGACAAAAAAATATGGGGATTTTGAAGCAGTGAAATGAATCACTTTTGACGTGAAAAGATGAGAAATTTTTGGATTTCTTGGACCAAATGGGGCAGGGAAGTCTACAACTATCAAAATTCTCACAACAATGCTTGATAAGACTAAATGAAGTGTAAAAGTAGATTGAAATGACTTGAATAATCAACATGCAGTCAGAAATACATTCTGAATAGTTTTTCAGGAATCCAGTTTAGATGATGAATTGACTGGATGGGAAAATATGTATTTTCATGCGACATTATACTGAGTCCCAAAATGACAAATTGATTCAGAAATAGAGCATTTGATGAGATTTGTAGAATTGCGAGAGTTTAAAGATAAAGTCGTAAAGCAATATTCATGATGAATGAAAAGGAGATTAGAAGTAGCGAGATGACTTTTGCATCATCCAAAAATTTTATTCCTAGATGAACCAACAGTTTGACTTGATCCTCAGAGTAGAACTCATATTCGAGATTATCTCAAAAAGCTGAATGAAGAGCAGTGATTGACAATATTTATCACCACTCACTATATGGATGAAGTAGAAAAAGTTGCAGATAGAATTGCAATAATTGATCACTGAACTATTCAAGCAATTTGAACAATAGATGAACTCAAGAAACAGACTAAAAAGCAGACTTTGGATGATGTGTTCTTAGAACTTACATGAAGAGATATCCGTGAAGAATTGATTTCAGCGACTGAATGAATCAGAGCTAGAGTTCAAGCAAAAAGAAGAGGTCGTTAGTTTGTCATTCTGAGGCTTTAGCTGAAGAATCCAGGAAAATGTGATGTAAATGGATTCATCATTTCGCTTCGCTCCATTCAGAATGACATGTGATGATAATCAAAATTATTTAACTATTTAATATAAATTATGAAAAATCTAAGAGTAATATACATTCTACGATGGAGGCAGGTAAAAAGATTCTTTAGACAAAAAGCTAGATTAATCTGAACAATCTGTCAGCCTTTAATTATGCTTTTTGCTCTATCTGCATGATTCTCTGGAATATTTGAGGCGGCAGGGCAGGAAAATTATATGTGATTCTTGGCGGCTGGAATTATTGCAATAAACACTATGATGGGTTCGCTTTCATCATGAATAGATATTATCCGGGATAAAGAATTCTGATTTATCAAAGAATATTTAGTATCTCCGAATAGAAGAATCTACATAATGATAGGAAGAACTCTCTGATGAGCGACGACTTGATTTCTTCAGTGATTGATGTTGCTCGCTATTATGCTATTATTTTGATGAATTAGTTTTCCAGGAATATGATGACTAATCGTCGCAATTCTATTCATGATTTGAGTTTCGGTGATATTCGCAGCACTATGAATTATTATCGCATCATTAATTCCTGATTTTCAATGATTCCAATTGATAAATAACTTCTTAATTATGCCTTTGATGATGCTTTCATGAGCGATGTATCCACTCGATACAGCTGCTACATGGCTACAGCGAGTGGCAAGATTTGATCCTTTGGCATATTGAGTAGATGGAATGAGACGAGCACTCACTTGAAACTCATTTTTCTGAATGGGGATGACTGCTTGAATTCTCTGATTATTAATGATCGTTTTCATTATCATATGATGATTTACATTCAATAGAATGAAAGCTGATAACTAATTTCAGATTTATTTGCAAATTTTCTAATGGACAGAAACTACATCATAGAAGAAAATAAGATTTATTTACCAGATAAGAGCTGAAATATTTTAGCGGAAATTGATTTTGAAAAGGTAGATGAAAGGACATATAATATTTCTCATACATATGTGGATGATTCACTCAGAGGGCAGTGAATTGGTAGTGAATTAGTAGAAAAAGCTATAACTTATTTAACATGAAAATGATACAAAGTTTCAGCAACCTGTTCTTATGCAAAACATTTAGTAAAAGAATAAAAAATCCCCATTAAAGGGGAAATTAATTTATCTAAACCGATTTTTTATCTTACTTTTTTCTAAATGTATTAAAAGATATAGGAGTTCTATCTGAATCAACTTGGATATTAATTTTAGGATTTAACCCATTTTCTCATTCATTTTCTCACTCATTTAACTCGAGCATCAAGTTTTTAGCTTGATTCAGACTTTCCTCATGGGATTCTTCTTTCAATCTTTTGATTTCTTGAGCTAAGAGCTTTTTTCTTCATACATACATCCTAGTACGTGTTATGAATTGCCACCATTCCAATGAATTCCATTTGTTTTTTAAATTTTCTTCTGCAAGCCTTTGAAACTCTTCATCAGAAACTGGTTTTTCTCCTCATTCTTGTGCATTTTCTATCATTTCTTTAGCTTGCCTTATTGCTTCTCGATTTCTGGCTTCATATAATTCTTTATCAAAGCTCTCTGAATTTAAGGACATTTTTCAAATAGTTAAATGATAAACATAGCTTAATTATAAGATAAAAAAATTTTTTGTCAAATTTTTAATGACTTTTTATGATTAAAAAAACTATATTATTTATGTGTGTTATCACGATAAATACTTATGGTGACAATATTTTCGAAAAATTAACTTATGTTTAATATGCATAAAATATAAAATCTCTTGAATTTTAATATGTTATATATATTTAACATATATGTTATATATTTTTAACATTTAATGATTTAAAGATGACTAAATCTAAAAAAATCAGAAACTTAATTCTATCTGGATGTTTGTTAGTATGAGGAATTTTTCTTGTTATATTTTGAAAATGAGAGACATTTATTGCTAGTTTTGCGACATGTTTTGCCGGGTGTTGGATGTTATGAACATTACTTACTCCAAAGGGTAAAAGACAAAAAGATGAAATGACAAAGAAAGCATGATATACAGCATTAGCTTTAACTGCTCAGATTTATATTTTCACTTTATGAGTAGTTTTCGTAGCCAATGCATTTTTTAGCTTTTTGGATTGAGTTAAATCATCAGATGTTTTATTATATTCTGCATATTTTATGTTGTTCATTGTGCGATGATCTTATGCATATTATCTTCGCCACCCAGAAAAAAACTGACTTTAACATTAAATAATTAGCATGAAGAATAGAATTAAAGAACTAAGAGCAAAACATAATCTCACTCAGCAAGAATTAGCAAATAAAGTCTGAGTAAGGAGAGAGACTATAGTTTTTCTTGAAATGTGAAAATATAATCCATCTCTAAAATTAGCCTTTGATATTTCAAAAGTATTTTGAGTTAAGATTGAGGATGTTTTTGTTGATGAATAAATTTTTATAGATTCTCATATTTTTTAATCTGCTTTTTCACGATAACTTCATCATCAGGATTAGTTATTCTAAATCACTGATTAGGTGCAGAATTCTTATTTTTATTCAATTGATTTAACTCAGTTGAATAATAATAAAAAGCCAAATCACAAAAGATAAGGCTTTTTACATTATATTATTCTTAATTACTAAGATAATTCAGTATTGCTTCCTGTTTCAACTTCAGTAACATTTTCCCATGTTTCATTCTTAATTTCATCTTTTTCATTTGATATATTTGCAATTTCATCTAGATTAATATTTCAGTTAGTAGCTTCAACTTTTTGTGATCTATACAACATCAATAAAATCCATCATCTCTTTTCAACCAACTTATGATTAGTATTTTTCAGAATTCATTCATCTTTGAGTACTTTTAAATGTTTTTCGTAATAATGTGAGTTACCAATATTGTGGATACTCCCATGTAAAACTCTAGAAAATACTGTTCCGAATTCTCATCTAGTTACTAAAGAATTTGGTGAAAATTTACTCAAAGCTGATCCATCAGCATGTATTCCCATAATTTGTAATCTGTATCATTCTTTGATATAATATTCTAAATCTTCCAAACTACTATCAACATCAGGATATGTTACTCATATATTTTTAATACGAGTCCTTCATAATAACTCTTCTGAATAAATAGACATCATTTTAGCTAATTCAGCTCTTGTTAAGTTCTTATTCATATCAGCTTTCATAATATTGTCAGCTATAACTATTCACTTATCACAAGCCCAAAGATAAGCCTGATTTTCTTCCTCTGAAAAAGTAGATCATTCAATTGAACAGCTTTCAGCCTTTTTAACTTCCATGATTTCATCTGCAACTTCTCATGATAGAGTTAAACTTTCTTCATTCGATTTATTTGTATTTTTTGAATTATCAGAATCATCAGAAGTGTTGTTTGTGTTAGATCATCAGTTAGAGGATCATCCCCTTCAGGAATATCATTTTCAGCTATTTCAATTATTGTTTCAGTTAGAGCTGGGATTATCAATTTTCAATTCTAGATAAAAAGAATAATGACAATCCTTAATATCCACATTAACTATATTAGATATCCCTAATTCAATATTATTTAAATTTACAATATTAGATATATCTATATCTAGTCATTCATTCTCTGCAACTAGTTCACTAACAAAGCCATATTCTCATTTCTCTAGAATATAATTAACTAAAGAAGTTCTATAATTGGATAATTTTGGTAATTTAACATTTTCATTCTCAACATACAAAAAGATAGCATTATCTTCAATAGAAACTTCTGCACGTTTAAAATCCTTATTATCAGAGTTTGATATTTCATTGTTAATTATCTCGGTTAAACTTTCCATAAAAGCTAATTTAATTTCAGAATTACATGTGTTATCAGAAGTACTACCAGAATCGTTACCAGACTCACCACCTTCATGACCTGGATTGACAACATCACCGGCACTAGGTCCATTTTCATTGTCTCAATTTGTTGTATTGTCAGTAGGTTTTGTCTCAGAATTAGTGTTTGTTTCAGGGTTTGTATTTGGGTTGTTATTATCTTTATCAGTATTTAAAGCTCATTCATCACTAGTATTAATTGTTGGAGTTTCAACAGGAATAGTGATTTGGTTTTTGTCATAGGATTCACCAGTTGCACCAACTACACTTGTTAACATAATTTGACCGATAATAACAGCACAAGATAGTGTTGCAAGTACTTTTTTCAAAAGTTTATTCATGTAATAATAAATAAGTATATAAAAAAGCAAAAGCTATATTATTATGTATACAAAACTAAATAATGAATTCAATAATAATAGGTATAAAAAGCGAAAACTATTGGTTATCAAAGAATAAAGATTTAAGTTATTAACTGATAAAAGTTTATAAAAACCCGAAGTCAATATAAAAATATTATTTAAAAATTATTGCAATAATTTCGTTCATTTCAAAAATAGTACAAAATTTTAATTAATAATTCTGTGTGGAAATATTTATTAAATAATTATAATATTATTTGAAAATCAATTATCTCTAAATTTTTTAATATTTTTTTTAAAATTTGAATCAATAATAATAGTAACATTCGGATTAAGCTCACTTAAGTCATCAAAATAAATTTCAGGAAGTTCTTTCGTAAAAATCATTAATTCAGTCTTTTTGAACATATCCTTAAATCACCAAAAATGAAATACATCATCTTCCTGAATATCCAAATCAAAAAAACAAATTTCCTTTGTTGTTACCAAAGGTTCAAGAGCTAAAGCTAAATTTTTACCAAATTCTCAAAATCAAATTATATCAGTAGGTATTCAAAATAATTTTTCTTTTCATCATTTTGCTTCTGAAATAGTATTTATATATTTTTCTACTTTTTGATTCATAACAACCTTAAAAAAAATAAAATGTATTGACTTTATATATAATATAATTATTATAATATTCCCTGGGGGTAGCTCAGTTGGTTAGAGCACTACAGGTGTAGTAAAAACATGTTATGATATACTAGTCATTCATAACTATGGATTTACTATACATATACTGTAGAGGTCGCTAGTTCAAGTCTAGTCTTCCAGGCTATAACATCATAAGATCATCATAAATTTGTGTTATGATGACCTTTTTTCATATTCTTCAATTTGCTTTTTCACAATAGCCTCATCATCTGGATTAGTTACTCCAAACCGCTGATCAGGCGTAGAGTAAATTCTCATTTTTACTCAATTATTTTTGATAATATTAGTCAATTCTACAGGTAAATAGCATTCAATTCTTCTATCTCATTCATGTTCTTTTTTAAAGTTAGTCAGAATTTTATTCAAACTTTCGAGAGTCTCTCTATTTAATCCAAAAATATTCATACTACACAAATCATTCAAAGTTAATCAGAATTCTGATAATTTATCTTTTTCAATTCCAATTGTTTCATTTATATTCTTAACATATCAGTCTTCGACCGTAAAAATTCATCTATTCGTACTTCACACTTCTGGAATTACATTTCATAGAATATAACCTAAAGTACAGAGTTCATCAGGATTATTTTTCAAATGGTCGTATAGAATTTTGAAAGAATTCTTTCCATAAATATCGTCTCCATTACAAACAACGAAAGGTCAGTCAATACAGTCCAAAGCACTACAAACAGCATCTACAGTTCACCAAGGTCTGTCACGTAACTCTGGATTAAATGTTTGCTTTGCATATTTTACAGGTACTCATTTATATTCATCTCCAAACATTTCTTTGAATGGTCATTCAGTCATATTTCAAACTATGAAAACTATTTGGTCGAATCATGCAGGTAAAGCCTGACTTAGTGAATATTCAATTAATGTCGTATCATTTGGTCAGACTTTTGCGAATTGCTTAATTCTTCCTCCAAAACGAGAAGACATTCATGCTACCATGTAAACGAGTGATATAGCCATTTTTTTATTGGTAAGAGAATAAAAACTCGACTTTAATTTATAATTAAATTCTTGATTATCAAGCTAAAATCTGAATTAAAAGTCTCATTTATAAACATCTCATCTATTATCAATTTTTAATATTCTATTTCAGTCTTTTGTTCTCCTAAATATAAATCTTATGGTTCATTTTCTAAGTCTATATACATCCTTATATCATTGCATAGGTTTTACATCATAACTATCAAGGGCATCATTGTAAATATCTCTCAATATGGCAAGCAGAACGTTTTTGATTGGAGATTTCTCAATAAATTTTATAAACTTTTCTACCATATTTTATTTTTTGTCAAAGTAATCTAAAATTACTTTTGGATCAATTCATTCTTTTCCAAAATCAAATTCAAAATCTTCTTTGATAGAAAGATTACTATTATCAATATCAGTTAGTACAGCAATAGGTTTATTATTTAGAAAAATAACTTTTGGACCTCATTCTTTTAGAGAAGTTAGTACTGCTTTGGTATCCCTTTTAAGTTCTGTTACTGAAATACATTGTTTTGTAATCATATTTAGCATTAAATTATGATATAAATACAACATTAAATATAATGATTTTTTTTGAAAATGCAAATATTTATGCTTTATTTTTTTATAGGGTTGATATTAAACTACAAATTTTCATAATAAAATTAGTAAAAATTTATTTTTTGTATGATATAAATGGTAGATTTATTTTTTCAAAATTGGAAATCTATATTGCTGATAGTTGTTGTCTTTGTCATATATGCATTATTAAAATGAGCTTTGGAATGATTTATGGATAGAAACACTATACCATGAATCAATAATTATAAATATCGCATTAAACAATACTTCTTTTCTTATTCAGAAAACCATTTTTATACATCACTCAAAAAAGTTTTGTATTATAATTACTGATATAAGTACGAAGTATATCCAAAAGTTAGACTAGCAGATATATTTGAACCAGTGAAAGGTGAAAGCTGATTAAAAAAACTATGGATGAGACACGTTGATTTTCTTATAGTTGATAAGGATCAAGCTTTTAAACCAATATTAGCTATAGAATTAGATTGAGATTCTCATAAAGAGTACAAACAATATAAATCAGATAAATTTAAGAACGAATTATTTAAAGATTCAAATCTTCCTTTAATTAGGTTTAATAACAATGTTTCTGATGATTGAGAAATAATAAAAAAGAATATTATTCAATATTTATGAAATCCTACAAAATAAAGCTTTAGTGAAACTTTATTCATAAGAGATATTTATGTATTTAAGGATAAATTAGAATTAATTCTACTCTTCTCCAGCATCTATATCAAAATCATCATCTTCAGCATCAGTAGGGAAGTGGTCTTCTGAATCATCGTCATCATCGTCCCATCCTTCGAAATCGAATTCATCGTCATCATCTTCAATCTTTTTCTTTGTAGGAGCCTTTTGAGCTTTCTTAGCTCTTTTCTTCTTGATATTTTCGTCTTCCATCTTTTCAATATCATCTTCGATTCCAAGCATTTTTTGTAATCATTGATGTTCTTTTAATTTCTGAATCACTTTCTGCTCAATCTGTCTTACTCTTTCTCTAGTTACTTCAAATTCTTCTCAAACTTGTTCCAAAGTATATTTAGGTCCATCGATTCCATATCTCATTTTTACAATCTTTGATTCTCTATCATCCAACATTCACAAAATCTGATCCAAATTAGCTCTAAGAGTATCTCTCTCGGCTAATTGATCTGGACGTAAAGTATTTCCATCTTCAATCAAATCTGCTAAAGTATCTCTACCTTCATCTCCAACTTCTCTATCAAGTGATACATTACCAAAAATAACTTCTTCAAGCTTCTTAACTTTTTTGATAGGATATCATAATTTTTGTCAGATTTCTTTACTTGTTGGCTCTCTTCAAAGCTTTTGGAATAATAGAGAATAAGTCTTATTATAAGAATTAATTTCATCTATTAGATGTACAGGAATTCTAACATTTTTACCCATATCAGCAATAGCCTTTGTGATAGACTGTTTAATCCACCAAGTTGCATAAGTTGAAAATTTGAACTCTTTATCAGGATCAAATTTTTCAATAGCTTTAATAAGTCAGATGTTTCATTCCTGAATCAAATCAGCAAATCCAAGTCTTCATCCAAAATAACGCTTAGCAATTGCAATTACTAATCTCAAGTTTGATTCAACTAATTTCTGTTTAGCTGCTTCATCTCATTTCTTTACTCTTCTCGCTACTTCCTTTTCTTCTTCAGCAGTTAAAAGAGGAATCTTTGAAATATCATTAAAGTATAACTTAATATAGTCTTTATACTGCATATCAGGAGGTAAATCAGTCTTTCAGTATAATGATACTTTTCAAAGCCTAGATTCCTTTTTAGTTCATTTTTCTTCTTTACTTCAATTTTCTAACTCTTCTTCAATTGTAATAACCTTAATTTTCAATTTTTCACATAGGTCATAGAACTTTTCTAAGATTCTAATAGATCCTTCCATATTATCGAGTGATGCAATCAGATCTTCTTCCAAAAGACTTCATTTTTCAGCTCATTTCAAGAGTAAATCCTGTAAATCTTCACTTAATTCAGAAATATCCTCCATGAGGTTTTCATAGATCTTTTTCCTTTCTTCGTTCATATATTATAGTCTATAATGCTAAATAATTACAAAAAATTTATTCAAAAAATTTTTATCACATATATTTTTAGTATCTAAGGTAATGAGTGGAAGAGCTTTATAATTAGGTCAAAAGCCTATTGAAATGCTATCTTTGCATTCGTTTCACAGAAAAAAGGATACCACGTCGAGTACCAAAAAAACTATATACCATTTTACCCAAAAAAATCAAGTGTAAAATTATAAAAAAGTCTGATTTTTTTTGCATTTTTTTGATATTTTGGATATAATTTCAGTGATTTATATATCTATTATTGATAAATGCCAAATTGAGAGAATACAACTGTAGAACAATTACAATCTGAAATGTCGGATTTGGAGAAATTATTAAAAGAATTGGAAACAAAGACCTTTTCTGATGCAGAAAGAGAAAAAAAAGAAAAAGATGCAAAGAGCAAAGCAGAAAAGCTTCAATGACAAATAGATGCATTATCAAAACAAGAATGAATAGATGAAAAACTAAGAGAAGTAAGAGATACAGCAAAAATTGTCTTAGCTAGTTGTAACGATACATTAAATTTACAGCTTAATATTTGAGAACAAGCTGGAGATAAAGCAAAATCTTGAACTTCAGATAATCCATGAACTTCAGTAGATTCTACAATAACTACATGAACAACAGAATGAAGTGAAAAATGATTTTGGTGAAAAACGTGAGATTGGGTATGAGAACAATGGAGTGATGTAACGAGTCGAGATAAACGAAAAGAACAACCGTGACAAAATGCTCTTCGTTTTATATGATGACTATGAATTTGATTAGCTTGATACGGTATTTATAAATGAGTAAAAAAATTGTGGAATCGGGCTTTCTGAAAAGATAAAGACAAAGATAAAGAGAAAAGTAAGGATAAGGAAGAAGATGAAAAAGGAAAAGATAAAGAAACTGATAAAGACAAAAATGAAACATCTTGGTGGAAAAAATTTTTGATTTGAGCATGAATTACAGTTTGAACAACTATTTGAGGTGTTGAGCTTTATAAACACTGGAATAAAGTTTCATCGTGGGTTAAAGAAAAACTTTGATTAGCTTTGCCTTTTGACGAAGCTATGCAAAAGGTGGAAGCAGAGGTTCTTAACTGAAAAATTGATGATGATCATTTTTGAGTATTTAATGCTCATTTTGAGTGATGACTAACATATGATGAAAATACTCAAGAATTGTGTTCGTATTGAGAAAGAACTAAAATAGATAAAGGTGCTAAGAAGTTAGACTGATTGGAGATTGAGTTCCCTAGTTGGGAAGAAATGATGCATGCGGCAAATATTGTAAATTTTGCTAAAAGGATGCTAAAGTGAAGGTGAGCATCAGCAACGCCATTTGCACAAACAGAGTGGTGATGAGATCTAGGTTTTACGTGTTCTGAAAGTTGAAAGAAAGAATTTTTATGAATGAATAATTCAAATGAACGATCATGGATATTGTGAACGTTGTGAGTTGCATGATGATGAATACTGTGATCATATTGTGCATGAGTACATTGAGCTGCTATATGAGCTGTATGAGGGTGAGCATGATGATATGCTTTATGAGCGTATATTGATAATTCATCGGCAGCATGACGTTGTTGTTGAACTATAGCTAGATGAGTAAACTTTGATTTATTTAAAAATTACTTGAATAGGCAAAAAGATGGGAATTGAAAATCATTATGGGAACAATGAGAAGAAGTTTATAAACCTGATAATGAATCTCCAATTCATAAATATTTGAATGAAGTAAAAAAAGAAATAGATGAGTCTTATGGTGATGAGGATAGTAAAAGAAGAAATCTAGAAGTAGAATGGGATGAGTCAAATCCTAAGGAATATAAGATTTGTTCATATAATCATAAATTGAAAATGACTATAGAGTGATGACCAACAAAAAAATGAGAGGTAATTGATTGTAATAAAATAAAAAAAATCCATATAGAAAAATATGATGAATATGGTAGTCGATGAGATTGATTAGATATAGATTTTCCTCATAATGAAGAATGATTGAAAGAGGCTATTAAAACAGCAAATCTTACGAATAAAATTGTAGAAGATTGGAAATGAAAGTGATGAGAAAAATATCCTTTTGCTTATTGAAGATATAAATCGCCATTTAATTTAGATATGGATACGGATTGAAATTGATGAACGACTATTGTGTCACATTCAATGTTAAAAGAGAGATATCCAACGATTTTAGAGGATTTAACGGAATATCCTTATGTTAGATGAGTATTTTGAGTGCAAAAGGAAATGCATGATCAAGCAGTTCATGATAAACCAGAAGGATCTCAATATATTAAGTTTTTACATCAAATTGGTCAATGAAAATTTTGGAAAAAAATATGATAATTTAATGTAAATAAAAATAGCTCAAAGAGCTATTTTTTTGTTGAGATATAATCGCTATATATTTATTTTTCTACTAATCATACAAGCAATCCATTATAAAACTCTTGTTCTACATTATTAAGAAATTCTGAATAGTTGCTAATATATTTCTTGAAAGTCTCTTCTTTATAATTCTTTTCACTTTCATCAACAAACTCTTCAAGTTTATTTTTTTCTACAAATTTTGGCATAATATCCAATGCGATTCATTGAAAAATATCGGCAACTATGGTCTTCTCTTTTAAATCAGGGTATTGTATAATCCAATCAGATTGTTGTAAGTCATTATAAACCTTAATAACAATTTCTTTTAATGAATTCATGTTTTATTAAAGTAATTTAAATAAAAATTTATGCAGCCATTTTCATATTAATATCCTTCATATTATTTCTTCTATCTTCTTCAGAAATATTTGTAGCATCTAAATAATCTTTATACGCTTTATTAATTTGTCTCATTATATACCTAATTGCAACTTTTTCTTTAGGTTGATCAGTTTCTCACATTCTATCTTTTAGATGGTCTACAGCTTCTCTATATTCTTTATTAACGTCAATTTTTTTAGGTAGTTTATTAATCCAATCAAATCTTTTTCAAGTTCCTAATAGAGCAAAACTATTAGCTTGCCATAGAATTTTACGTGCTTTTGTTACAGGGTCCAAAGAACTCTCACTTATTTTTTTAATTGAATTTCATACCCTAATCATATTGTTTCTTGATCGTCTTCTAAGAACCGCAGTTTCAACTACTTCGTTTGCAGCTTCAGATGCGTTTAATTCTTCTTCTAATTCCTCATTTCTTGCTTTTAATTCTTCACTATTATCATTTTTTTCAGCCAAGTCTGAATAATGTTTTTCAACTCAGTTCGCTACAGCTTGATCTAATTGTGTTTTTTGACTATCAGTTAACGGAGTTTTTCTATTGATTGTTAAATCATCCAAAATATTTTGAAGTCTTTCATCGGCAGAAGCTCATCTAATTTTTAATGATTTAATTGATTCTGGATCTAGTAAATTATTTTCTGCTAAATGATTGATAGTTAAATTAAATTTAATTTTCATACTTTCTGTTCCGTTTTCAATATCGCTAGAAAATTCATTCAATTTTTGGTTTTTTGCTTCAACCTTTTTTGAACGTGGGGCATTTTTAGCTAAAAAAACTTTTCAGATTTCTTCTGCTATATTTTTTGTAATACCTTCTATTTTCCTTTTAGGTTGTAAACTTTTATTTAGATTGGAATAATCAAGAGTATCAACAGCCATCCTAAAATGAGTAATAAATAAAGTTATGATTTAAATAATTATATATCAAATAATAAAAAAAGTCAAAAAAAATCGAACATTTTTGGATGTAGTTTACTCTTGTTTTTATGGCTAATTCTATTATAAACAAAAAGTTATGATTTATTATTATTTATAAAATGAAGAAATTAATTCTCTTATCTATATTTTCGTTTGTTATTGCATTATCATGATGCGATACTAGCCATAATTTTATGGACGTAGATAACCCAAATGCAAAAGATGATTTGAAAAGTTTAATATGAAGTTGAAATATTCCTAAAATAAACACAAATGACATTATCCCAGACAGTTTATCTTGAACACTAAAAGATGCAAAATGATATGCGAATAAATATTACGAAGATACTTTAAAAGAATATGTAGATATTGCAAAAGATGGACTCTCATGAACAAGGGAAAATTTAAAGTGATACTATAATAGTTGAGTAGAAGAATTAAATCAAAAAGTTAGTGAAAAAGTAAATTCAGCTATTTCATGAGAATTAAATAAATTTAAAATTAAGTAAAGAAGGACATCAAAATATGCAAATAGATATTTCTCATATTCCACAAGAGCCATGAGTTTACCTTTTCAAAGATTTAAAAGGGACTATTTTGTATATTTGAAAAGCAAAAAATCTTCAAAAACGTGTTTCACAATATTTTACTCCAAATTCACTTTGGAAGCAGGAGATGGTAGCTAAAGCTTCCAAAGTGGAATTTTTCGTAGTAGCAAATGAAAGTGAATCGCTATATCTAGAGAATAACCTTATAAAAAAACATAAACCATTCTTCAATTGTATGTTAAAATGATGAAATGGTTACACATATATAAAATTAACAGATTCAGATTTCCCTCAAGTTTTGACTACGAGAAATAAGAGAAATGATAAGGCTATATATATTTGACCAAAGCATAACACAAAGGAATTGAAAAAACTGATGCAATATTTACGCACCATATTGAAATATCGTACTTGTCCAAATTCACAGTTTAAAGAATGAAAAATCTGTTCAGATTTTTATTTCTGATTATGTGGTGGGTGGTGTGAAAAATGTAAAAATAAATCTGAATTACCACAGTTAAAAGATGAATATAAAAATAATCTTCAGATTTTCAGTTCATTTTTTAAATGAAATACAAAGCCGATAGAAAAGGTACTATTATCTCAAATAGATGATGCAGTGGAGAAACAAAATTTTGAATGGGCGAGTCAAATTCGCGATATTTATATGCATATTGAAGAATTAGTAGAAAGACAACATGTAGAGTTATGAAAAAACTTAACGTGATATGTGTTAGCCATAAAGAAAATTGCATATTCTCATATCTGCGTATTACTAAATTTCTATGAATGAAAACTTATCGATATTATTCGTCAGGAAGTGCCGATTGATGATGGAGATATCTACTGGATAAAATCGTGATTTGAAGCAGAAATATGAGATTTAAATATACAGGAATGAAATTCGGCTTTTTCTCTTTTAGCTTATTCAAATAAAGTATCATTCAATAGAGAAGAGAAATCTGCATTGATAAATATGCTCGAATGATTTTTTGATTCATATGTTATATCTTCGACTCTACAATGACCGTGATTACATAATCAATTACTTGAACAACTACAAAATCGTTACAAATTCAAGAATTTCCCTAATTGGGTAGAATGTATAGACATCTCACACATGAATTGAGATTGGATTAGTGGATGATTATCATGTATCGTTTGATGAATACCAGAAAAAAAGAAATACCGTAAATATAAGATAAAATCTGTTTCAGAACAGAGTGATGATTATGCTTCACTGAAAGAGGTTATGCAAAGAAGATTTTTATGAAAAATACAAAACAATAAAAACTGTCCTCCTTTTTGAGAGGAGGGGGACCACGAAGTGGTGGAGGATTTTTGTTCATGAAATGAAAAAATCCCCTCGGCTAAAGCCGTATCCCCTTTACTTAAAGGGGAACAAAATTTGCCAGATGTTTTTGTCTTGGATTGATGAATAGGGCAGTTGAATGTTGTTAAAGATTTATGCAAGGAATCTCCAGAATTTTATAAAATCTTTCAGCAGGTGGATTTTGTTTCATTATGAAAATGAGAAGCAAGAAGAAAAAGCTGAATATGATTAGCATCAAAACGTTGACAGGAATGATTAGTTTGAGAAAAGATTTATCGTTTCGTAGATGATAAATTTAATATAGAAGAAATCCCATTAGTTTATAATCAAGCTGATAGATTTTTGGTTAAACTTCGTGATGAAGCTCATAGATTTTCTAATTCATACAGAAAACAACAGATGAGAAATGAATTAAAATCTGAATTTAAGAAAGTGAAAAGAGGGTAGTTAACCATTCAATAATATTCTACGTAAAACAGAATAATCTATTTTATCAGAAAAATAATGTAAAGTGTCTCTTATATATTTTTTTTCGAAATTAAAAATTTTAATTCTTTTACCAGTATTCTTATTT
>Ga0247611_10004172_pt1 | contig 20344 bp, 17 predicted proteins | sample 177DNAGHGhighgp2_FD_192422 | JGI IMG/M metagenome (GOLD analysis project Ga0247611, IMG submission 192422) | Sheep rumen microbial communities from Palmerston North, Manawatu-Wanganui, New Zealand - 1770 DNA GHGhigh gp2 | ecosystem: Host-associated > Mammals > Digestive system > Stomach > Rumen...
TGATGAGCATCGGCCGCTCGTTTGAGGAGATGATCCAGAAGGGTCTGCGCATGATCGGACAGGGCATGCACGGCTTCGTGGGCAACGATCATACGAAGTTCGACAACCTTGACGAGGAGTTGGCTAACCCGACTGACCTCCGTATCTTTGCCATCGCTCAGGCTCTCGAAGAGGGTTACACCATCGAGCGCATCGAGGAACTGACGAAGATCGACGTGTGGTTCCTGGAGCGCCTGAAGCATATCGTGGACCTGAAGCACGAACTGCAGAAATACAACAAACTGGAGGAACTGCCCGACGAGTTGCTGCTCGAGGTGAAGCGCTGCGGATTCAGCGACTTCCAGATTGCCCGCTTCGTGCTGAAGCCCCAGGGTGGTAACATGGAGAACGAGAACCTGGCCGTCCGCAAGTATCGTAAGGAGAAGGGCATCGTGCCGAGCGTGAAGCGCATCCCCACGGTGGCCTCAGAGCATCCCGAACTGACCAACTACCTCTATTTCACGTACACGCACACGCCCGCGTTCGGCAATCCTGAGGGAGAACAATATAAGGCTGCCCACGACATCAACTACTACAACAACGAGAAGTCGGTAGTAGTCTTAGGATCAGGCGCTTACCGCATCGGTTCTTCAGTAGAGTTCGACTGGTGCTCGGTGAATGCCATCAACACCGCTAGAAAGTTGGGCTACAAGTCGATCATGATCAACTACAACCCCGAGACCGTCTCTACAGACTATGATATGTGCGACCGCCTCTACTTCGATGAACTCTCGCTGGAGCGCGTGCTCGATGTGATTGACCTCGAACAGCCGCGCGGCGTGATTGTCTCCGTGGGTGGTCAGATTCCTAACAACCTCGCCATGAAACTCTATCGCCAGGGTGTGCCCGTATTGGGTACAAGTCCTGTGAATATTGACCGTGCCGAGAACCGCGACAAGTTTTCCGCCATGCTCGACAAACTGGGCATCGATCAGCCGGCATGGAGGGCTCTGACGAGTTTTGACGATGTGAAGGAGTTCGTGGCCAAGGTGGGCTATCCCGTGCTCGTACGTCCCTCGTATGTGCTCTCAGGCGCTGCCATGAACGTCTGCTACGACGAAGAGGAGTTGCATCGTTTCCTCAATATGGCGACCGAGGTCTCGAAGGAGTTCCCCGTGGTGGTATCGAAGTTCATGACCGAAACGAAGGAGATTGAGTTCGATGCCGTGGCCGATAAGGGTGAGGTGATCGAGTATGCCATCTCTGAGCACGTTGAGTATGCCGGTGTGCACTCTGGTGATGCCACGATGGTGTTCCCCGCCCAGCACATCTACTTCTCCACCATCCGTCAGATCAAGAAGATTGCTCATAAGATCGCTGCCGAACTGAACATCAGCGGTCCGTTCAATATCCAGTTCCTGGCCAAAAACCGCGAAGTGAAGGTCATCGAGTGCAACCTCCGTGCATCCCGTTCGTTCCCCTTCGTATCGAAGATCCTGAAGCGCAACTTCATCGAGACCGCCACGAAGATCATGCTCGATGCACCGTATCAGAAGCCTGAGAAGAGCGAGTTCGATATCGATCGCATCGGTGTGAAGGCCTCGCAGTTCTCGTTCGCCCGTCTGCAGAATGCCGATCCCGTGCTGGGTGTGGACATGAGTTCTACGGGTGAGGTAGGCTGTCTGGGTGATGACCTGAACGAGGCTATGCTGAACGCGCTGATCGCCACAGGCTATTCGATTCCGAAGGATGCCGTGCTCATCTCTTCTGGTGGTGCCAAGGGTAAGGTAAGTCTGCTTGAGCCTGCCCAGCAACTGGCCAAGAAGGGCTACACCATCTACGCAACGGCAGGCACCGCCAAGTTCTTCAATGATAATGGTGTGAAGGCTACGGCTGTGGCTTGGCCTGACGAGGACGGCGAGAACAACGTGATGGATCTCATCTCGCAGCATAAGGTCGGGCTGGTGATCAACGTGCCGAAGAACCATTCTTCACGCGAACTGACCAACGGCTACAAGATCCGCCGCGGTGCTATCGATCACAACATTCCCCTGATGACGAACGTCCGTCTTGCCAAGGCATTCATCGAGGCCTTCACCGCCATGAGCCTCGAGGATGTGAAGATCAAGTCCTGGCAGGAGTATAATAATTGAACATTGAGCATTGAACATTGACCATTATTGCCACGCTTTCCGAGGCGGATGGTCAATGCTCAATGGTCAATGGTCAATGGTCAATGGTCAATGGTCAATGATAAATGAAAGACGAATATCGCACACTCAAGACCGAAGGCGAGGGCTACTACACCGATAAGCGTAGCAAGTTCCTTGCCTTCGCTCATCATGTATCGTCAGTCGAAGAAATCAAAGACATCCTTGCCGGCTATCGCAAGAAATACTTCGATGCCCGCCATGTGTGCTATGCCTACATGCTCGGCCCCGAGCGCAAAGACTTCCGTGCCAACGATGATGGCGAGCCCTCATCCACAGCCGGCAAACCCATCCTCGGACAAATCAACTCCAACGAACTCACAGACATCCTTATCGTTGTCGTGCGTTACTACGGCGGCGTGAATCTCGGTACCAGCGGGCTCATCGTAGCCTATCGTGAAGCCGCCGCCGATGCCATCGCACACTCGGAAATCGAAACCCGCCAAGTAGAGGAAATCATCACCTACAACTTCCCCTACCCGATGATGAACGACGTGATGCGCATCGTGAAGGACATGCAGCCACGCATCGTCTCACAGACCTACGACAATACCTGCGAAATCCGCCTCAGCATCCGAAAATCCGAGGCCGAGCAACTGAGAAATCGTCTGCAGAAACTATCTTTTGAATAAAATTTGTAACTTTCTGTCAATTCCTTTGGTGGAATCAAGAATTTGTATTACCTTTGCATCCGCAATCACATATAAGGTTAATTTGGTTTGGGGTTAGGAAGGTTGGCAGAGTGATCGATCGCGCTGGACTCGAAATCCGGTATACCCCTTTCGGGTATCGGGGGTTTGAATCCCTCACCTTCCGCAAAGTATTGAGAAAGAGCCTGTTACGGGCTCTTTCTCTTGTTTATACGTTTCCGAGATATACATGCTTGACACCCTCTTCGAGTGCAATCTGCTGAGCCTCCCTCAATGTATGGATAGGAGTCGGCGGAACATCCTGCATCTTGAAGTGAGGGAAGAAGCGGCTCAAGTGCAGAGGCTGGCCGGCAAGGCCGTTATCAACAATCCACCGGCACATCTGACGGATCATCTGCAGGTCGTCATTCACTCCAGGAATGATGAGATTGGTCAGTTCTATCCACACCCCGGCATCATGTATGGCGAGGATGGTATCGAGGACGGGTTGCAGATGACCTCCACTGACACGCTGATAGATATCGTCGCTGAATGATTTCAGATCGATGTTGGCTGCATCGAGGTACGGCAGCAGGTCGTTCAAGGGTTCCTGGCAGACGTAGCCTGCCGAAACGAGGATATTCCAAAGTCCGCTCTCGTGTGCCAGCCGGGCCGTGTCAGTCACATATTCTATATAGGTCAGCGGCTCGGTGTATGTGTAGGCGATGCCCGGACAATGATGCTCCAGACAGAGTTGTACTACCTGCAAAGGCGTGAGGTCGTAATGTCCCACGTCTGACGGTCGTGCCTGAGAGATCTCATGATTCTGACAATTCTGGCACCGGAAGTTGCAGCCCGTACAGGCCAGGGACAGACAAGTGGTGCCTGGATGGAAATGGTAGAGCGGCTTCTTCTCAATGGGATCGATGGCCAGCGAACAAGGCTTGGCATAGACCTCGCTGACAAGCACACCGTTCTGATTGCGCCGGCTGCGGCAGATGCCTGTCTTACCATCCACGATACGGCAATGATGCGGACAGAGTTGACACACTACTGCCCCACCCTCCAATGTCTGATAATAACGGCACTCCATCAGAACACGATTGCTTCGTAGACATAGAGTTCGGCATCCTTCCAACCGTCCCAGCCGATGCCGGCCTTGTCCTGAGCACAATGGCTGACGAACTCTTCTTTCGTCCAGTTCACTTCATCGGCTACCTGCGGCAGAAACGTGCCACTACGATAGCCCTTGCGGATATAAATGCCATGACGGTGCAACTCAAACTCATCCAGGCTCTCGATGCGGCGCATGGGTGTGAGTACAGAGATCTCGATATCTATGTCAGCCAACTCATCGGCAGTAACAGGCATAAAGCGCGGATCTTCGAAAGCCGCCGCACGAGCCATCTCTGCCACAATCTCATGCAAGGGTATATCCTCTCCGAAGTGCCCGATACATCCACGGAGACGGCCATGCTTGTGCAATGACACGAAGGCTCCGCATTTGGCAGAGAGATGAGTGGTAAGAGGTGAAGAGTGAGAGATTTCCTTGCCGGCCAACGAGTCCTTGATACTCGTCAGGGCAATCTCCTTCAGCAGCCGCTTCTCGTCGTCAGACAGTGCAAAGCCGGCATCAGACTTCCTGACGATGGCAAACGAATGATAACCCACAACGCGGCTGTGGTCATGATTATCGGCATCACCCGAGTTCTGATACATCAGGTGCTTCACCTCGTAACTGCCGTCCATCATCAGCATCAGCGTGGCAATGGCCAGTTCTCCGCAGGCACTCGTAGCCAGATTGCGCTTGCCACTCCGTGCATTCTGCTCCAGTGCAGCAATAAACGCCTCAACACTGCCAGTCTCGATGGCCTTGCCCGTCAGCGCATCTACCTCACAGGCATCCTCATAAGAGGGATAGTGAGAGAAGTCACTGCTGATGACAAACAAGTTCTCCTCCGTGAAATAAGGCTTCAACACATGGGCTATCCGTTTCAGTTTATTGAAGTCATTCGTAGAGATGATGATGGGTACAATGGGCGGCACATCACCCAAACGCCTCTGCAGGAATGGCAGTTGCACCTCCAGGCAATGCTCTCTGTCGTGTGCCTTAGGCTGATAGGAGAATACGCTGTCGGCATCTGAAATGCTCCTGGCCGTCTCACGATCCACCTTTACATTCCCCAACGGTGTGGCGTAATAATCGGCCTCAGTATTGACCGAAGCCCCATCGAGCCACTCATGATGACTCGGTCCTAGTAGGAAGATCCGTTTGTAAGGCTGGTCTGCAGGCACCGACATATAGGCCGATGCTGCCACACGGCCAGAGAAATAGTAGCCGGCATGAGGCACGATGACCGCAGCCACATGATGATAGATGGTCGCACCTCTGTGCAGCGCCAGGAAACTGTCAACTTCCTCACTCAACTCCCTGGCATCGCCCGTATAGAAGCGATTGGCCTGTGTAGCAGGTCTCACCACCGGCTCGCTCTGCTGTCCGTTGCATGTATTTATCATCATGATAATCGCTATGATTGTGAATAACCTCACCGTGCCCTCAGGTCTTTCAGTTTCTGCTTGTAGGCCTTGCGCAGTTTACGGATGGCCTTGTCACGTATCTGTCGCACTCGCTCTCGCTTCACACCCATGTCCTCGGCAATCTCTGCCATCGTCTCGTGCTCCTGCATGATGCCGAAATAGGCGTTCACCACCTGACTCTCCCGCTGGTTCAGAGACAGCAGCGCAAATTCGATGGCATTCTCAATGGCCTCTGAGTGAACACGCTCATCAGCCATCGGTGCGTCAGGATTCACAAGCACAGACAGCAGGCTCATGTTCGCCCGATGGCCTAAAGGTGCATCCACCGACAGGGCCTTGCTCTGCTGATGGGCCGACGGGTCACCTTGGGCATCCTTGGGCACCTGATAGAGTCCTGCTTGCTGAGCGATGGCCTTCTCAATCTGACGGCGCACATGACCAGCAGCGAAGTTGACAAACCTCACACCCTTCTCGCCATCAAATCTCGAGGCAGCCTTCATCAGTCCGATATTGCCCTCGCTCACCAGGTCCTCCATCTCCAGGCCGTTGCCTTTGTACTGACGGGCTATCACCACCACAAACTTCAGGTTGGCTTCTACCAGCCGCGCCAATGCACGGTCGTCACCTTGCTTGATCTTACGTGACAGTTCACGCTCCTCTTCGTCGCTGAGCAGGCTGTTATGGCCTATCTCATCCAGATATCTGTTCAATGCACTGTCTTCCATATTCATTCCTCCATATTCTCATAACAATCATGATCTATCACAGTGAGATACTCTCGATACGAAGTTTCATCATGCCTGCCGGCACGCGCACCTCAACGACATCACCAACCTTCTTGTTCAAGAGAGCCTGTGCGATGGGCGACTTGACAGAGATCTTACCTTCACGCAGATTCGCCTCATTAGGACTGGCAAGGGTGTAGGTCATGCGAGCATTCGTGTTGAGATTGGTCATTTCTACCTTGCTGAGCAACTGCACGCTATCTGTTCCCAGCCTTGACATGTCGATGACACGGGCATTGGCAAGCACCTTCTGCTTGAAGCGGATACGACCCAGCAGGCGAGCCTGTTCGCGCTTGGCGGCATGATACTCGAAGTTCTCGCTGAGGTCACCTTTGTCACGCGCCTCGGCTATGGCATCTCTCACCTGAGGCAGTTCCACACTCTCCATCTGGTGCAATTCGGCCACGAGTTTGTCGTAGCCTTCTTGTGACATATATTCCATCTTTCTCTATTCCGATTGGCTTAGTCAAGGCCGAAGAGAACCTTCAGGCCACCGTCAACCCCCGAGAAGCCCATGAAGGCCAGGGAGAGAAGTCCGGCGGAGAGCATCACGATAGCCATGCCCTGCATGCCCTTGGGGATCTTGACCAGTTCGAGTTGTTCACGCATGCCAGCGAAGACAGTCAGAGCCAGGCCGAAGCCGATAGCCGTAGAGAAAGCATAGACCACGGACTGCAAGAGATCGAAGTCCTTCTGGATCACAAGGATGGCCACACCAAGCACGGCACAATTGGTTGTGATGAGCGGCAGGAAGATGCCGAGGGCCTGATAAAGGGCTGGAGAAACCTTCTTGAGCACAATCTCAACCATCTGTACAAGTGAGGCGATGACAAGGATGAAGGCGATGGTCTGCAGATACTGCAAGCCGAAGGCATCGAGCACATATTTCTGAACACACCAGGTGACTATCGTTGCCAGCGTCAGCACAAAGGCCACAGCAGCCGACATGCCTAACGAGGTGTCTATCTTCTTCGATACGCCGAGGAACGGACAAATGCCGAGAAACTGTGACAACACGATGTTGTTCACGAAGATGGCGCTAATGAAAATCAAAATATATTCCATAGAACTTTGAGATTTGAGATTTGAGCTTTATGATGCTTTCAGCTTGTTGACGATAGCAATCAGGAAGCCGAGGGTGATGAAAGCACCTGGAGGCAAGACGAAGAGCAGGATGTTGTATGTCTCGGGAATCAGCGTGAGTCCGAAGACAGAACCAGATCCCAGCAACTCACGGCAGATGCCAAGGAGAGTCAGACCCAACGTGAAGCCAAGACCGATACCTATACCATCGAAGAGAGAGGCTACGGGCGAGTTCTTGGCAGCAAAGGCCTCAGCACGTCCGAGGATGATACAATTCACCACAATCAGCGGTATGAAGAGTCCGAGAGAGGCATCGATGTCAGGCAGGAAAGCCTTGATCACCATCTGCAGGATGGTCACAAAGGCAGCGATGACAACAATAAACACAGGGATGCGCACCTTATCGGGAGTCACCGACTTCAGACAAGAGATGACGACGTTGGTGCAAATAAGCACAGCCATCGTGGCCAACCCCATCGACATACCGTTGAGGGCGGAAGTGGTTGTGGCCAGCGTAGGACACATACCAAGCATCAGGACGAACGTCGGGTTCTCCTTGACGATGCCATTCTTGATAATCTGTATTGCATTCATAAGCGTATCTACGATTTTACGATTGACGAATCATTGCGCTTGCTTTGTTGCACCTGTCTGAGCATCGGCAGGCGTAACCTTGTAAGCATTATAAGCATTGTTCACAGCGAGCAGGAAGGCACGGCTGGTAATCGTTGAGGCGGTGATAGCATCCACCTTGCCACCATCCTTTGATACGGTCAAAGGCTCCTTCGGGTCCTTGCCGATGATGTCACCCTTCTCCCCTTTCTGGAACCATTTGTCGGCCTTGGCACCTAGTCCAGGTGTCTCGGCATGTTCCAACAGGGTGTAACCTAAGATCTTGCCATCGGGATCGAAGCCTACGAGTACCTTCAAGTCACCTCCGAAACCACCGGTGGTAGACTCTACGGCAGCACCGAGGTCCTTCTTCTGGGCATCCTGAATCTGATAAATAATATAAGTCAGTTCCTTGCCCTTGGCATCGTTCTGTCGGACCGTATCGGTCTTGGCGACAGTAAGGTCACTGACACACATCACGTTCTTGATACCATCAGCCAGAGCCTTCGCCTTCTGGTCGTTGATAGGGCCTTCGGTCAGGTGGTTCACATAAGCGAGGATACCACCCATGATGACGGCTACTCCTGTGAGTACCAGCACCATATTCGTTAAAGATGATTCTAATTTCTTCATCATGTCATTTACGATTTACTAATTGACGATTTACGATTTTGCAGGAACCTCACCGAAGCGCTGAGGTTTCACATAATTATTAATAAGAGGCGTAAACGCATTCATGATGAGAATGGCAAACGACATTCCCTCAGGATAAGCACCCCAGTTGCGGATGACGACGGTGAGGAAGCCAATGGCCACACCATAGATAATCTGTCCCTTCGGTGTCATCGGTGATGTCACATAGTCGGTAGCCATGAAGATGGCACCCAGCATCAGACCTCCGGAGAAGATGACGCTGACAGGATCAGCATAGATAGGATTAGCCAGATGGAGCAGACCTGCGAAGACAAAGACCGTGCAGATGATGCTGACGGGGATGTGCCAGGTGATGATCTTCTTCCACAGCATATAGCAGAGTCCGATAATCAGTGCCAGAGCGCAGATCTCACCTATGGCACCGGCACCATCGGGATGATTGCCAAGGAAGAGACTCAACGAGTCGGGCAACTGATCAAGAACAGAAGCATCGCCGCTCTTAATGGCATACTTCATAAGAGAAAGAGGAGTAGCGCCTGTCTCTGCGTCGAGATAACTGCCTAACTGTCCAACCTTCGGCCAGGTGGTCATCTGGGCGGGGAAGGCCACGAGCAAGGCTGCACGACCCACCAGCGCAGGATTAAAGAGATTATTACCAAGGCCTCCGAAGGTCATCTTGGCCACACCGATGGCGAACAAAGCGCCAATGATGATGATCCAGCTGGGGAGGTTCGACGGCAGGTTGAAAGCCAGAAGCAGACCCGTAAGGATGGCAGAGCCGTCGCAGATAGTGTTTCGTTCCTGCTTCAGGATATATTTGCTGATAGCCCACTCAAAGAAGACGCAGGCTACCACACTCGTTGCCGTGACGATGACTGAGCCAAGGCCGAAGAAATAGAACGACACGAGCAGGGCAGGCATCAAGGCGATGATGACGCCGTACATGTTGCGCTCTACGCTGTCTGTTCCATGTGCGTGTGGCGATAATGATACAATTAATTTACTCATCGTTTTATTTACGATTATGGGATTTACGATTTACTATTTATTTCTTAGCAGCGCGACTGCGGATGATGCCCATCACAGTACTCTTTCCCTGACGGATGTTGTCAAGAAGCGGACGGTGGGCAGGACAGGTGAACTGACATGAACCACACTCAATGCAACTCACGATGTCCTCACGCTCTGCACGTTCCCAGTTCTTCACCTCAGAGATCTTGGCCAACAGATAAGGTTCCAAGCCCATCGGACAGGCACCCACACACTTGGCACAGCGGATACAGGGCTGGGGCTCCTTGCGGCGGGCTTCATCATCAGAGATAATCGTCACTGAGTTAGTTCCCTTACAGATAGGCACCTCTGTCGATGTCAGAGCCTTGCCCATCATCGGACCACCGGCCAACAGTTTATTGTCACCTTCAGGCATGCCACCACAGGCATCAATCAGGTCCTGCATCGGCGTTCCCATGCGAACAAGGAAGTTGCCTGGCTTCTGGAGTTTCTTACCTGTTACGGTGGTATAGCGTTCGAAGAGTGGCTTGTGCTTCATAACTGCCTCATACACAGCATAGGCAGTACCCACATTCTGAACGATTGCTCCAACATTGACGGGGATGGCAGGAGGTGCAGGTACCTGACGACGGATGACAGCATCTACGAGTTGTTTCTCACCACCCTGCGGATAACGCTGCTTCAAGGGTACCACCTCTACGTGATAGGAAGAACCTCCAAACTTCTCTGCACACTTCTTCGTAAGCAGTTCGATGGCAGGCATCTTATTGGTCTCAATACCGATATAGCCTGTCGTGACCTTGGCACCCTTCATCAGCAACTCAAGACCTACGAGGATCTCATCAGGATGCTCCATCATCAGACGGAAGTCGGCTGTGATATAGGGCTCACACTCTACAGCGTTGATAATCACGCACTCGGCCTTTGCTGTGGGGGGAGGAGTCAGTTTGATGAAGGTGGGGAAACAGGCACCACCCATACCTACGACACCAGCATCCTTGATACGATTAACAATCTCCTCGGGGGTCAGTTCAGGATGAGCCTCGACGGTCTCCAGTTTGTCAGAGCGATCGATAGTCTCTTCCCACTCATCACCCTCGACATTGATGATAATCACTGGTTTGCGATAGCCCGTGGCGTCGATGGCTGTATCAATCTTGAAGACCGTACCACTGACAGACGAATAGATAGGAGCAGACACGAAGCCACCAGCCTCGGCAAGCAATGTTCCCACCTTCACCTTGTCACCCTTTGCAACAACAGGCTTGGCTGGGGCACCGATATGCTGACTCAACGGGAAGATAGCCTGCTTGGGAAGTGCAGCCACCTGCGTCACGGCATCATGGGTGAGCTTGTTTTCTTCGGGGTGGATACCACCTATACGGAATGTTCTGATATTCATGCTTTAGCCTCCTCTTTCTTTTCTGGTTCAACATTAGCCTTCGGAGCCTCTGCAGGCTTTTCTACAGGAGCGGGCTTGGGAGCAGCGGGTTCCTTGGGTTTCGGTGCTGGAGCAGGTGTGGGGAAGTTAACATCGATGATGGCCTTCTTGGGACATACCGTCACACACTTCCTGCACAGACGACACTTCTCATGGTCAATATAGGCCAGGTTGTTCTCTACGGTGATGGCACCAAAGGGACACTCCTTCTCGCACTTGCCACAACCGATACAACTGACAGCACATGCCTTCATCGCCACAGGCCCCTTGTCCTTATTGACGCAGGAGACATACACTCTCCTACCCTTCGGACCCTTCTTGCGAAGTTCGATGATGTTGCGCGGGCAGGCCTTCACACAGGCACCACAGGCCACACACTTCTCCTCGTCGACCTCGGCTATGCCAGTCTCCGGATTGATGTGGATGGCATCAAACTGACAGGCTTCCACACAATCACCACAGCCCAGGCATCCAAAGCCACAGGCCGTCTCTCCTGCACCACAGGCATGCATGGCAGAACAAGTGCGAAGACCAGCATATTCAGCAATCTTCGGACGATGCTCACACGTGCCATTACATCTTACTACTGCCACCTTCGGCTCACCATTGGCTATGGCCATGCCGAGCAGGTCAGCCACCTGTCCCATCACATCAGCACCGCCCACAGGACAGTTCAAGCCTTCGATGGAACCAGCATCTGCCCCCTTTACGAGTGCATCAGCCATACCTCCGCATCCGGCAAAACCACAACCGCCACAATTGGCTCCTGGCAGCACTTCGTTCACCTGTGCAATACGGGGGTCTTCATAAACAGCAAATTTCTTGGAGGCGGCAAACAGCACGATGGCTGCTATCAGGCCGATGGCTCCAAGCACAATCACTGCAATCAAGATGAAATTCATAAAGCGTTATAATTTGTTTTAGTTTGTTATATATTACTCCAGATAAAATGTCAACTGTCGTCTGATCCGCTCCCGCATGAGATAAATGACCCCATAATAAGGAATAAGGGCGGCCAGAGCACATAGTGCAGCAAGACCTTCATCACCCGTTACCTGCAATACCAACACCAACACGACTATGAGCACCAGGAACGGTACTCCAAAGCCTAACAGCAGTGCTCTTGCAGCCACATCGCCAGAAGTGGATACCACCACCTCCTGTCCGATTGAGTATTGGGCTGTGTCACGACAGAAGACTTCCACAATCTTCTCTTTCGATTCTGCCGCATGGCAATGCCCGGCAACCTTACAGGCTCCACATGCCGAAGCCTGCAGGATGCGAACCTTCACACATCCGTCAGCAACTGACTCTACGATTCCTGAATGACTGATCTTATTATGCACCTTGCAAAGGTACAAAAATTTTAAGAATCTTAGGTGAGATTTTAATTATTTTTATTGAAAATAGTCGTAATCGTTTGCGAAATATCTCCTATTCCTCCCTACTCGAAGCAAGGGCAAACTTACGGGATTCGTCTACATGATACACTTCATCCAGACGCGCCTGATACTCTTTCTTGGTATAGTCCATCAGGCGGATCTCATAGTCGCTCGTGATAGAGAAATACTGCACAAACTGTTCTTCGCCGAACTCATTGATATCCTCAGGGTCCATATCGTCAACGGCATAGAGGCACAACTTATCCACCGGCACATAGTCATCATCGAGCGAATAAAGCCAGAGGGAATAATGGCCATCCGTTTCGTCAGCAGCCATGATCATGAGTCTCGCGCCAACACTCTCAGGCAATGCCACAGCCTTCGGATGCTTGCACTCCACCAGTTCCATATAAGAGACTATATCAGGTGTCACATCCTTGAAGGCAGGCAGGAAGTTGACGTAATCCTCACTGTAACTGATGGGAAGCGACTGGATCTCCAGACTGTCATAGAAGAGTTTCAGGGGATTGTCTGAGGCCTCAAGGTTCACGCCTTGCAAGGCCAGTTTCTCCTTGATCTCAAGAGCCTTGACACTATCCAACTTATGCTGGAGTTCTTCGGGAGACATTTTTCTTCCGCCGCCACAGGCTGCCAGCAACAGGGCAGCACATATCATCAGTAATATAGGCTTCATCGCTCTTGGATTTTGATACTTACAACGATACTTTCTTCTTAACGGCCTTGCTCTCGTTCTGCAGACGGTCAAGGGCTGTCACTGCATAGACCCATTTCTGGGAGCCGTTCACATAAGGCAACTTCACAAAGGTATTCGGAGTGATGGTGAAGATGTTGGCAGGATTATCATAGTCCTGATGTTCACCCTTCCGGAAACGGTAGACCACATACTTCACAGCCTTATCATTCCAGTTCTCTTCCTTCGGGGCTGTCCAGAAAAGGATATAGCCATCCTCGGTCCAAATAGGCTTCACCTTTCTGACCTTCTTAGGAGCCTTGTTGTCGATGAAAGGCATGGCAGGCTGGAGCGCCGGGTATTTCCAATAGACATTGCGGAGATTGCCACCATAGTTGCCGATATTGTCGACAGCAGCCTTTGCATACCACAACACCGTGCCCTGCACATTGGACATCTGACGATGAAGGGCCATCTTAGCAGCCTGCTGGTGCACCTGGGGATTCTTCAAGTCACGCGCCTTGGCACTGCGCTCCACATCCTCACCAATGATCAGCGGACGGGCTGCAGCATACTGGTTCCACCACCTGATCAGCGTCTCGTAATCTGCTGCCTTATGGCCAATCTCCCAATATAACTGGGGCACACAGTAGTCGAGCCAGCCATTGTTCACCCACATCAGCACGTCGGCATAGAGGTCATCGTAGTTCTGGGTACCGTTGGTGTTACTGCCAACATAGGAAGTGCTCCTGTTGCGATAAATGCCGAAAGGTGAGATACCTACCTTCACCCAAGGCTTGGTATCATGGACGGTCTTATAGACTTGTTCAATAAACAGGTTCACATTATACCGGCGCCAGTCTCCCTGATCCTTGATGCCATTAGGATGATCCAAGAACAACTCATCGTCAGGGATAGACTCTCCCTTCACAGGATAGGGATAGAAATAGTCATCCATGTGCAGTCCGTCAACATCATAACGGCTGACGATATCCTTGACCACTGCACATATATAGTCACGGTTCTCTGCGATGCCGGGATTCAGGAGGAACATCTCATCGTAGGCAAAACAGTTCATGGGTTTACGCACGGCAATATGACTGGATGCCAACTGCTTAGTGCCCTTGGTCTTGGCACGATAGGGATTGATCCACGCATGAAGTTCCATGCCACGCTTATGGCACTCCTCCACCATCCACTGCAGAGGGTCCCAATACGGCGAAGGAGCCACACCCTGACTACCTGTGAGGAAACGGCTCCACGGCTCTATCTTACTCTCGTAGAGGGCATCACACTCTGGTCGCACCTGGAAAATGATCAGGTTCACACCGTCTTTCTTCAACTCATCCAGTTGATAGGTCAGCGTCTGCTGCATCCGCTGTTTACCCATGCCCTGGAACTGTCCGTTAACACACTGGATCCAGGCACCTCGCATCTCACGCTTCACCTGAGCAGAAGCGCAAAGGGGTAAAAAGGCGAGAAGGTGAACAAGCAAGAAACCTATCACCATTCCTTTTACCCCCAACATTCTCTTTATACTCATTTTCTTCATACTTATTTCCTTCACTATTTCACCTTTTCACTTTTTCACCATTTCACCTCTTCACCTTTTCACCTTTAAAAAAGTTTCAGTTTATTCTTTCTGGCCTCCTCCAGCGAGAGGAGTTCGTCTTGTGCATGCTGGTAGTCATCGCGCAACTTCTGGTATTTCTCAGTCAACTCCTGCTCCATTTTCTGCCCGTCATTCAACAGACGAGCAGCCACAAGGGCATTCTGCGAGGCATCTTTCAGCCATACCACCGGTCCCGCATAGACAGGGGCTATCTTCAGGGCCACATGCAGTTCACTGGTGGTGGCACCTCCGATCATGATAGGTATATCCATTCCTGCCCGCTGCAGTTCACGGGCCACATTGACCATTTCTTCCAGACTGGGTGTGATCAGCCCACTGAGTCCGATGATGTCGGCATGTTCCTCCTTGGCCTTACGCACAATCTGTTCTGCCGGCACCATCACACCCATGTCGATGATCTCATAGTTATTGCAAGACATGACCACACCGACAATGTTCTTTCCGATGTCATGCACATCACCCTTGACGGTTGCCAACAGTACCTTTCCAGCCCGTTTGCCACCCTCAGACTTATCTGCCTCGATATAGGGTTGCAGGATGCTCACGGCCTGTTTCATCGTGCGGGCTGTCTTCACCACCTGGGGCAGGAACATCTTTCCCTCGCCGAAGAGTTGTCCGACGGTGTTCATGCCTGCCATCAGCGGACCTTCGATGATATTGACAGCCTTGGGATATTTCTCCAGAGCCTCTTTCAAGTCTGCCTCAAGATGGTCGCCGATACCTTTGACAAGGGCCTGTGACAGTCGTTCCTCCACAGGTAGTTGTGGAGTGTGGGCTGTGGAGTGTGAAGTAAGATTACTTGAAAGGGAGTTGTCTGGGGCTGTACTATTCTCACTCCTCACTCCACTCTCCTCACTCCTCAATATCTCCTCCGCCAACTCCGTCAGACGCTCTGCAGCATCCTTACGTCTGTTCAGAATCACATCCTCAATAATATCTAGTTGTTCTTGAGGAATATCGTTATATGTAACTTTAGATGAAGGGTTTACGATACCGAAGTCCATGCCTTTTGAGATGGCATGATAGAGGAACACGGCATGCATGGCCTCGCGGATATAGTTATTGCCCCTGAAGGAGAACGAGAGGTTGCTGATACCCCCGCTGACATGGGCACCAGCGAGATGCTTGTGTATCCATTCCGTGGCACGGATGAAGTCAGCAGCATAGGCATCATGCTCTTCCATGCCCGTGGCCACAGCCAGCACATTCGGGTCGAAGATGATGTCCTGCGGCAACATGCCCACCTCTTCCGTCAGAAGCCTGTAGGCCCGCTGGGCTATCTCTATCCGGCGCTCATAGGTAGTGGCCTGTCCCTGTTCATCGAAACACATCACCACCACGGCAGCACCCAGCCACTTCACTTCACGGGCATGAGCCAGGAAAGGCTCTTCACCTTCTTTGAGGGAGATGGAGTTGACGATAGACTTACCCTGTACACACTTCAGACCCGCCAGGATCACCTCCCAGTCTGAGGAGTCGATCATCACAGGCACCTTGGCAATGTCGGGCTCTGCAGAGATTCGGTTGAGGAAGTTCACCATCTCTGCCTTGGCATCGAGCAGGCCGTCATCCATATTGATATCGATGACCAGAGCCCCGTCAGCCACCTGCTTGCGGGCGATGGAGAGGGCCTCGTCATAGTTCTTCTCCTTGATCAGTCGCAGGAACTTCCTGGAGCCTGCCACGTTACAACGCTCACCCACATTGATAAATGTTGAGGTAAGAGGCGAGATGTCAGAAGAGAGGGAAATGTCTTTCCGCCCTACTTCCAGCAATTCCAGACCCGAAAGCCACATGTTTTGGGGCTTCGGAGCCGGCACGTGCGGTTTCTTCCACACACCAGGTATTCTTTCACCTCTCACCTCTGAACTCTCACCTCTCACCAACGGCACATACTTGGCAATAAACGTCTCATCGGTACCGCAACAGCCCCCGATGATGTTCACCAGCCCCTCATCGATAATCTCACCGATCTTGGGTGCCATCGTCTCTGCCGTCTCATCATAGAGTCCCATGGAGTTGGGCAGTCCGGCGTTGGGATAGCAGGTGATATAATAAGGGGCCTTGCGGGCCAGTTCACGCAGATAGGGTTTCATCTGGTCTGCCCCAAACGAGCAGTTCAGCCCGACGGAGAATATGGGATAGGAACTGACACTGGCCAGAAAGGCGTCGAGTGTCTGACCACTGAGGGTGCGCCCAGCCAGGTCGCTGATAGTCACAGAGAGCATGACAGGCACTTCCCTGCCCTGCTCCTTCATGGCCTGCATGGCGGCATCTATGGCAGCCTTGGCATTCAGGGTGTCGAAGATGGTCTCTATGAGCAGGGCATCCACCCCACCGGCCAGCAGACCGTTCATCTGCTCTACATAGGCAGTCTTCAGTTCGTCGTAGGTGAGGTCTCTGGCAGCAGGGTCATTGACATCAGGCGACATGGAACAGGTCTTGTTGGTCGGACCTGCCGAACCAGCCACAAAGCGTGGTTTCTCTGGGGTTGAACATTCGTCAGCCACGCGTCTGGCAATCCTGGCTCCTTCGTAGGCCATCTCATAGGCATAGTCACCCAGGGCATAGTCGGCCTGGGAGATACGCTGGCTGCTGAAGGTGTTGGTAGTGATCATGTCGGCTCCTGCCTCCAGGTATTGCCGATGGATGTCTGCTATCACGTCAGGACGAGTCAGTGAGAGCACATCGTTGTTACCCTTCAACAGTCCAGGCATATCCTGAAAGCGGTCTCCCCTGAAGTCCTGTTCAGTGAGGCCGTAGGTCTGGATCTTCGTTCCCATTGCACCATCGAGAACAAGAATCCTTTCTTTCACAATATCGTTAAGTCTACTCACAGAGTAATCATCTATAAACTATAAACCCTAAACTATAAACTCTAAACTACTTATAAACCTTCATCGCCCTGTCCATCTCTCTCAGGTCTTCTTTCTCCTTCAGGGTCTGTCGCTTGTCAAACTCCTTCTTACCCTTGCAGAGGGCGATGTCCATCTTTGCACGGCCTTTCTCATCGATAAACACCAGGAGGGGCACGATGGTGTAGCCAGTCTGCTTGGTGGCACTGGCCAACTGTCTGATCTCCCGCTTGGTGAGCAGCAACTTACGGTCGCGCTTCATCTCATGGTTGTTGTACGAGCCATAGAAATAGGGGCTGATGCTCATGCCCTTCACCCACAGTTCTCCGTTGATGACGGTACAATAGGTATCCACCAGACTGGCCTTTCCCAGACGGATGCTCTTGATCTCCGTACCTGTGAGCACGATGCCTGCCGTGAGGGTCTCAATGAAGAAATATTCAAACGAGGCCTTCTTGTTCTTTATCTGTACAGGACTCTTCTTCCTGATCTGTTCTTCTGTCTTGTTCACTTTGTGAATGATTGATTATGATTGAATCGTTGCAAAGCGATCCAGATGATCGTCTACATAGTGTGCGATGTCGTCAGTCCACTCTTCCTCATGCTCCACGAACTGGTCGTCCAGGTTGTCAAAGTCGGGGAACTGTTCGAAGAGTGCCATAAACTCCTCCTGACTGCAGTCTTTCTCTATCTCTTCCCGATGCTTGAGCCACAGGGTGTGGGCCTCGTAGATCAGGTTCGACAGGTCGCGCAGTCCCCACTGCCGGAGGGCCTTGGCCAGGGGATTCTTGAAGATGAATGTGCCATAGCCGTTGTAGATCAGTTGCACGAAGCCACCGTCCATCACTTCCTCATGCAGCGTGTTCCACGCCAGCAGTGTGATCTGGTCGGCATTCAGTTCCTGCATCGTCTCTGCTGTCAGTTCTCCACCGATACTGTCGTAGATGGCCTTCACAAACACGGAGAGGAAGGCATCCATACCCTCCATCGCTGCCTGCTGCAAATCAGCATCCTTGATCGTCACTTCTTTCATTGCCTTTTGCTCTTTTTCACTCTTTCACCTCTAACTCAAACACCCCTGTGGGCAACTGTCGGCGCAGCACTTCCAGTTCCACATCCTTGCCCGACACGATACCATAGTCGCGCAGGATGGTCTCTACGGTCTTGCGGGCCAGTTCGGGATGGTTGTTCTCCTCACTCAGATGACAGAGCCACACATGGCGCAGGGCCTCTGTCATATTCTCAGCGATGGTCTTACCACACTCTGCATTCGACAGATGGCCAGTAGGACTGAGAATGCGCTTCTTCAGGTAGGCCGGATAAGGCCCGTTCTGAACCATCTCCACATCATGGTTGGCCTCTATGATGAGGTAGTTGGCCCGCGAGATGGCATCCTTGACATCCTCGGTGACAGAGCCTACATCGGTGACCAGTACCAGCGTGACTCCCTCCGCCTGAATCTCATAGCCCACATTCTCGCTGGCATCATGGGGCACGGCAAAGGGGCGCACCAGAAAGTCTCCCACGGTGAAGGGCTGGCCCACCTCGATGTATTGCTTCATCTCATCGGCCACCTTACGCTGGATGCAGTAGTTATGGTCGATGCCGTTGTGGACAGCCTTCGTCGCATAGACAGGCACATGATACTCATAACTGAAAGAGCCTACCGACTTGATATGGTCTGCATGGTCGTGGGTGATCAGCAAGTGCTTCACCGACTGCAACTGTATGCCATAGTCTTTGCAGTATTTCTTCAGTGTGCGTATTCCTATGCCTATATCTATCATCAATCCGTCTGTGGCAGTACCGAGATAATAGCAGTTCCCGCTGCTGCCACTTCCAAACGATATAAATCTCAACATGACATTCGTATTTTCGTGCAAAGGTACGATAAAAAGTGAAGAGTGAAGAGTGAAGAGTGAAGAATTTGCTGCCGCCTTGTTGTTTTTTAACTATTATTCCTTAATTCAATCGTTAAAACAGTGAAATTCATGGTTCAGAACGGCAGTCCTACGGCGAAATGGAAGGCCAGGTCCCTGCTCAGCCGCGGATGGATGATGGGATAGTGGGTGTCTTCCTCCTCATAGGCTGGGTTCACGGCCTTCATGCCCAGGTCGAAGCGCAGGATGAAGTAGTCAAAGTTCAGACGCAGGCCCATGCCATAGCCCACTGCCAGATCGTCGAGCAGACGGGAGAACCTGAACTGTCCCCCAGGCTGGTCCTTATAGTCGCGAAGGGTCCAGATATTGCCTGCGTCGACAAACATGGCCCATGAGAACTTCCAGAACAGATGGGAGCGATACTCCAGGTTCACGTCGAGTTTCATGTCTCCCGTCTGGGTGATGAAGTTGATCATCCCGTCCTTGTCCTTATAACTGCCGGGCCCCAGGCTGCGCACACTCCAGCCTCTCACGCTGTTGGCTCCTCCGGCAAAGTAGCGCTTCTCAAAGGGCAGCACCTCACTGTTGCCGTAGGGATAGGCGATGCCAAAGCCTGTATGGAACACCAACTGGCTGTTATCCCACTCATACAGACGGTGGATGAAGTCGATGTCAAACTTCGCATACTGGGCATAGGCTATGTTGAAGGTCATGTTCTGCCCCAGGCTGTTCTTCGACGTGTTGAAGGTGTGGGCATACAGGTCGAGCAGATTGCCCGCTGTCTCAACATTGGTCTTCACTGCCGTACGCCCGTTGTTATAGGCAAACCCGAAGCCGATCTTCATGATGAACAGATCCTCATAGTTGTACTTCAGGATGGCATTCGAGTTGGTGTTGTCCGACAGATACTCGTCGCGGAAGGTCTGGCTGATCCAGGGCATGAACACATAGTTCAGGTCGA
>Ga0247611_10004173_pt1 | contig 20343 bp, 21 predicted proteins | sample 177DNAGHGhighgp2_FD_192422 | JGI IMG/M metagenome (GOLD analysis project Ga0247611, IMG submission 192422) | Sheep rumen microbial communities from Palmerston North, Manawatu-Wanganui, New Zealand - 1770 DNA GHGhigh gp2 | ecosystem: Host-associated > Mammals > Digestive system > Stomach > Rumen...
CAACGAACTGTTTAAATACGCGAAGGTAGCAACTGAAAACCTTCGAGAAGCATACATCAATAGTTTGTTGGGATTTGTTATTAGCCCCAAAAATATGGAGAATGGTTGGAAAATTGAGGAAGAAACGTTTACGAAACAAGTACAGCTGCTAGCAAAAGAAATGGCTCCACAATCTATGGCGTTCCCTGATGCGCCAAACATAACCGTCAAGGAAGAAGAATATGACGACGCCTTATTTGTAAAGAAACTCCGAGCCATAGATTACAAACGCATTACACAAGCAGTGATTGATTTCGCTAAAACAACGGGTCTGTTGACTGGCGAATTTGACCGTCCATCTGCTGAAAAGAATCTTGCAAATTATCAGGAGGAAATACTGCGTCTGTATCATTTGAAATATGATACTGCTGTCGATTCTTTGTATGATGGCCGCGAATTGACAGATGATGACATAAAGCGTGCATCGAGGATATTCTTAGGCGAACTGTTGCAGGCAACACATTCTATTGCGTTTGAACCATTTGGCGTGACTAAATCTTATTTCTCGGAAGGAATGTGTCATTATATTGCCAATGACGATAAACAAAAAGTAAATTGGTTGTTAGAAGATGAGTAATATCATTTCTGAAGTAGTAAAGATAAAGTACAATTCATTCAATCTGGCACCAGCCATGCTGTCTTATTACGAGAACAGCCAAGTTAAACAGGACAATATCCTCCTTTTGTACTTGTTATTCCCGGTTGTGCTTAATCAAGATTGGATTATGGGGTCCCCTAGGGCACAACAGCGTTCACGCTTGGAAACATGGGTGAGAGATAATAAAATTCATGTGGAAGGTTTGCCAGAACGCATCAGTACTTTTCAGCATCTTTCCGAGACTACCCTTCAATATTGTGTGGATATGGATTATGTTACGGTTGATGAAAAGAATAATGTAGTAGTGAAGAATAACCCGTTTAAGCATAAAGACGTTTTTGCTACTTCTGCTGAACGGCTGACAAGACTTATTGGAAAAAGCAGCCCGGCAAAGGTATATGCTACACTGGGTATCAAAGAATTGAAACTGTTATGAAAACGTTATTGAAATTCATAGGGCTTTTTGACCAACGGGAAAGAGTGCATGGCGTTGAATTGAAAGCTGGTCTTAACCTGATAACAGGAAGGTCATCAACGGGAAAGAGCTCGTTGATAGAAATCTTTGACTACTGTATGGCTTCAAGTGAGGATACAATACCTCATGGCGTTATAAAAGATCATGCAAAATTGTTTTTCGTATGGATGGTGATAGGGGAAACGGAGTACATAATAGGAAGAGATGCGGCAGGGAAGGAATTTTATATCGTAGATAATCTTATTGTAGATGACATTTGGCAGTTGAGTACAGATATCTTTGATAATCATGATTACAAGAAGGATGATTATAAGATTCAACTGGGAATACTCTTTGGAATAGATGCCCCAAATACGGCTGAAACTGTAGAACAGCTAAATGATAAGCGAAAAGGAGCGCAGCGTCCTTCCGTGAGAAACATGATGCCATTCATACTTCAGCATCAAAACCTAGTAGCAAATAAACAGGCTCTTTTCTACCGCTTTGACCAGAAGGAGAAGAGGGATGAGACTATAGACCAGTTCAAGGTTTTTGCCGGCTTTGTGGATGCCAATTATTATGCACTATCAGTAGAGGCTTCTCTTTTGCAAGAGAAAATAGGCAGGTTGGAAAAGAAACTTTCGAAAGCGCAGGAAGATATTCATGAAACATATAACAGACTGTTAGATGACATAAGTGTATATAGTGAAATAACAGGAGGCTCAATTTTAGAGGACTTGACAGAGGAAAAGTTTACGGAGAACCCTGAATCGTTCAGAAATGAAATAGAGAATCTGGACTACTTTGAGATTAAGATTGATCCAAGCAACAAGCCTCAACTGGATAAATATCGCAAACTGGAATCCGAAGAGAACAAGTTGATGGCGCAACTGAGGGAGACACAACTTCATCTTGAAGAAGTTATTGGCTCTATAGATTACATTGAAACCTATAAGAATGCTTTGGAGGCAACGCATAAACCAAAAAGCGTTTCCATCAACTATTCTGTATGTCCTTTCTGTCATCAACATACGGAACACACCTTAAATGAAGCCAAAGGACTTGCAGATGCCATCAGTAATCTGAATGATGAGCTAAGGAACATTCCTTCTATCATTAGGCCTCTTCACGAAGAAAAAATAAGGTTACAAGAAGAAGTAGAAGAAATAAAAGGTAAGCTAGGTGAAGTTGACAAGGCAAAAGATGAACTAGCTGAAATAATAGAGGCTCTAAAACAAAACTACTCGCTACAGAAACAAGCGTATAAGACCATCTACAAAATTCTTTCACGTATTGATTTGGCAAGTAATGAGCCACTGAAGGAGTTGCAGCAGAACATATATACGTTGAGACTCGAATTAAACAAAAAAATGGCTGGGCTTAACGTATATAATTTAGAGCAGAAGATGGTGCTTGCAGGGCGTGGGATTCGCCAATCAATGGCTCAGTATCGCAAGACCATCAATTTTGAGACTTCGTTAGATGATTATAGTCTAGTATTTGATTTAGAGAAGTTCGAGCTATATTTCCAAAAGGGCATGAATGAATATGCAGAAAAGAAATACTTGAGGGCTATTGGAAGTGGTGCAAATTGGCTGAATGCCCATTTGTGTTTGTTCTTGGCATTGGCAGACTTCTTTTATACGCATAAAAAATCCACCGTGCCTTCGCTGTTGTTCCTGGATCAACCCAGCCAGGTATATTTCCCCGCCCAGAAGGACACAGGCGATGAATTTAACCCAGAAGAGAGCGGCATAGGAAAGGTAGATGAAGATATGACTGCGGTGAATAGAATCTTCTCTCTTCTTTATGATTTCTGCAAAAAGCATGGTAATGGTATCCAAATCATTGTTACAGACCATGCAGATGATCTGAAGATAGAAGGGCTTGAGGATTTTGAAGAAATCGTCAGGGCTCGCTGGCGTAAGGAAGGAGAGGGGTTGGTAGACTTAAGGTTGGAATCATAATTATCGGTGGATATAGATAAGAATGGATTGAAGCGAAATAATGTTATGTATAGAGTAGAAGTTAATTATGGCAATATTGGAACAGTGATTCAGACACCTTTTGGGTTAAACCCAACAAGGGTGAGAATTGCCAATAATCCTGCGGAGTGGCGTTTTCTGTCCATGTTGGTTGATTTATCATTGAGCAATGGTATGTCGCTTTTTAAGGTTTGCAATGCAGCGGTAGCACATAATCTGCAAATTGGGGAGTTTCTGCCTGGTATATGGGAGGTACTTTTTGAAAGAGCACGTCCAGAAAAAATACCTTTGCGTCGAACGGAATGTGCATTCTTCTTTACGAACATAGAGGATGCACTAAAGTTTAAAGCAACTTATCCAGGGATGGAACAGGGAATACTATGCGATGTTGAGATAATTAAGGAGGAGTTTTCTCTGATGGCTGACATGAATTGGCTGGATGCCATTGATGAGAATACAGCAACAGCCCAAGATGCGATAGATGCCTTTACACATTATTGGGCAGGTGAAAAGACAGATAACCCTACAATGGAAGTACTGTTTGTAGGCAAGTATAAACTAATTCCCATGAAGTGATGGCAGAAATAAAGAATCTTACCATAAACGGAAAAGATGAACAGGGCTTCCTTGAGACTTATCTGCACGACATCAAAAGTGTTGAGGATGTTGGACTGAATTGGGGGGCGCTGGTGGATTTACATGCTTTTTATTGCAATAACACTATGGGTACTCTGGATTTAATAGCTCAGCAGGTGTCTCAGAAGCTGAAGGCAATCAAGGGTGCTTATATCGTGAAGTATCGAGTGAAAGACCCCGAGCATGTAATTGATAAAATCATCAGGAAAGCTAAGGATGGAAGAATCATCACCAAAGATAACTTTATAGAAGAGATCGATGATTTTGTTGGACTAAGGATATTGCATCTGTTCAAGGATAACTGGGAAGAGGTTTATGAGGCAGTTAGTAAGGAATATGTTGCAAAAGAGCAGCCGATAGCATATCACCGGAAGGGGGATGATCCATTTTTTCTGAGACGTTGTGAAAAATTGGGATTACTGCCCAAAGAAAGGGTAGCAGGTTATCGCTCTATTCACTATGTGGCTGTTGTGCCAGTATTAAGTACTACATTTAAATGTGAGATACAGATTAGGACTGTGTTTGAGGATGCGTGGAGTGAGATAGATCATTTGGTAAGATACCCGAATAATACAGGCAATGAACTGCTAAACAGCTACTTGATGATGTTTAATAGATTGGCTGGTTGTGCTGATGAGATGGGAACTTTCTTGATGGCAATGAAAGGCAACTTGGCACAAATGCAAGAAGAGCGAGAGAATTTAATGAATGAAATAGAGAGCCTGAGAGGTACGAATGCGGAGAAAAATAAAAAGATTGATGAATTGAAGAAAAAGCTGGATAAGAGTACTTATATCAGTTGGCCATATATGCAAGAGAATCCCTACCAATCTACTCTTGACTATATAGAGTCAATCCAGAATCCTAGTGGGTCATTGTTCCATTTTGAGAACCCATACGCTAGCATGCAAGAGAGTCTCGAAGAATTGCTTAAAGCTACGGATAAGGTAGCGGCATTACAGCCACTGCGGGACCCGTTGACAACGAAGTTTAAGATGCCTAAAGCTGGTGAATGGCCATTAACAATGAAAGATTTTCCTTGGGGTACATCCCCTAAGGATAAAAAGAAATAGTAGTTATGAGCGCGGAGAAAAATCAATATATGAAGACCCGTGTGTATTACGGCGAATACACCTTGCGGCACTGGCTGAATCTGATGCTTACAAGGAACATAGACCTGCCGGAATACCAGCGTAGCTTTGTATGGGAGGAGGAAGACGTGAAGCGCATGTTGGATTCGCTGACACAAGGACAGTTCATCCTTCCCGTAACTATCGCACACTATCAGGATGAGGAGCGGACAACAAACATGATATTGGACGGACAACAGCGACTGACTTCATTGCTGCTGGCCTATCTGGGCTATATGCCCAAAAAGGAGATGTTCCGTGCAACGGAAGACGGGCTGGCACTGGGTGATGATAGCCGAGAAGAGGATACGGGCACCCCGATGGAGTGGACGTATAAACTACTACTGAGCGACAAGCCTCAGGAAAACATCCTGAAAAGAATAGAAGAACGGCTATGCGAGGACGAGCGATACAGCAAAATGGAGATAGATTTTAATCGAGACAAAGAAGAATTCTACGACAAGACATTCCTGGGATTCTCGTTCATAATACCCAACAGCACGGACACAAAAGAGACACAACGTTATTTCTCAACCCTGTTCAGGAACATGAACTACCTGGGACAGAAACTGTCGTCTCTGGAAAGTCGCCGCTCACTATACTTCCTAAACTACGACTACAGGAACTACTTCGACGGGAAACTTGAGAACGGGGAGGATGTACTCTGCGGCATACGCATCGTAGAGAATATGCAGCCCAAGAAGATAGACCTGATAAGGTATCTGTCACTGTTGTCGCAAAGGATGGTAGTGAGAAACCATGAGATCTGGCGTGTGATGGTGGGCTACTCAGCCTACAGTAGCAGGGAAAGCTACTATGTAGACTATGTGGCCTACATTGTGAATCTGGAACAGGAGAGTCGTAAGGATAAGTTTAATGGGTTTGATATAGAAAAAACGTTTCCGGACCACGTTTGGAAAGAGCGATATGTGACGATACACGAATTCTTGGAGCGTAACAAGCGAAGGCTGGGATTGGACGAAAAGTTCAAGGATTCGTTTACTTCTTGGATAGATGCAGACTACTGGCTGTTTGGGCTGTTTCACTATGTGCTGTTCAAAGGAAAGCGCATTGTGAGGGAAGACGAACTTATAGAAGCCATCAGGAAAGAGGTACACGTAAAACGCAGGCAGCGAGAGAACGGAATACTGACCGAGTATCAGCGGAATCCGAACCGAATAGGCAATTTGAGAGAAAGGATAGAACGTTCGATAGATATATACAGTCGCTATGCAGAGTGAGGAACAGCGGAAATTCATATTGACCTCGATAGTTGAGATACTGCAAGAGGCCGTGAACGCTTGCAAGGGAATTGGGCAGGGGATAGAGACACAATCGCTAAGCGAGTATGTGCTGCAAACGACTTTCCTGAAAATGACGGGTGCGCAGGAGCAAAAACTGAAGTGTATCTGTTGGGAGATGGCAACGAATGATTATGGATACAGATACAAATATCTGAAAAAAAACTATGGTGAGTGCTCGTCGTATTCGGACAAAAGCAGTATCTATAAAGATCTCACTGAGGCCGTGAAAAAGATGGATAAACGGTTTTCGGTGGATGAGTTGTTTGAGAATGTGGACATCTACCCTAGAAAAGCAGAATTGATAGCGCAGAAAATAAAGGAAGCTCAGAAGAACCAGGAGAAGAAGAAAAGACGGAAGTTGAGTGATGAAGAAGCAGAAAAAGTTGCAATAGGCATGACATCCTACTATGAACGGAATGGATTCTGCGAGAAGGAGAAGCTGGTATTGCAAAAAAGACTGCTGTTTGCTGAGATGCAGGAGGAGATAGCGCGTATCATAGGAAAGACCCTACTGGCTCGATGGGAGGAACACAACTATCTGAACTTTATGGAGATGTGGAAGGACTTCTCGAAGTGGAACTTTGCGGTGGGCGATATGCTGTTGAGTAAGGAACTGCAGGACTTATATACTGGGGTAGTGTATGAACACCGAAACAGGTGCGCTCATAATTTGGTGTCAATACAAAAGAACCTTCCGACGTTAAGAACACTGGAAGAACCTGAGTTTGTGTATGACAACTATTACTTCAGGTTTGGTATGTTGGTGCTGATTGACGAGGTGTTTATGAGGCTGTTCAGGCGATTCCTGGGTGCAATGGAGAAACAGGTGGAAGTATATTGATACTAATTATTGTAAGTGGAGTCTCCCAGAGATTCAACTATAACAGGATATGATTGAGAATACGTCATACGGTGAAGAATACGAGAATCACGAGGTGTTTGAGACCATCAGCAAAATGAAGGACTACTATGATGGGTTGGCGGATACTTGTTTTCAGTTCATACCAACAGGGACACTGGCAGCGGCTAACTACTCTTCGTATGTGTATTTGTCGATAGAAACTACGCTGGAGTCTATTGAGATGCTGCTGAGAAACGGGCATATCACCGACGCGTTTGTGCTGATAAGAAAGTTGTTTGATACTGTACTGGTGGAGATATATCTAAACGTGGTGAGGGAAGACAAATATGACTGGGAGAAGAGCATCGTAGTGAAGGATGTGAACGACTGGATACGACACAAGATATGGATTCCGCATACGGACAAGATTTTGGAAGTGCTGAAAAAGTCGAACTCGACGAAGGATATTTATCCGCTGTTTGGGTGGGATAGCTATTTGAAGAATAATAGGGCATTATTGGATGATGACGTACACGCAAGCAGTTACAAAAGTTTGCTTGCTAACTGTAAAACGGTGTATATTAACAACAGAGTGAGATACTTGAAGAATGCAAATACCATTCTCAGACAGATTATGCTGGTACATATATCGTTTATCTTTTATCTGAATGGACACTATATGATGGCACACACGCATATGGATTATCTGGAAATGGGCGATACACCGCCAGAGGGAAGCCAGTATTGGTTGGCTAAATATGCGCAGGATGCGTTTGATGAGTTTATAAAGCCTTATCCGAAGATAGCAACATTCGTTAAAGAGCATTGTTGCATGGAGGTGGAATAGTGCGCATTTGGAGTTTTTATATGCACCACAGAGAAGACCCACTGATGGTTAAGGGGTAATGGTGAATAGTTGAGTTATATGGATAAACAGGATAAGCCTAAGATCAGGGGACGGTTCTTTGATCTGAAAGAGGGAAGAGGAATGAAGGTGGTTGGCTGTTGACCTCTCGGCATCTTGGCATCTAAAAACCTCAGTCTGGGACTGAGGTTCTTGTTTTACTGGAGTTGTGAGAAGTAGTTGCGTAGTTCCTGACAATCGAAGCATGGGCATTCTTTGTGGACATTGGGCAATTCACAGTGACCTTTGATCTCGGCATCGGGATAGTCTTCCTTCAGTGCTCGTAGGAGAGTGAGGAGGGAGTGCTTCTGTGCCGGAGTGCGGGTGTCGGCTGGCTTGCCTTGCTCGTTTAATCCTCCTTCGTAACAAACCCCGATGGAGTGGGCATTGTAGCCTTTGACATGCATACCTACTTTGTTCTCATCGCGTGTCTGATAGACGTGACCGTCTCGCTCGATGTAGTAGTGGTAGCCGATACCCTTATTATGAAAACGGACATTGTGACAGACTCTAAGTTGCTCAAGCGTGAATCGCTTATTGCTCTTTGTCGCACTGCAATGAATTACAATTAAGTTGATCTTTCGCATAAGCGTCTTGTTGTTAGAGCATTGCACGAATGAATCCTTCTGTTCCGCTTGCATGCATAGCTGCGCTGACACCGAGGGCAGATGCGATGCCTGTGAGGACTGCAATCACTACCTTGATCCAAAAGCCAAGGTTTTTGTTCTTTTCTGGTAGAATCTTACTCATTTTGTTGATTTTTTAGTTTATTATTGAATCGTTTATGGTTATCAGTATAGACATATAATTATCATGTAATTTTATCAATGTAATTTATTCGACCACGAATGACAAGGATTATGGATCCCTAAAAGACCCTAAAATATCGAAATGTCCCTAAAACTGTTCTTACAGATGAATAATAAGAGTTTTCGCGTTTTTTCGTCTTTTTCGCATATTTTCGGGATTAAAAGAGAAATTAATGGTTCAATTAACGGTAATTAATGTCCAGGTAATACGATGGGGACTGGGCTGTTTATAAAAAGGTTGATGTAGATGTGCAGGCAGCATTCACAGGTGAATGGGATTAAGAGGAATCACGGATAATCGGATTAACAGAACTCTTCTGGGGACCTGTTGCTTCACCCCGGACGCATCTTACATCATACCCTTTATTGGCTATTGGCGGTTAGCTCTTAGCTCTTAGTTCTACAGCTCTACAGCCCTTAGCTCTAGGCCCTAGCCCTTGACAGGATTAGTTTCCTTCGTCAAATCCGTTGTCGTCATTACCGCCACCTTGTGAGTCTCCACTATTGTTTTGGTTTCCACCAGCCTGTCCAGAGCCTGGTTCCCCTGAGCCTGTCGAAGGATTGTTTGAACTGCTAGATCCAGTGTTGCTACCTATCGTTCCACTTCCTGTGGTTGGGGTGCTGGTGAGGTCTACCGTGGTTGCTCCTTCTCGTACTGCTGCTACCAGAAGTGCCTGACTCGCGAGTGTAGGTGCGTATTCGAACGAAGCATCGCCTCGCATGCTGACTAGTGCTGGGCCAATCTTGAGTGTGGCATAGAGGTCGGTGATGTTCGAAGCTGTGTACTCTTCTCGTACTTTGGATGCTTTCTGCTTGATGCGAGGATTGATGACACCGAGGTCGCCTAGGCTGACCTTATAGCCATCGAGGATGAACTCACGTACACACTTAGACATCTGGATGAGGACAGAGTAGATGTCGCCTTTGTTGTACTTGCAGTCATGGTTGGCCATGTGCTCGGCAAACTTGTCGAGTGATATGGTACCATTGGTCTGCAGGTTGCCACTATAGCGCTTCTCTCCGGTGTGAGTACCCCATTTTACGGTTGTCTCACGAACTGAATACTTGATTTTTCCCATATTCGCTTTTGTTTTTGGTTAATAATAAGATAATTACTTAGTTGGCCAAACTAGTTTATTGATCTTTCTTTCTCGTAAACCAAGAAAATTGTTTCCGTGTTCTTGGATGATGAGGATTGTGTTCCTTGAATCCAAAACGGTTTTTCCTTGTCTGTCTCTTTCGCGATACAAAGATACAACATTTGAAATTGGGACTGACGGCAGAGTACGGCAGCGCACGGCAGATGACGGGAAGTGACGGCAGAAAGTTTGATTATTTAAAGTTTTCAGCATATACATATAATTCTCATGTATTTTTGTCATATAATTTTTCGACCACGGATCTCTCAGATTCACACAGATAAAGATAGTTGATTTCGTGTTTTTAGATGTTTTAGGAATTCCGAAAAAGCCCGAAAAGACGAAAAGATTACAAAAACAAAGAGGTATCCTTCTCACTGATGATGAGTTTTATTTTATTGGATGAACATCTGAGAGCTTGTTCTCAAGATTCATCAAACAAAATTAAACCTTTATTTACAATAAAGCAGACCACAGGTCTATCATCAGTAAGAATAGAGTTTTCGCGTATTTCGGTATTTTAGCATTCTTTCGCAATAAAATTTATCCGTTCAATCCGAGTCATCCGTGTTCAATCAAACACTAATCACCGAACACTAATAATCATCGTATTCTCCTGGTTCTCCGAACTTATCGACCAGAAGTTGAATTTGGGCTTTTGTGTAGATGTTGTCATCCTTGGTGTTGCCCATTCGGATGATACGTTTGTAGAAACGTGGGTCTTTCTTTATCCAACGAAGGAGCTTATCTTGTGCTGAACGTGGGTCTCGCATCTTGGGGAACATAAGCCATGCGAATTCAGATTTACCATATTGACGAATCTTAAACATAATATATTTGGATTTTAAAGTGATTTTTTTGTTCATACCTCATACTTCTTCCATCTTCCATCTTCCATCTTACATCTTCCCTTCAAATAGTAAGTCTACCAGATCTATCTTCCGTCGTTTCTGCTCTTCGGATGCCCTTTGCTCGAGGATGGGGGATATGCGGATAGGGTAGTGGAAAGGGTAGGTCGTGGCGGCTTGGTGAGCGACATTGGTCCAGATGGCGAAGGCGTCTCCGTTTGTGTCTGTATCGGGAAATAGGATAATCTTATGATGGATGAGTGGTTCCAACAGTTGGGGTTTGAGCATCTGGAGACCTCCGCAAGAGAGCCAAAGGCAGTCGGGGAAGTACTCGGAGAGTATGACTGCTGATTTCTCGGATTCGACAATAGCGATGGTGGTTGGCGATTGACTGTTGGTAGTCTCACCTCTTCCATCCGACATCATCCTTCTTTCATAAAGTAGGTGGAGACCGAAGAGGCAGTGAGGATTGTCGAAGTGGGGTGGCAGGGAACCGGACTTCTTGAGTTCGGATGCTGCCCAGGTGGGAGTGCGGGTTTTATCGCGATGGCAATCGGGAAGGTAGTGCATCATCTTGCCATTGTGACAGTGGTCTTGTTGGTCAATCTCCCAAAAGATAACTGCTCTATCCTTGGTGGCACCAAGACGATAGCGTTGGGCTGCATGACGCATCTGATTGTCGGACAGATAGGCACAAGCTACCAGAGATTGACAGAACTCAGAATCTATAGATTGGGAACGGGAGATGAGGGTTGATGGAATACTTCTGAAGGAAGAAGTATGAAGGGAGAGGGTAGAAGGTTCTTTGGGCTCATAGTTTATGGTTAATGGTGAAGGGGAAACGGTTGATGTCTGATGTTTGAGTGATGATGACTGATGGGTGTGGGAAGGAGTGACTATAACTACGGAGAATTCGTTGATCAGCCATTCACAAGCTTCGGGGAAGGTGAGGTTGCGGTAGTCTTGCACTAAGCGGATAACATCACCGCCCTTGCCACAGACAAAACATTTGAAGATGTTCTTCTGTTTATTGATGTGCATAGATGGATGTTGGTCGTCATGATACCAGCAGGTGGTACGACGGGTGAGTTGGCCCATGCCATATAGGCTGATACCGAGATGCGAGCAGACATCGAAGATGGGTAGCTCGCGGAGCTTATTTACAGTTATATCGTTGTATTTCATATTAAATCTTTTTTTATGAACATCTATTGTTAACTCATCCTTCATCCGTTTTGCCTCGGTGAAGTTTGTCGTTCCCCACATACTAGGTTCTCTCTCGTAGAGAGAACTACGTATGGGAACCTACACTTCACCTACGGCAGGGAGGCAGGGCAGCAGAGCTGCTGGTTCAGGGTTAAGGGTTTACGGTTCACGGTTATCTGTTTAGACATATAATTTTCATTTAATTTTATCCATATAATTTTTCGACCACGGATCTCCCTGATTTACTCGGAAGTTTCATGTTGATGATAAGTTTTAAGCGACCACGGATCACACAGATCTACACAGATAAAGATAGGTGTTTTATATTGATGATAAGTTGTTATTGATTAAAAGCATCTTGAAAATGCATTTTCAGAGTGCTTACAACCAATATCAACCTTTGTTCATAACAAAGCAATCTTGAACAAGATTGTCATCAATATAAAATAAACATCCGTTCAATCCGAGTCATCCGTGTTCATTTTGGGTTCATGGCTCAATTAACGGTAATTGATGTTCAATACCTGTCAACCACTAGAAAATAGGTCAGGGGATTGAGTGGGGGTGTCAGGCGGACGTACATAGATGCGTTTGGAGAATCCATCGTAGGATTGGATGATGACCTTCTCATTGAGTGCCTGCTTGAGAATTTCACGATAGATGTCGTCCTTCATGATGTTGGAGAGTAGTTTGACTTGTTTCTTCAGATCATCTTCTGTATAGATAGCATCAGGCATCATGGCATCGCTGAAGAGCAATTTCACATTAAAGATGTGCTTGCGTCCTTCCTTGCCAAGGAGATACTTAGGGTTGAAGTCTGGATACTTGTTGGTGACACACCCTTGGCGCTGTAACTGTTCGGTTGCCTTGCGTTGTGCCTCGTACTGGGCTTCGAGCAACTGTTCGGGTGTACAGAGGTATGGGATGCCGTTCTCATTGACAGAGAACTGCACCTTGTCAGTAATGTCATACTTACGGGTATCGGTTTGAGTCCATGTGAAGATGCGCTCTGAGGACTTGGCACACTCATAGACCTCAAAGGCTTTGTTTTTGAGTTCGGTACCAATCCAACCGCGCAGGTTTTTGTCCTCGACAGACTTGTTCTGGTGGAGTACACAAACGATGCAGCAGCGGTTGGCTGAAGCCAGATGCATGAGCCGTTCAACCACATCTTGGGCCACCATGCCGTCGTTAATGTCGCCCACCAGATCACGAATGCCATCAAGGATGACCAGGTCGGGCTTATAACGCGGAACGGCCAACTCAAGCATCTTGAGACGGTCGCTATAGGACTCGCCACGTACATTAAACACCAGGAAACGGTCTGTAGGGAAATCGGTCTCGGTCATTCCCGTCATGGGTATGATACGATTCTTCAGGATATCTTGCGTAGATTCCTCACTCTGTTCAGTATCGTACCACATCACACTGAGATCATATGGGTCTTTCCGCTCGAGGGTGAGCACTTGGGGAGTAAAACACAGTGACATAAGAACGGAGCACACAAAGGTCTTACCGCTCTTGGCTTTACCCGATACGGCAACCAACTCACCACGAGCGAAACAGGGTTTCTTCATCCGGAATAAAAAGTCCAACTGCGGTAGCTCACTATCGGGTGTGATCCGTCGGCTTTCTAGCCTCTGTAACAGTTGTTCTTGTTCCAGCGAAACCCCAGCGAGGGCTAGTTCGTTTTGAATCAGCTGAAAGGTATATAAGTTTTCAGACATATAATTGTCATTTATTTTTATCCATATAATTATTCGACCACAGATGACACGGATTCATACGGATTATTGATCCCTAAAACACCCTAAAATATCGAAATGTCCCTAAAATTGTTCTTACAGATGAATAATAAGAGTTTTCGTGCTTTTTCGCCTTTTTCGGATTTTTTCGGGATTAAAAGAGAAATTAGTGTCTTTCGATGTTGAATAAATATTATCCGTACAATCCGTGTTCGTTTGAATAATTGTCAACCATCATCAGGAATTTCATCCTGATAGATATAATCTGATAGGCTGACGCAGTGGGCTTTGAAATCTTTGATAGTCTGGTGGGCAGTGAGACGTGAGAGGAGTTCGATAAGGACTGCAGCATCGTGAGCTGCTACGCATCGGTAGTAGGTGTCGCTTTTCTTGGTTGGCTGTACTCCACTTATTAGATTGTTGAGAACAGCAGTTCTGAGAAACTGGGCTTTGAGACGATCATAAAGTTCGATGCAACGTTGTTGTCTGTTGTTGAATTCGGTCATAATTACATAATTTTTAAGTTTCTAATTCTGTTTTTATTGCGAACGATTCACTTTTATCGTTTGGATGATGCAAAGTTCGGAAAAAGTTTGTACCTTTGCATCGTTTCTGTTCCAACATAGTTGGGACAAAAAAGTAATATTTAATAGAAATTAGTCATACAATTTAGTTTTAGACCGATGAAAAGATTTTTTTCAACACCGCTGACACTGCAGTTTTTGCAGGCATTCGTCAGCACCGACGTGAGGGGTATCTCGGTACGTGTTCTGAAACAGCATCATGTGAGTGAGAACACACGTTTGAGAGTCTAAAATGGTGAAGTCATCCGACTGCCACAGTTTTATAACGTGTTTAGATTTGCCCTGAAAAGCAGACGAACACGATGGGAAAAACTGGTATTGGCAATGCAGATACTCGATCTGCTGGAGCAAGACTACCTCACGATCTACCCGGAGGATGCTCCTATTCTAGAGCAAGGATTTGAACGTACGATGCGAGATTTAGTGCTGAAGTAAATGATGTCTTCGGACTTGAAGTATATTCGCTTTTGACTTAAAATCTTGTTAACAATTGTTAAATTTCGAAAACAATTAGTCTTTTTTATGTTTCTTTATTTAATAAATGGTTGAATTTACGTACATTTGCAATTGAGTATGAGGGCATAGTCATGTAGCACTTCGACCTTTAATGTATTTTTTATTGTGCTCGATTTGCTTAGACTTTGTATAAGTGGAGTTTTAAGAATTTATAAAATATATGTTAGTAAGTAAAGATAAAATCACCATGAACGAAGTAGAGAACGATGGTAAGACATTGTATCTCTACTATGACGAGATGGCCGGGATGTACTTGGCCTTCGGACTATCGGCATACTACGCAACATTGGTAGTGGAACCATACATTTCGTATTCGGAGACACTACAGATGCCCGTAGTATTGCTACGACGTGATCATATCCTTTATCTGCGGCAAAGTCTGCGAAAGGTTGAGCACGTAGAGAAGAGTTTTTATCATTTCGAAATGAGTACAGAAGTGGGTGATGCTGGCTATGATAAGTGGGCACGACCCATCCGTACCAAATACTTCCGCAGATGAGTTTTATTTGGATTGCTTTAATAGTAACGGTAGTAGCTTTGGCAACATCCATCGTGATATTTCCTTACGCTCTAAGGTTTGCAGTAAGACATGGCATCGTGGATGCTCCCAATTCCAGAAAGCTGCAACGTAAGCCTGTTCCTGTTTTTGGTGGCTTAGTAGTTTTCCTGGGCATTTTGGTGGGTGTCGCTTTGCTCTCACTCTTTATGTTTAGCCCGATGATGTTGTGGGCATTATTGGTTATGGCTATCATGATGAGTATCGGTATATGGGATGATATGAAAGACATTCCTGCCTGGTTCAGATTTCTTATCGAGATAGCATTAATAAGTGGTTTTATAACCATTACAGGCTTTTATATTGATGACTTACATGGACTTTGGGGAATTCATGCATTGTCACCTTGGGTGGGCATTCCGCTCTCTGTCATCGCAGGCGTTGGAACTATCAATGCGATAAATATGATAGATGGTGTTGACGGCTATTCGAGTGGATATGGAATGCTGTCGTGTACTTGCTTTATTATTGCCTTTTGGTCTGTATGGAATCCAGTAATAATATGTATGACGTTGATTGTAGCAGGTGCATTATTCCCGTTTTTCTTGCATAATGTTTTCGGCTCGAAAAGCCGAATGTTTATCGGTGATGGCGGTACGCTGATGTTGGGAACGTTGATGGTGGTTCTGTCATTGTATTCCATGTCAAGTCTGAGTGATGTGAAAGTCTTAGAAGAACAGGGCATCTGTATACTGGCTTTCTTTCTCGCCGTTGGTTGTATCCCAATATTCGATACACTTCGTGTGATGACTTTGAGAATTCTACGTGGAACCTCACCTTTTAAACCAGACAAGACACACTTGCATCATTTGTTCATTGATATGGGATTTAGTCATCTTGGTGCAGCGCTTTCTATCCTTTCCATCAACGCATTGGTTGTTTTGGCATGGTTGGTTTCATGGCAATTGGGGGCTTCTTTAGATGTACAGATGTATGTGGTATTGGCACTTGGTCTGCTGGTTACTTTCGGGTTCTATAAGTTTATGAAGGTGCAGCAGAATGGAGGTCCCTTGGACAATGAAGGTTATCCGCAGGGTAGTACCGTTTGGCATACAATGTGCAAGTTGGGTAGTATGACTCACAGGGAAGATAGGTGGTTCTGGAGAACGATGCGAGATACCATTGATGGACCCTTGTTTTTCTGGGGGGGGGTAAAATAGTGTGATGATTCATACTATTAGGTGAATGATTCATGATTAGCTTATTAAAACTTTTTGCTTATTATTTGAGAATAATTCTCAAGTTGTTTTACGATGTTACTTGATAAAGCATTATTGGATGAGTTGACCGAGAAGGCAAAGGCCTCGGTGAGACTTAGAATGCATTATGACTTAAGAGATAGTGTTGAGGATGGAAGTATGCGTATGCTAAATGCGCTAGAGCCTGGAACGGTGATACCAGTGCATAGGCATAGGGAGACAAGCGAGGACGTTATTTGTATTCGCGGTGAGGTGGAGGAGGTATTGTATGATTCCAATGGTTCAGAAGTGGAACGGTATCGCCTAGTTGCTGGTGGCGCATGTCATGTACCCATGGGGCAGTATCATACCTGCCAGTCGCTGAAGTCGGGCAGTGTAATCTTCGAATTCAAGAATGGGAAATATGATCCTGCAACAACAGAGGATATCTTGAAGATGTAAGATGAAACTCATTGATAAACAATTATTAGATAAGGTTTCATCGGAGGCAAAAGAATCACCACGTTTGCGGATGAACTACAACTTCCATCAGTCGTTGGATGATAAGTGCCATCGTTTTTTGAATGCAGTGGAGCCAGGAACTGTGGTACCCATCCATCGGCACCCAACGAAGGATGAGTCTTTCGTTATCCTGCGAGGCAAGGTTAGGGTGACTACTCACAATGATGATGGCTCTATCATAGAAGATGTGGTGCTGAGTCAAGAGAGTGGCAACTATGGGGTGGACATCCCTAAGAATGTGTGGCATAAGTTGGAGTCGTTAGAGTCAGGGAGTGTTATCTTTGAGTGCAAAGAGGGGCCGTTTGTGCCTCACGATGCCGAGGGCATCTTGACAGTTTAGAGTTGAGTGTTGAGGGATTAGGTACTGTTTAAAGTTGAGAGAATGAAGTACCTGAAAGCTTTGTGGCAGTTCTGTTCATATGTGTTTGTACCGCAATGCAAGCCTAAAGACTATCATAACCAGTAAAGGAAATAGTGGACATTTCACCATATACACAATTATCTAACATGATGGAATCACATACTACGTTGGCAGATAGTATGCTGAACAATCAGCAGATATATTCAGCTAAGGTTGACTCTATTGACGAGATTTTTACCCGTCTCGCAGAGGAACAAACAAATTTGTATGTCGAGATTGATTCTATTCAAAAGCAACTTCAATATGTTATTGATAACGGAACTGGCTACAGCAATGCGGTGGCGATAATAGCCATACCGCTCATCATTGCACTGTTTGCATTTGCATTCACCTATCTATTCTCCGTTATTACCCGAATCAACGAGAAGTACAATTCAGAGCATATCAGCAGAATGTTTAAGACCTGCTTGCCTTACCGCAGTTATATGCTTGGCTCTGCTATCAGTGTGGGTTATATTATTTTGATTGGCGTCCTATCGTTGGTCTTAAGAGGAGGAGAAGTACACGAAGTGTTTATGGTTGTGATGAACTGGACGAGCTTGTTTGTAGCAGCGGGGTATGCAGCCATCATACTTTGGTTTGTACATACCTGCTTGAACTATGATGACCACCAAAAGATGCTGGGACTAATAGAAGCGCGCTACAACAAAGAAAAGTCAAATACGTGGGCACTAAACATCCGAACCCAAAGGCTTACAGACCTATGCTTGTATGCTGAAAGAACACAGAATGCAAATCTGTCAGCTATTGTGATGAACAGGGTGAACGAACTGGATAAGACAGAAAGAATAGCGACAAACAAGAACACTCCATTTTATACAAAGAGCTTTTATGAGAGCATTGTAGAAAGTTATATTCAATCACCTCATGACAGCGAAGCTGAGCGAAGTTTGCTTTGGAACTGGTCGAGAACTTTCCGACATGACATAGTACCATATACAGGAGTTATATATAATATGCTTGGTAAAATGGTTGAAGCTGTCAAGCGTGGAAGGTTAAGCTTGTTTGAGGTGTTTATGGAGAACTGTAAGCTGAGATACGACTATATCAACGAAATACCTAAAGTTAGCTATGCCAAAGGCGAAAATGTGGATGTTTTGAAAAAAACGGAAGAAGAGTGTCTTGATACATGGCGGGAACTAAGAGAAGTCCACTATCTGGCTGTGGCGCATCTGTTCACAATAGGCCATTATGAGGTGGCAGGCGTGTTGAGAAAAAGCGTGGGTAACAGCAGCACTTTCTTCCCCACAACGGCTGCACAAATACTAAAAAATTACGCCAACAGTAAAGAGAAACAAGACAAAAAGACTGGTTCGTTCTTCCGTATGAGTCAGAGCATGTCGATAGACAAGGTAATTGGTCATAAATATGACCTTGAAATGCTGGAGAAATTCACAGCTATGATGCTATTGCTTTCAGTGGAACCAGATGGGGAAGAAGTGTATTTGTTGGACGAAAAAAAACGTAAGCTTATAGAGGATAAGAGGAAGGCTATTGTAAAGTTTGGGCAACTATGGTCTCAACACACTGAACTTTTACGCCTTTACCCCACGATACAAGGCAGGAAGATAGAGGATATTATAGAACAAGCATTGAGCAGGTTGATAAACGGGGAAATACCAAAGAAAAAGGCCCAGAGCGGTAAGAAAGGAAAAGATGTAACACAAACCTTGTATGACCTGAAACTATCGGAACAGGAAAAAGAGCCTGTAAGAGAATTGTTTGACTCAATTATATATAACAATAGAAGCAGCATAACGGATGGTTTGAATGGAGATTGGAAAGAAGATAAGAAAGATGTTGTTTCTTTGGGAGCATACACCTTCCTGACTAGTAAAGAGATTGTATTGAACAAAGAAATATGGAGACATCCCAGTGTGTTTAATGATATGCTGCAGGTGTTCCGTTCTCGTTATATATACATAGTATTTGAGGCTCTTTCACAGATGAAGATTAAGGATGTGGAAATGAAGTGGGGTGAGTTCGAGAAATTGTTTACTAAATATGTAGGAGAGAACGGAGAGCATTATGTAATTATGGATACTGAATGTTCAGTGGATGCGCTTGTTAAGATGGATCCTTTGCCAGAAGGACAAAAATGGTCATTTCATAGGTATTATAAAAGGGCGTATTATTACAACACAGGGTTTGGAACTATGTTCAACTTACGTGACGTGCCCTTGGCAGAATCATATGACAAGACAGTTATACTCGTGAAGTTTGCTGATCTGCCGGTATTGGAGTCTGTTGCTGAAAATGGCAGGCCAGTCGTTACGGTAGAGGATGAGCCGCAGAGAGATAAAGGATGGGCTTCTGTGAGAGTAACAGCTGATCCAAAGCTTGTGGCTAAGTATAGCAAGAATGCAGAGGTGATTAGGTTGAGATTAAGCAAGAAGTAAGGATATGACCCAGAATGAACGTTGGAATATTCGCTATAATGAGGTGGTGGGGTTTATAGAAACTAATAAGCGAAATCCCTCCAAGTACAATATGGAGGAGCGGAATATGTACAACTATATCAAGCATTCTCGTAAGCAACTAAATCAAGGGCTGTTGAAAGAGGATAGAATTGAAAGGATCAGGGGACGGTTCTGAAGTGAACCCAGAAAGTTGGACACAACTGAAAGGTTTAAATGAAAAAAGAATTTAGTTTAGAAGAAAAGATGTCCGCAATTGGGTTTGTGTTCCAAGGCGAGTCAGCCCGTTCCGTGTCCCGTAGACTCCACTTAGGCCATCATATTCTATATGAGTGGATAGAGAGTTACAAACTCCTTGGCATTGAAGGTCTAAAATTAAAGCCGAAGAAGAAAAAGAGGCTTTCATATGAAGAAAAATGCAAAATAGTTTGTGAATATCAGGAAAGTGAATTAACTTTGTTCCAGCTTTCAGCTAAATATCAATTGTCAAGCTCGATAATTGGCAATTGGG
>Ga0247611_10004174_pt1 | contig 20341 bp, 22 predicted proteins | sample 177DNAGHGhighgp2_FD_192422 | JGI IMG/M metagenome (GOLD analysis project Ga0247611, IMG submission 192422) | Sheep rumen microbial communities from Palmerston North, Manawatu-Wanganui, New Zealand - 1770 DNA GHGhigh gp2 | ecosystem: Host-associated > Mammals > Digestive system > Stomach > Rumen...
ATCATAGAAGAAGCCATCAGGCTGGTAACGGAAGGCGTGAACGTGACGCTACCCGTCAAAGGACTGAGCATGCAGCCGTTTATCATAGGTGGCAAAGAGAGCGTTATCCTGCACAGGCCGGGACTGACAGCCGTAGGCGACGTGGTGTTGGCATGGGTAGATGGCAATAGATACGTCGTACACCGTATCATCAACATCGACGGTGACCGTGTGACGCTGATGGGAGACGGCAATGTGAGAGGTACGGAACATTGTCTGCTCAAAGACATCAAGGCTCGTGTGACGCATGTGGTGAGTGCCGACAATAAGAAACGTGATTTATATAGTAGGTGGCGAGTGCGTGCTGCAAAACTGTGGTACTGGCTGCGCCCCATAAGAAGATACTTATTAGCAATATATAGAAGAGTAAAAAGGTAAAAAAGTAAAAAGGTAAAATGAGAATAAAGAAAGACTTTGTGCTGCGCGACGTAGTCGGCAAGAAAGCGATCTTTTGTGTAGGTATCAAAGCCATTGACTTTCGCAAGATAATAACTTTGAACGAAAGTGGCGAGTGGGTGTGGCAAGAAGCGAAGGCGCAGGGTGACTTCACAGCGGAATCCCTGACAGCCAGAGTCTGTGAGGAATACGACGTGACAGCCGAAGTGGCCCAATCTTATGTGACGGACTTCCTCGAACAGTTGGACAAAGAAGGAATGATAGAAAAGTAGAAACAGATATCGGGCAGGTAGTGCCCTGGCTGGTGGTCTATTTGCGACTAAAAGATAGGCCTTGTTATTTTTTGGAGCTTGAGCTGTAATCATAGAACAACTGAAAATCAGAGTGATATGATGATAGCAGATAAAGAAGGGATTTCTTTGGTACACGACACAACGATGTGTGGTGACCCCAAGGTTTGGTTTCCAATGCGGGTGACTTATTCGCGTGAGCTAAAGATTAAGGCCGAGTTGGACCGACTGAAGATTGAGAACTTTATTCCAATGACCTATAAATTGCTGGATGCTGATACAGAGCGTCCACATCGTGAGTTGGTACCCGCCATCAACAATCTCATTTTCGTACACTCTACACAGGAGCGGATCAGTTATCTGAAGCAGAGGAACAAGGTACTGGAGCCGTTGCGATACATACTTGATCAAACAGCTCAAGAGGCTCACACCATTATGACAGTGAAGGATAGAGACATGGGGAACTTTATGCGCGTGGCCTCTATGACTGACGACAGTGTGATGTTCTTGGATGACGAGTGCATTATAGGGAAGGAAGGCAAGCATGTGCAGATTATGGGCGGCATCTTTGAGGGCGTGGAAGGAGTGATACGCCGCGTGAAGCGTTGCAAGAGAGTCGTGGTAGAATTGGAAGGGATTGCCAGTGTAGCGATTGCTTATGTCCCTGCTGCGCTCCTTAAGGAAATAGAGAAGTGAATGATATTTCTATGTATATGAAATTAATGTATATAACTAACAACCCCGTTGTGGCAAGAATTGCGGAAAATGCTGGTGTTGACTGGATTTTCCTCGACATGGAAGTCATAGGCAAGGCTTTCAGACAAACTGGACTGGACACTGTTCAGAACCATCATACTGTGGATGATATCAAGAGGATCAGAAAGGCCATCAAAAAATCAAAGCTATTAGTCCGTATCAATCCCATTCATGATGCTATGGAGAATTATCCATCGTCAAGGGATGAGATAGATGCCACCATAGAAGCCGGTGCCGACATATTGATGCTACCGTACTTTAAAACCGTTGAGGAGGTGAAGACTTTTATCCATCTGGTGAATGGACGTGCCAAGACACTCCTTTTGTTGGAAACAATTGAGGCGGCTAACCTCATTGATGAAATCCTTGAAGTTCCCGGCATCGACATGATTCACTTGGGCCTGAACGATATGCATCTGGAACTTGGTATGAAGTTCATGTTTGAACTGTTGGCCAATGGAACGGTGGAAAGGCTTGGCGACAAGATAAAGGCAAAGGGCATTCCTTTTGGCTTTGGCGGAATAGCCACCCTCGACGGTGGTGCGCTGCCAGGCTCTATGGTGCTGAAAGAGCATGTACGTCTTGGTTCCAGCATGGTGATAGTAAGTCGCAGTTTCTGCAATACAGAAATTGTCACTGACCTGAATGAGGTAAAGCGTATCTTCGATACTGGCATATCCGACCTGAGAGCCTTGGAGAAAGAGGCCTCACAGGCAGATACGGCTTTTCTTGAAGAGAACCGTAAGGCTGTAGTTGCTGCCGTGAACAAGATAGCTGGCACGAATTATTGATTTCTGGATTGTGGACAAGCAGATTATTGAACGACTCCGTGCAGAATACGGCGAGGCTTTCTATCTTTTAGACAGTGCCCAGTTTAGGAAGAACTTCACTGAACTGAAAGCCGCATTCAACGACATATACCCCAACTGGAATATAGCCTATTCCTACAAGACCAACTATACCCCTAAACTCTGCAGGATTGTCAATGAACTTGGCGGTTATGCAGAGGTGGTGAGCGAGATGGAGTTGGAGATTGCCAAACGTGTTGGCTGCAAAGCAGACCGCATCATCTGGAACGGTCCGATAAAGAACGTTCCTGTCATGGAGCAGTTTTTACTAGATGGGGGTACTGTAAATATTGACAGCAAAGAAGAACTCGAACAGATAAAGGATATTCACAACCGCCATCAGGACAAGTTGATTCACGTGGGTATCCGTTGCAACTACGAGGTGAACGACGGTGTGGTTTCCCGCTTTGGCCTTGATACGGAAGGGGAGGATTTCATGGATACCGTGAAGTTTGCTACAACCACCGAGAACGTGAAGTTCATCAACTTCCAGTGCCACTTTGCCAAACGTCAGATTGCCTACTGGCCTGCAAGAGCTAAAGGAATGGTGAATCTGATTGACCGTCTGGGTATTGTTCCTGAACGTATTGATATTGGTGGTGGTCTGTTTGGTAAGATGCCTGATTCGCTGAAGGCTCAGTTTGGCTGTGAGATACCTGACTATCAGGCTTACGCCAAGGCTGCGGCACAGGTGTTTGCTGACTACTTTAAGGACAAAGAAGTGAAGCCGGAACTGCTGATTGAACCAGGTAGTGCTGTTGTGGGTGACTGCATGATGTTTGTAGGAACGGTGAAAACCATCAAGAACATTCGTGGCAAATGGATAGCAACCGTTCTTGGCAGCCAGAAGAACATCAGTATGACAGGCATTAATCCTCCAATGGAGATCGTTCCCATGGGTGGTGAGCAGGAAGCGTACAATGACCTGGACTTCGTAGGCTTTACCTGCATTGAGGGAGATGTGCTGTATCACAACTATACTGGAAAACTGGCACATCAGGATGCTATTGTAATTAGCAATTGTGGCAGCTATTCGCTGGTGATGAAACCGCCTTTCATCCTTCCGAACTTCCCGGTATTGGACATTAGTGAGGGTAAGAATGAGGTGATTAAGCGTGCTGAGAACTTTGATGACCTGTTCCGTACGTTTGTTTTTTAACGAACACGAATGTATAAGCTGAATCTTTTCATCAAGCGGTGCTTTGACTTTGTGAGTTGCCTGATAGCTGTTATTGTTCTGACTCCTGTCTGGATTATTGTGGCTATTGCCATTAAACTTGACAGTAAAGGTCCTGTCTTCTTCAAGCAGGGGCGTAGAACCAAGGATGGTCGCGTGTTCCAGATGCTGAAGTTCCGCTCCATGGTGGTAGATGCTGAGAAGCAGGGAACAGGACTATTTTCCTACGATCATGACCCTCGTGTGACTAAGGTGGGCGCATTTCTGAGAAAGACGAGTATCGATGAGTTTCCACAGTTTTTTAACGTGCTGAAAGGAGATATGTCTTTAGTTGGCCCCAGGCCTTGTGTTACCTACGAATTGGGAGATTTCGACACCCTGAACAAGAAATATAAGAAACGCTTTCAGGTGAAGGGTGGAATTACAGGCTTGGCACAGTGCAAGGGACGAAACGATAATTCCTGGGATGATAAGGTGACGTTGGATGACGAGTATGTTGACCTCTTTAAGAAAGAAGGTGTCTGGATTGACATCAAGATTATCTGGTGGTCTGTATTGAAGGTTTTCCAGAGTGCGAACATCAATGAAGACCAGCGTGAGGGCATGAGTGCCGAGGAATCTGCCGCTATGGATGATGAGGAAGTGAAAAGAATCGCGCATATGCCCGATTCAGAGTGAGAAGTAAAGTTTAAACGATATATGATATGGCTAAGACTGATGTTGCAAACAGACTAATCTGGTTTAAAGACCAGATTATGAATGTGAATGAGGCAAAGGTGAACGTGCTTTCACCGAGTACACAGTTTGGGCTCAATGTATTTGAGGGTATTCCCTGCTATTGGAACGACGAGCGGAAGCAACTCTATGCTTTTCGCTTGAGCGACCATTATAGCCGTCTGATACGTTCTGCCAAACTGATACAATTGGACAGCAAGTTCACCAAAGAAGACTATCAAAAAGCCTTGATAGATACTGTCAAGGCTAATGAATATGATGAGAATCTGAGTGTTCGTCAGACCTTATTTGTGGATGGTTTCGGTTCATGGGGCTCGGAAGGACCCGTAGAAATGTTTGTGGCTCCTATTCCTCGTGGCAGAACATCTTCCGAGTATAACAAGAAGGGCTTAAACTGCTGCATCACCTCTTGGCGCAGAATCAGCGATGAAAACCTGAGTCCTCGCATCAAGTGCGGTGCAAACTACATGAACAGCCGGGCCGGTCAGAGAGAGGCCCTGCGCAATGGCTATGACACCTGTATATTCCTGAATGAGGTTGGTAAGATAGCAGAAGGGCCCGGCAGTTGCTTCTTCATGGTGAAAGGTGACACATTGATTACACCACGCTTAACTGACAGCGTGCTGGAGAGTATTACCCGTGACACCGTGATTAAACTGGCTACAGAAGAACTTGGAATGAAGTTCCAGGAACGCACTATTGACCGCACAGAGGTTTATATGGCAGATGAGGCATTCCTCTGTGGTTCAGCCATGGAGGTGACTCCAATCTATACTGTTGACCGCTATTCAATAGGAACTGGAGGTCAAGGTGAATGGACCAAGAAGATACACTTGAAGTATTTGGAATGTGTTCAGGGTAAGTTGGAGAAGTATAAGGACTGGTTAACGCCCATCTATTAATCTATGAAGTTCTCTGTATTACTATCTGTTTATGGTAAAGACGATGCTTCATTTTTCAAAGGGGCATTGTTGAGTGTCAGTAAAGAGCAGACGGTAAAGCCTGCCCAAATTGTCGTCGTTGAGGATGGCCCTGTCCCAGAAGACATAGAACACGCCATAGAAGATGCTATCAAGGCCTCACCTGAATGTGAGTTCACGGTCATTCGAAAGCCGCAGAACGCAGGTCTTGCCGCTGCACTGAATACAGGCTTGAAAGCGTGCAAATACGAATGGGTAGCAAGGATGGACTCTGATGACATTTCCTTACCAAACAGGTTTGAAACCCAACTCGCATATATTGAGAATCATCCCCAGGTGGATGTCATAGGCGGTTCGATTGCCGAGTTTACGAATACCCCGGGTGATATGCAATCTGAGAGGCATGTAGGTCTGGACATGAAAGCCATACGAAAGATGGCGAAGACACGGACTCCGATGAATCATGTATCAGTTATGTATAAGAAGTCTGTCGTAGAGAAAGCGGGGAACTATTGTGAAAATTTCGGCAAGTTAGAAGATTATAAGTTATGGGTGGATCTTCTTGGTAGAAATGCGGTTCTGGCCAACATTGATGATGTCGTTGTCTATGTGAGAACAGGCAATGGATTTATAACCCGGCGAAGCAACAGACGGGAAATCGTTGACTGGGATATGCTCCAGTCTTACTTGCTCGGTCTGGGTATCATCAACCGTTTTGAGGCATTAAAGAACAGACTGTATATACGGACTTTTATCTATATGCCAGGTTTCCTGAAGATATTCTTGTACAAAACAGTTTTAAGGAAGTAACATCATGTACACTCCTGGATTAGTTAGTGTTGTCATCCCAACATACAAAAGAAGCGATACGCTTGAAAGAGCCATCAACTCTGTCCACAACCAGACATATCGGGACATTGAGATATTGGTGGTTGATGATAATGTGCCAGGTGATGTCTATAGCCAATCGGTAAAACAACTAATAGATAGTCTTGCATACGATAACGTGACGCTTGTAACACAGCCCCAGCATATAAACGGGGCCGCTGCCAGGAATGCAGGCATCCGGAAATCAAACGGGGAATACATTTCTTTTTTGGATGACGATGACCTTCTGTTTCCCAACAAGATAGAAAAACAGGTTGCTGCCCTCAAGGAGATGGACGAGTCTGTAGGTGGCGTGTCATGCTTGAAGATTTTTTTCAAGGGCCATGAGTTGACTCATATCTCTGATACCTGGGAATGTACGGATGACCAGAGTTTAAGAGTGATGTCTAAGCAACAGAACATCCAGACATGTACTGTCCTGTTGCGCAGGAAATGTCTTGATGAGACCGGCTATTTTGACGAACATCTATTCAGGCATCAGGAAGTACAACTGATGTCCTATTTTACAAATAAATACAAAATAATTCTATTAAATGAAGTTTTAACGATTATAGACGGCTCTGATTTGTCGAACAGACCAGATTATGAGAAACTAAAGGAGTATAAGTCGGCTTATTTCCAAGCCATCAGCCCTCTTATGGAGAAATATTCTAAAAGGCAGTGTGATTTCATCTACAAAAACCACATGACAGAACTTGCTTGGGTGATGTTTAGGGATACTAGCAAGGTTAAAGGCTTACTCATGCTGGCTAAGTGTTTCCAGAATATCAAAGTGCTTGTTTCTTTCATAAAAAGGCTCAACGACAAGAAAGAGGGAGTGAAACGACTTGCGAACTATAAACAAAAAGACTACGTGCTTTCACTGATAAAGTCATGATAAGAAAGGCTTTAATAAGGGATAAATCTATAGGAATAAGCTGTATGGTATTTATAGCTTATGTCTTATTCTACTTGACTGGCTCAAATAGTGGTATGCACAATTTTATTCAGATTGGTCTTTTTGCCTTATGGAATGTAACCGCTTTTGCAGAAGACCCAAAGAGTTATTCTTATGCAATCTCAAATAGGGCAACAGGCTATCTTCTGTTGTTCCTGATGTATTATTTCTTTACAGGCGGCTTAGCTGGGAATCTGACTCATTTGTTATCCTATATTGGTGTGTATTCAATGATCTATTCAGGTCCTGTCCAATTTTTGTATTATTATCGAAGAAATAGGCTTAAAGAAATAAAGTTTATTGTTTATTTCTCTTTAATTGGCTGGATGATTATATCCATAATGGCACTCTCGTTCTATTCACGGTTCCCAGACGCAGCAAGAACATTGGCAGCAGATACCGATGCATTTGGAGATTTATATATTGGTGGAGGATATGCAATTGCTTTCGGCTCTGCTATACTCTTTTCTTTCTTGTTTTCTTTGTTATTCAGGAGGTCACTAAACTTTAAAAAAACAATACTCGTTACGCTCATTGTAATTGTAATCATCCTTTTCATTTTGGTTGTAAAGACTGAAAGCACAATAACCTTGATTGCAGCTATGATGGGTACTTTAGTTGGCATATTCATTGAGATTCGAAACCGCTTGAGTAGCGATGCGAAGGTGTTATATTATATATTTAGTGTCGGATTAATTGTTTTATTACTTAATGGCGTATTGACAAGTGTATTTTTTCAACTGTCAGACTTAGCTTCTGAAGAAGTTTATGCTAAGCGTTTTCATCGTATAGGTGAGAAGTTTGATGCTTTTGAAACAGGTTCAAACAGTGAAAACTATGTTGATGAAAGATGGGGAGATGTGGCCGATTCATTCTACACGTTCCTTGATTATCCTATTTTCGGAGTTGGCTATATGGCAGGGAATGAATTTTCAAAATTGAACAAATATTCAGTACACGCAAAATTTAATGTAGGAGCTCATTCTGAAATCGCCGATAGTCTGGCGCAATATGGAATAGTAGGGTGCTTCTTTTTATTCGGCTTTTTTATGCAATCCTTAAAAAGAACGAATAGAAGAATAAAGAACAAATGCTACCTTGTTGCGCTGTTTATCATGGCACTCATGAATCCTTTTAAATATTTTCATGGTTTTTATGCCCTGTTTGTTTTAATACCATGTATCAACTTGTTATTGATAAATAGAAATGATTGGTATGTTGGGAAAAAATGAATCTCAGACTTTTATAGACAGGGTTGTCGGCTTTTCCTTAGCTTCTTGGATCAATTGCATCATAAGCGTTATTGCAACCCCTATAACAACCGCAGTGTTCCCTCCGGTTGAGATGGGTAAGATATCGCTTTTTATCTCGTATGCTAATATATTGGTTCCCTTTGTTTATATGGGTTTTGACCAGGCCTATACTCGTTTTTACAATGAACCTTGTGGAAAGAATGATAAATACAGCCTGTTCAGGTTATGCTCGATCATAACGTTATCATTAGGAATCATTGCCGGTATCGTAGTCTTATTTGGATGGAAATATTTCTCTACGAGTATCATTGGTTTTCCTGACATCTGGATATCCCTGGCATTAATAGTATATGTTATAGCATCCCTCCTCTATCGTTTATGCAGCCTGAAAAGCAGAATGGAAAACAAGGTTAAGAAATTTTGTGTCCTTTCTGTTCTATCGACGATTATCATCAAGATTTCCTTTGTTATAGTGGTTGTTGTAAGGCCATCTGCCGAATATGCCATTTATGTCAGGGCGTTGTTTTTAATGTTGGCATTCGGATTGTTCTTTTTGAAGGACTGGAATGAATGCAAGACAACTGGAATTGATTACTCAAAACCTGTTTTAAAAGAACTGTCATCATTCTCTCTTCCCATCTTTCCCACTGCATTTCTCGTGATGTTGAATATGTCCTTGGCACAGATAATGCTTCGGAGATATGAAGATTTTGCCCAGATGGGCATATACGCAAATGCAGTAACAATAGCGGCACTGATAAGTGTTGTCCAGTCAGGATTAAATGCTTTTTGGACGCCATTTGTCTATGAGTATTATAAAGACCAGCACAAAGTACAGACCATGCATCACATTTTTTCGGTGCTGATGTTCTTAATGGCTTTTGTCATCATCGCAGGTCAGGACGTGATTTATTTTTTCCTTGTCGACGAAAGATATTGGGAAAGTAAGGCGATACTGGCAATTTTGGTCATATCTCCAGTATGTGATGTGTTAGCTGAGACTTTAGGATTAGGTATTGAGCTGTCAAAAAAAACGTATTTAAAACTCCCTGCTTATATCATAAATGTCCTTGTCAATTTGGTATCATGTGTGGTGCTTATTCCCCTGTTAGGGATTTTGGGAGCCGCCATAGCCAATGCACTTGCATCCATATCAATGTTGGTGGCCAGGGCTGTGATAGGTGAACATTTTTACAGATGCAGTGATAATTATTTGAAACTGATCCTTTCGATGATATTATTATTAGTTGCAGGATGTGTAAACTATACATATCACACATACATATACTTATATGTATTAGTAGCATTATCAATAGTAGTCTATATCTATAAAAAAGAAGTAACGATCATATCACGTCAGGGAATGGCGTATATTAACAAAAGAATCAAGTTATGAGTCATTCAGTGTTGATCATGGGATGTAGTGATTCCCGGCATGTTTATAACTTTATAAATATCGTTTTGTCAGACCCATTGGAATTTGATGATATTTCAGTTTTTAATGTGGCCTACGTCGATCACGAGCCAAAGGAATTTGATGATTATTATAAGACAAGGAACATTAGGGTATTAAATCCATCCGAAAAGCCCTCTACCAAAGTCGGTGCATTGAATTCTGCTCTGAATTTTGTAGAGAGAACAAGGGCATTGCACAAGCACCTGAAATCAAGCCATTACGACTATCTGATAGTCCATTATTGCTCATGGCAGGCTATGAGATGGGTTAATCTGTTTGGCAATTCTTTCCAGAAAATATTTCTTGTTTTTTATGGAGGGGATGTCCTGAGAAATAGACTGGTCAACAAGAAGTTTTTCCAAAAAGCATACATGAAGGCAACCTTTATAGTTTTGCCGAATGCTCATAGCATAAAAGTTTTCAATAAGAAGACCGGTAATTTATTCAAAGAGAAAGCCATGCTTATTCAATTCCCTCAAAAAATGGTTCGCTCATATTTTGAGGCACAACCGATTCTTCCAGAGAAAGAACAGGTTCTTAATGAATTTGGCATTCCTGCTAATAAGGTTGTCGTCATTTGTGGCCATACAGCCACAAGGGCTGAACGTTATGAACAGGTGATATTGGAGTTGGCTAAGACACCTCGTTATATTACAAATAATTGCTATTTCATTTTTATGATGACATATGCTCCCGAAGAGTATTTGTCTTATCAGCATGAGATAGAAGAGATGCTTATCAGGCACCATATTCCCGGATGTGTCTTAAAAGAGTATCTTGATTATCTCCAAATTCAGAAATTGCATTCTGTAAGTGATATACACATTACGAATATTGTAACAGATGCACTTTCTTGTTTCCTGCAAGAGCAAATGTTAGCAGGTTCCGTAGTCATTTATGGGAAATGGCTCCATTATGACGACATAGAAAACGATCATTTCTATGCTATACCTTTTGATAATATAGGCTGCCTGAGTGAAACATTTATAAATACATTTAATAATTTGACGGATTTGAAGGAATTGTGTAAGCGTAATAGAGAAGGTATTATTAACCTGGCTTCAGAAGAAACAATAAGTGGTGAATGGAATAACTTGTTAATCTCTTGAATATGACAACGAACCAGTTGATTTCTTATTTAGTTTCCATACCAAAATCTGTATATTTTAATTTTAGGGTTCTTCCTTTCTCACAAGCGATAAAGTTCCCTTTTTTCGTAAAGTGGAATGTCAGGTTTCAACGGTTGGAAAAAGGGAGAATCAGAATCACATCCCCCTTGAGGCCTTTCTTAATAGCGATAGGCTTTAACGGTACGAGAGAGGTTAGCCCTCAGAGACCACTAATAAATCTTTGTGGGGGAACGTTAATCTTCCATGGGAAATGTAATATAGCAGAGGGGTGTATAATAGACCTGGCTGGGGGGAATATGGTTTTTGGAAAGAATTTTTCTGCAAACAAGAATTTTTTCATTTCGTGTAATAAGGAAATAACCTTTGGCGACGATTGTATGCTTGGATGGAATGTCTTCTTATTTGATGCTACAGGGCACATTGTTTTTAAGGACGGCATTCAGAAAGAGCCCTTCAAACCCATTCATATCGGCAATCATGTTTGGTTATGTGCAGAAGTTCACGTCATGAAGGGCAGCCATATCGCTGATGGTTCAATCGTGGGATACAGAAGTCTTGTGACATCAAAATTCACTGAGCAGAATATTTTGATAGCAGGAAACCCTGCCCGATTTGTTCAAAGTACTATTAACTGGGGCAATTTTAAAGAGTTGGAAAATAAAAGAGATCAACAATGAAGCGTTCAAAAGTGGTATTCTTATTTTTATACTATGCTATTTTCAGGCATCTGCCTTTGAGCTATAATTTCGGAGGGAGGATTAGTTCCAAGCTGAGGTATTGGGCATGCCGCCACATTTTTGAGTATTGCGGCGAACATGTCAATATAGAAAAAGGCGCCTATTTCGGAAAAGGCGATAAGATAAGGATCGGTAACAATTCCGGTCTTGGTGAGAATTGCTTTATACCAAACGGTTCCGTTGTCGGGGAAAATGTGATGATGGGCGCAAACATATACATCTTACAACAGAACCATAGATTTGAAAGGACAGACATTCCTATATGCCAGCAAGGATATGAACCGCCACAGCCAATCATCATTGATGATGATGTATGGATAGGCAACAATGTCAACATATTGGTTGGAAGGCATATCGCCAAAGGGACGATTATAGGAATAGGCAGTGTGCTGACGAAGGATTTCCCGGCATATAGTATTGTGGCGGGTAATCCGGCAAAACTGATCAGAAGCAGAATAAAGAGCGAAGACGAAGCCAAGTCAAATCATAGAGAAGATGAACAGAATCAAGTACGTTAAAACGATAGTGTTAAGCAAGCTCCTGGGCAGGGGTAATTCTTTTGTCGTGGATGCGTTCCGCAAGGAAGGAATGGCGATAGGAGAAGGAACGCATATTTTCAGTAATATCATCACTTCGGAGCCTTATCTGATAACCATTGGGAAGAATTGCACCATTTCAACCGAAGTCTGCTTCCTGACACATGACGCAAGCATCGGTTTGTTTCTCGACAGAAAAGTAAAGTCAGACATCTGTGGCCCTATAACGATTGGCGACAATTGCTTTATCGGCAACCGTGCCATCCTGCTTTATGGTGTCTCCATTTCTGATAATACCATTGTCGCGGCAGGGAGTGTTGTCACTAAGTCTATAGATGAGCCAGGCTGCATCGTTGGTGGGAATCCCGCCAAGGTCATTGGCAAGGTGGATTCGTTTCTTGAAAAGAACAAGGATTATTTCCTCAACCTGCATGGGCTGAGTTTCGAAGAGAGAAAGAATAGAGTATTATCATCACAACTAATCAGAAGATGAAGAAATATAAAGTTGGCTATACGACAGGAGTTTATGATATGTTCCATGTCGGGCATCTCAACATCCTGAAAAGAGCAAAAGAACAATGTGACTTTTTAATCGTTGGCGTTTCTACCGACGAGAACGTGCTGCAATACAAGCACAAGACACCAGTTGTCCCGTTTGAGCAACGGAAAGAGATTGTTGCTGCTATCCGTTATGTGGACCAGGTAGTACCGCAGGAGAACATGGATAAATTTGCAGCCTGGGAGAAGTACCATTTCGATGCCATTTTCCATGGCGACGACTGGAAAGGTTCACCCATGTATGACGAGATAGAAAAGCAATTGTCCGCTGTTGGGTGCGAAGTAGTGTTCCTGCCACATACGGAAGGAGTATCATCTACGATGTTTGCCCAAAAGGCTCTGAAAAAGTAATGTCTGTTAGTATCATCGGAAATAATTGCTGCGCGTGCAAGACCTGCGAGCAGGTTTGTGCCGTCCGTGCTATCTCTTTCAAAACGGATCTGGACGGCTACGAACAAGTGTGCGTGGATGGCAACGTATGTATCGCGTGCGGCTTGTGCGAAAAAGTGTGTCCCATTCTGACGGTCCGCAAGCCCTACCATCCTGACGAGCCGGATTTCTGCGGTGCGGCATATGCTATCGATGATGATGCTAAGGAGAAGGGCTCCAGTGGAGGCTTGTTTTCTGTCTTTGCCCAACATGTCATTGAGGGCGGAGGAGTCGTCTATGGAGCAGCCTTAGACAAAACCCTACAACTTAAAACAGCGAGGGCTACGACAAAGGATGAGTTGCTCCCTTTATACAAGTCGAAGTATCTCCTTTGCGATACTGGCCATAGTTTTTCTCAGATAAAAGACGACCTGCAGCGCAGCAAGACGGTGCTCTATTGCGCTACTCCCTGCCAGATTGCCGGACTTCAAGCCTATTTGCGCGTAGCGTACGACCATTTGATATGCGTTGAATTTGCCTGTCACGGAGTGGGTAGTCAGCAGCAGTTCGACCAGTCCATCAAGTACCTCGAAACCCGAAAGAGAATTCATATCTCGCATTTCGAGTTCAGGCACAAGATGAAGCATGCGTCGTCATCCCATCATTTCATGTATGATGGCACGAAGCAGGGGAAACCATACAGGCAAGAAGGCCTCTATCTCTTTGTGCCTTATTACAATGCCTATTGCAAACAATGGGTAAGCAGGGAAATCTGCTACCGATGCCCATACGCATCAGGCGAGAGAAATGCGGATATCACCATCGGTGATTTTCATACAATAGGAAAATTCCTTCCTCAGATAGACCGCTTTAAGGGTGTGTCTATGTTCTTATGCAATACTTCAAAGGGACGTGCCTTGCTTGATGCCGTCAAGGACAGGTTGGCAGTATTTCCCATGCCTTGGGACGTTATAAAAGGCGAGAATCGCTTCTCAGGGGGCAGCCCCGCACCCAAGGAGCGCGAGGCTTTTCTTCGCTGTGTGAGGAACGAGGGGTACGATGTGGCCGTCAAGACCATGCTAAATCCCCTCAGAGACTGGAAACGACTTGTTTATTATAACTTACCCTCATTCGTGAGGAAAAAATTGACTGGATAATGAAATATATTAGAGACAACCTGCCTGATGACTACGGCATCGTAAGGCTTCAGGATAAGATATTGGAAATTGCCGTCTATATCAACGACTTCTGCGACAAGCACGGCATCGACTACTGTCTGATGGGTGGTTCTGCCCTCGGGGCGAAGCGCCATCAGGGGTTTATCCCTTGGGATGATGATCTGGACATCTTCATGACCCCTGACAACTACGAAAAGTTCAGGGCTTTATTCCAATCTGATGGTGATCATGAGAAGTATTACCTCCAGGAATATGGGCTTCAGGATAATGGTATGGTAACGGTGCCCAAACTGAGGATGAACGGCACCACCTACATCGAGGAACTGACTAAGGACTGGAGAATTCATCAAGGGATATTCGTTGATATTTTCATTCTACACACGTGTCCGAATCATAAGTTACTCCAATTGTGGCAGTGCTTCTGGGCCAAGTGCGCTGTGGTAAAAGGAATGTCCATGCGCTCATATAGCCGCCAGACGGGTGTCAGGCAATGGTTGCTGGGTGTTGCCAAGTTCCTGCCAAAGAGTGTGATGCTGAGATATGCCCTCAAGCAGGTTTACCGTTTTCGTCATTGTAAATCAGACTATTATTGTAATTTCCTTGGGAAAGCAATCTACAAAAGAGGACTTTACAAGCGGGCATGGTTTGAAACGACCGAGCCGTGTCCTTTTGAAAAGGTTTCTTTGCGCGTTCCAACCGGATTACATGATTTCCTGACAGAGCGATTCGGAAACTACATGATTCCCCCTTCTGCTGACAGAATAAAATGGGAACAACATGCAGAGAAATGGGATACAGAGAATGATTTCTCTTTATATTCCAATATGGCTAGGAATTTCGACGACGAGAGTAGATTAGCATAATGATTGACTATATGAATAAGAGCAATAAGACAGAACAGCAGTTCTTCATGTTATTAAGAGCCGGTCTCTGGGAGACAGATGTCCGGCTGGAGTCTATATGCGATGACGATTTTGCTGAGATAAAACGGATAGTTGAAGAACAATCGGTAACAGGAATAATTGCTGCAGGTATAGAACATGTTATAGATGTCAAATTGCCAGAAAAAGAATCTGTGAAGTTAGTTGGGCATGCTTGGCATTTGGAACTGCAAAACTCTGAAATGAATGATTTCATCAGCAAGGTTGTTAAAGAAATGAGAGCCTGCGGCATTAAGACACTTCTGGTGAAGGGACAAGGTATCGCCCAGTGCTATGAGAGACCGCTGTACAGAGCGTGTGGAGATGTGGATTTCCTGTTGGATGAGATTAATTTTGAGAAGGCAAAGGAACTGCTCCTCCCTAAAGCCCATCACATAGGGCAAGAGTCTAAATACGCCAAACACCTGGGGATGAGGATTGAAGAATGGGAGGTTGAATTGCATGGCACCGTGCGCTGCGGGCTGTCGAAGCGCATAGACAGGGTGCTGGATGCGCTGCAGTACGACTCGTGCACGAAAGGAAACGTGAGGGTGTGGAAGAATGGCGAGGCAGAGGTGCTGTTACCGGCGGTGGACAACGATGTGCTGTTCGTCTTTACTCATTTCCTTAATCATTTCTACAAAGAAGGCGTGGGCGTGCGGCAGATATGTGACTGGTGTCGGCTACTTTGGACTTATAGGAAAGAGTTGGATGTGGATTTGTTAGGGACAAGACTGCGGGCAATGGGGCTGATGTCGGAATGGAAGGCATTTGCAGCCTTTGCCGTCGGATTTCTGGGAATGCCCCAAGAGGCGATGCCGTATTATGACCATTCGGCCAAATGGAAAAGGAAGGCGTCGCAGATAATGACCTTCGTCATGGAGGTGGGGAATCTGGGCTGTAAAAGAGACTTCTCCTACTATAGAAAGTATCCCTTCATCATAAGGAAATCAATCTCCGTCATCCACCGTCTAAGAGACGTGTTACGTCATGCACATTTATTCCCCCTCGACTCCCCGCGCTTCTTCTTTAACATGATGAGCGTGGGATTACAGAACTCCACGATGGATCCGGCAAATGAAAGAAGGGCGGAATGACAGGCGTTTTTCAGAAGTACTTTAAGGATTTATACAAAGATTTCCCTATAGATTTATATGAGATATTGTTATACATCCTTTGTATAGGCACTTTGCTCTTCTTGATAACAAAAGGCATCAGGAAAGGCTGGCGGCTTGTTTCGGGACTCATATTAGTTGAGTATATCGTACTCTTGTTTTCCACAACCGTTTTCAGTCGGGATTACAGAGAGTCTCCTAAATTTAACATGACTCCTTTTTGGAGTTACACGGAAATCATAAATGGCAAACAAAACCTCATTCCCGAAATCTTAATGAATGTCGTAGTGTTTGCGCCAGTTGGTTTGTTCTTAGGGTTTACATTTAGTGAGTTGAAGTGGAAAGGTATTTTAGTTGTTGCTGTATGTATCTCATTATTAATAGAAATATTACAGTTCATTTTACATAGAGGTTTCTCCGAACTGGATGATGTAATGCATAATACGATTGGGTGTATGGTGGGGTATGGTGCATATAAATTGGTGAGATACGGGTTTAAGAAGATTGCTTACACTAAGACAATTTCCTGAATGAAATACATCGAATGGCTTTGGCAGAACTCACGGGGCATCCGCTGGAATACGGCGGTGCAGGTCGTGGCAGGCATCGGGCAGGTCGGGCTCGGACTGATGATGGTGTGGCTCAGTAAGCAGTTCATCGACGTGACTATCCGCGAGGGAACAGCTGACGATGTGCTGCGGATGGTCTGTTGGCTGGTAATTACCGTTGTGGGCGGTGTGATACTAAGGCAAGTAATCTATTGGCTGTCAACCTCTGCGGGTGTCCGTCAGTCGAACAGCCTGCGGCTGCGTATCTTCAGCAACCTGTTCCGTAGGCAACTCTTTGACGGACAGGAACTGCACTCGGGCGATGTCACCTCACGACTGGCAAAGGACATCGAGCAGGTAAGCACTACGACCACCGACAGCCTTCCGCAGATGGTCATCACGATGATACAGCTCTGCGGTTCGTTCCTGCTGATGCGGTGGTTTGACGCACGGCTGGCATGGGCACTATTGCTACTGACACCCCTTGCCATCATTTTCGGCAAACTCATTTCCAGACGGCTGCGACAGATGACGCTTGACATCCGGCAGGACGAGAGCCGCATCCAGATGCAGGTGCAGGAGGGCATGGAGCATAATGCCGTGCTGCGCTCGCTGGATGCCGAGCAATGGGTGACGGACAGGCTGGACGCCATGCAGCAGCGGCTTCACGGCAATATGATGCGTCGCATGAGGTTTACCGTCATCTCACGGCTCGTCATGGGCTGCGTGTTCGGACTCGGCTATCTCCTGGCTTTCGTTTGGGGAGGCATAGGACTGCGCAACGGCACGATCACCTTCGGTGTGATGACCTCGTTCCTGCAACTGGTAAACAAGATACAGGGTCCCATTCTGCAGCTGCTGAATATGGTGCCAGGCGTGATACATGCAACGGCCAGCATCGACAGGCTATGTGAATTGGACGAGACGTCTCAAGCACCGTCGGTTGCACATCATGGCAATACATGTACTGAAGGCGTTCGCTTCAAAGACGTGTCGTTCCGCTATGCCACAGGCGGCAGGGAGATACTTTCCCACTTTACACATGATTTCAAGGTCGGCAGCAAGACTGCCATCATGGGTGAAACGGGTATTGGCAAGACCACGCTGTTCCGCATGATTCTCGGATTTGTGGAGCCTACTAACGGAGAGATAGAAGTGGGCGGTGAACTGTGTTTCGTGCCACAGGGAAATACCCTTATGAGCGGCACCATCCGCTATAACCTGCAACTGGCGAAGCCTGATGCCACCGATGATGAACTGCGGGAGGCACTGCATATCGCCTGCGCCGATTTCGTCTTTGATTTGCCCGAGCAACTTGATACTGAACTTGGTGAGCGCGGCAGCGGACTCAGTGAGGGTCAGGCTCAGCGTATCGCTATTGCCCGTGGATTGCTCCACGGTGGCGACATCCTTCTGCTTGACGAGATCAGCAGTTCCCTCGACGAACCCACGGAGCGCGAACTATATCATCGCCTCTTTAAGACCTACCCGCAAAAGACCATGCTTTTCATCACCCACCGAAAGGCTGTCAGTGAGTTATGCGACGAGGTCGTTTGCCTCTAAATGATATCATCTTTTTACGCAACTGCGAAAAAGAATCTCATAACAGGTTAACTGAAATTAATTGAATTTTAACTAACTGAAAATCAGCTAATAAAAACACATTCTCAGCTAAGAAATAGTTATCCAATTTCTTGGCAATATGATTTATTCTCCCTACCTTTGTGCTATCGGAGGTGTCGAAACGTGACGTAAGTTAGCAAGAGGTTTTTTCGTGATACGAAAAACTCTTGAACACTTGGCGACAAGTGTTGATGGCTGAGTACTCGCAGGCTCGCACCTCTTATGTTGAACATTAATCGTATTTAATTATGCAGGATAGCACCAACGAAAAGAGAATTATGAGGCGCAGGGGAAGACCGCGCAAGTCAGAAATGGAGAATTCGACGGTTAGGAAACCGAGGGCTTTGAGACTGTCGGACGAGGAAGAGAAGTACATTGCTGGCAATGCCAGGAAGTGCCGGATGAACTTCAGTGAGTATTGCAGACAGGTGTTGATGGACTATAAACCTAAGATGCCTGACACATTGTTCCGGGACGAGTTGTTTGCTGCCCGTAAGGATATAGTGAACTTCATCAACAACATCAAGGGACTCAAAATGGGGAGTGAGGAACGGAAGGAATTTCTCAGGTCGATGCCCGTGATTCAGCAGTGGTGGAAGAGACTGTTCCCGATGATTGAGTTTCTCGACAAAAGGATTGAAAGGGGGTAAACGATGATAGCAAGAGCAAGAGCCGTGGCGCACGGCAGCGCCTATACGACGTATGCCACGCTGAAAAGGGATGCAGAGTTCGTCTGCTGTGAAAATATGGCGGGGGATATGACCGCTGCCGTGACGGATGATGACCTGGACAACATCTGGATGCAGTTCAAGTATGCCGGGGAGAACTATATTGCCAAAGGCAAAGCTGTGAGCAGAAATCTGATAGCAATGGAGGTGTCGCCCACTAAGGATGAGTCGAAGGGCTGGACGCTGGAGCAATGGAAGTGGTTTGCACATCGATTCATTGAAGAAATGGATAAGATTGAGTTTAGGGATAAGAATGGAAAAGTGTCGTCGAAACGGATGGACTTGGCGCATAGCAAATGGATTGCCATGCTGCACCATGATGCCAAGAGTGGGATTCTACATCTGCATTTTATGGTGTCGCGCTTTACCATCGACGGAAGGATCAATGACACCAACCTGATAGGCTTGAAGGCAACAATGGCTGCAAACAGCATTAACCAAAGCCTGGGCTGGAAGCAGTCGCAGGAGATCAGCGCGGAACACAAGACTGAGATTAAAGATGCCCTCTATGATATTCTGAGAAATATGAATCGGTTCGACTGGAATGTATTTCTCCAGAAGATAAAGGAACGTGGCTATTCTGCCGAACTCAAAAAGGATAGTAATGGCGAGGTCGTGGGCTATAGAATCAAGCGAGGTAACTCAAAATATAACGCCTCAGAGATTGGCCGACAGCTGACGGCTAGTAGAATAGAGGCGACTTGGAGGCAGTTGCACAAGGACATGGAAGCTGAAACGGCCAAAAGGAAAGCCGATGAGCAAAAAGCCAGGATCGAGTACGCAGAACGCCATCACTTTGTTTGTGAGCCTGTAAGTCCTGATACTAAGAAGGAGCATTTTGAGTTTGACCGCAGTATTGCTGATGGCAAAGAGCCTGAGCACTTCACCTTTGACGTCTCTGAGAATCTCGTTGATGCCATGTGCAGTTCCTTCAAGGCACTCGAAGACGAGTTTGAGTTTGTGCTCGAAGAAGTAATAGAGACTTCGCTCTTCGTATTCTTTGAACTGATGAGTGTCCCTGGTGGCTATGGCTATTCTTCAGGCAGCTGCGGTGGAAGCAACAATGACCTGCCTCATAAGAAGAAGGACGACGACGATGAATTGCTGCGTGCCATGCGTATCGCCAAGGCCGTAGCCCGCAGTTGTCCGCGCAAGGTCATTCGTCATGGTTATGGAAGATAATAATATAATTATGTAAAAGTGC
>Ga0247611_10004175_pt1 | contig 20336 bp, 15 predicted proteins | sample 177DNAGHGhighgp2_FD_192422 | JGI IMG/M metagenome (GOLD analysis project Ga0247611, IMG submission 192422) | Sheep rumen microbial communities from Palmerston North, Manawatu-Wanganui, New Zealand - 1770 DNA GHGhigh gp2 | ecosystem: Host-associated > Mammals > Digestive system > Stomach > Rumen...
AATACAACAATTACTTGGCCAGATACTGGTAAAGTTGAAGACTTATCTGATAAAGATGATAAACCTGTAATAAAAATTGATAATAAAGAACTTCTTAATAATCAATTAGAAATAACAATTACACTTACTGATGATAAGGGATTAACTGGTTATCAAATAACTCAAACCACTCCATCTAGTTATAAATCAATTAATCGCTTAAAAACTTATACAACAAAAGAAATTATTAAAAATAATGGAACTTATTATATATTTGCTAAAGATACTAAAGGACAAGTAACTAAATATGAATTTAAAGTAAGTAATATTGATAATGATAAACCAATTATTACAAAAATAACATATAAATATCACTATATTACAAATAACTTTGAAATTGAAATAACAGCAACAGATCAAAATAAACTTACTTATTCAATAGATAAATCCCAATATCAAGAAAGTAATATATTTAGTAATGTATCTTTTGGTGAACATACGATTGAAGTTATGGATTCCTTTAATAATGTTACTGAATATATATTAAACTTATCAAACGATTTGATTCCTACAATTAATTTAAATTATAATACAGCCTATACTAAAAACTTAATAGTAACAATTAACGCAAGTGATACTCAAGGTATTATTGGATATATTGTTACAAGAGATAATATTGAACCAACAAATTTTAATAATTATACAAATAATGTAACATATAATATTACATCTAATGGAACATATTATTTTTGGGTAAAAAATACAAGAGGCATTGTAACAAACAAAAGTATTACCATCAATAATATTGATAATACCCCTCCAACCATAAATAATGTTAATATTACAAGAAACTTTTCATCATTTAATATTGAAATAGATGCAATAGATAATGAATGTGGTATTAATTCATATTCAATAGACGGAGTTAATTATCAAGAAAGTAATATTTTTAATGATGTAAAAACCATTAACGAAAACATATATGTAAAAGATAAATGTGATAATATTACAACATATAAATTAGATATGAATAACATACCATCAGTAGATTATAGTACAATATTCTTAATAATATGTATTATTATAATTATTATAATAATTGTTATAAATATTTCCAGTATAAAGAAAAAGAGACATTAGTCTCTTTTATTTGTAATAATAAGTATAAATATTTATTATTCAATAAATAAGAGATTAAATCTCTTTTTTTTCGTTTGCATATAATCTTTGATATACTTTAGACTTTTCTAATAACTCTTTATGTGTTCCACTAGATTCTAGTGTTCCTTCATTAACAACATGAATAATATCTGCATCAACAATTGTTGAAAGTCTATGGGCAACAATAATTATCGTATGATCATAAATCAAATTATCAATAGTCATTTTAATATATTCTTGACTTTCATTATCAAGCGCACTTGTTGCTTCATCAAATAAAATGATTTTAGTATTTAATACAAGAGTTCTAGCAATGGCAATTCTTTGTTTTTGACCACCAGATAAATTAACTCCACCCTCACCTATTATTGTGTTATATCCTTTTGGAAGTGACATAATATATTCATCAATATAACTCTTTTTACAAGCTTCTCTAACCTCATCTAACGTGATATCATCCTTAACTAGTTTAAAGTTATCAAAAATACTCATATTGAAAAGAAAAGGTGATTGACGAATAATTGATATATTCTTTCTTAATTCTTCTTCTGATAAATCATTTATATTAATACCATCAATAGTAATAGATCCTTTAGTAACATCAAAATATCTTAATAATAGATTGAATAATGTTGATTTACCATTGCCACTACGTCCTACAATCGCAATCTTTTTATTAGTATCTATTGATAAATTAAAATTACGTAAAGCATAATCTTCATTTTTACGATATTTAAAATAAACATTTTTAAATTCAATTTTACCTTTAGGATCAATTATCTTCTTATCACCAAATTTCTCATCTTGATATAATTTATTATTTAATAATTCATCAATTCTTTTTAGAGAAACAGTAACTTTATTATAATCAACGCCAAATGTTGATAAGGATTCAACAACTTCATCTATTCTCCATATATATGAATCTAACATTGAGAATAAAGCATAAACAATTTTACCATGAACAAAGAAATAAGCAGCAGTTGCTAAAATACTAAATTGAAGAATGAAATACGCTAGATTATTTAGTGAATAATACCATACTTCATAATTTCGTATCTTCTTTTCATTAGAAAACAAATTATCAAGTCGCGTTTTAATATTTGATTCCATATTCTTTTTAATACCTAACGATTTAATTTCACGAATACCTGTAATATTTTCGGTAATAGTTTTAACATAATTATCAGATTCTTTTTTAATCTTCTCTTGGGTATCTTTAATTTTAGGGAAGAATTTCCATGAAATAAAAGCCATTGAAACTGCAAATAATAATATTTCTAATCCCAATATCCACGAAATATAAAATGATAAGCCTAAAACGATAATAACAACAAACGATTTGCAAACTAGTTTAATGAGACTGTTTAATAATGACATAATACGATCAGCATCATTATATAATCTATTTACAAACTCTCCTACTCCGATATCTTCAAAAGCAATTGATGGTAAATTATTTATTTTATGATACAAATCATTGGAAACATTTCTCATGAATTTAATTTCAAAATAATTATATAACTTATCTCTTGGTATTTGTAATACAGAGTAACAAATAATATATACTAGTACCCATAAAAAGAAATAAAACAAAAAACCTTTAAAACTACCTTCTAGCATAAGTTCAACAGCATGACCCCAAAGGAAAGCTGCCAAAAGAGCTGGTAGATAAGTCATTAGAACTAATAAAATATATATAACGATTTTAAATTTATCTTCATGTAAATAATATAAAAGTACTTTAAAATTTTTAATCTTTTTCATATAATCACCTCCATAAATTCAAAAAAGAACCAGTAAATGGTTCTTTCTAACAGAGTAATTATATACTTCAAGTATGTTAAAAATTCGTGAGAATAATCTCACATAAACCATTTACTTTAAATATTTCAAAATATAAATTTGTATTCATTATTCTCACTCCTTTCATTAAACTTGAGTTTAACATAGCAAAGAATATTTTATTTGTCAATAAATTTTTTTATTATTTTTTCTTAGAAAATAAAAAAGATTATTATTTATAATAATAATCCTTATTTTATTAATAATTTATTATTACCTAGGATACATTTAACACTAATAATTAAATTATTAAAATTGATTCTATTGTTAATAATAAATTTACCATTTAATTTCAATCTTTCTAAAAAAGAATCCATGTTATTAAATATATTATCAATTATTAAATTATAATCTTCATAATTTTGATTTATTATACAAAGAGAACATATTATTCTAAAAGAGTTCAATATAAGACGATAATCAGCATCTTGAATATACTTAGAATTTGCTTTTAGTCTAATCAAACTATAATGAAAATCATTAATTAAATTTTTAATATCTTCATCTAATAAATATTTTACACGTTTAGTTTCAATTTCCGAAAAACCTAAATAAAGCGTTTGGCCAGTTTCAATAAGATTAAGATAATATATTAAATCCATAATCTTTTCATTTTCACCTAAAGCTAAATTAAGTAATTTTTCATATAAAACATCACGAAATTTATCACTAATATTACCGTTATAGATACACATTGAATCTAATATTAAATAGTACATATAAGACTTTGTTAATAAGTACTCATTATTTTTATCAATAATTCTAGAAAGTAGTTTTTTTATTGGAGATTTATTAGACGATAAAGATTTAATATTTTGTTTAGGAAAAAGAAAATTAGTATATTCTAATAAACAATTATAATAATAATCTACTTTATTCATAAAGGCCTCGAAAACTTTATTATTATAACATCAATATGTATATTATAAAATAAAAAAGTAGAATTTTTTTCTTCTACTTTTTATATTTCAAATGAGTTTTCAATATCAATAATACCATTACTTAATTCTTCATCACACTTTTCATATTCATTAAGCGAATATTCAATTATATCAGCTAAATTACGAATCATACTCATATGTTCTATAATATTAGATTTTAATTTAGAAATATTACTAGAATAAGCATCAGGGAAACTTGCGATTACTTCATCTGCCCTATCTAATGAAGAAATTATTGTTGAAATATATTCTGTATAGAATTGATTTATCGTTATTAAAATTGATTTATATTCATCAACGTTATATTCAATGCGAGCATCATCTGTTAAAAGCTCGATAACAGTATCTGGTAATGATTGAGTAGGTATTTGATCATTACGTGGTGCACCACACTTTCCGCAATAATAACGTGTATTGTCCGTTTTACCACATTTTGAACATGTCCACAAAGCAGCATCTGAATTTTCCTCTCGTATAATGCCATCCCATGTTGTACCACACTTTCCACAATACTTTTTTGTGTTTCCTTTTCTACCACAAGTTGGGCATGTCCAACCACGAAGTGATGCTAATTTTGTTGCCCCACACTTCCCGCAATAAGAACGTGAATTCTTTGAATAACCACATTTTGAACATGTCCATAGTTCTCCTTTTGGTAGTTCTACTGGGGGTTTACCATCTTTTGATGTACCGCATTTTCCACAATAATTTCTTTGGTTTCCTGTTTTACCACATTTTGGACAAGTCCAGCCACCAAGAACTGCTAATTTTGTTGCCCCACACCTTCCGCAATAAGAACGTGAATTATTTGTTTTACCACATTTTGAACATGTCCATAGATCTTCTTTTGGTAGTTCTACTGGGGTTTTACCATCACTTGATGTGCCACATTTACCACAATACTTTCCTTGGTTTCCTGTTTTACCACATTTTGGGCATGTCCAACCTGCAAGGGTTTTTAATTTTGGTGTGCCACACTTTCCACAATAATTACGTGAATTATTTGAATAACCACATTTCGGACATGTCCATAGTTCTCCTTTTGGTTGTTCCTCTTTTGGTTGTTCTACTGGGGGTTTACCATCTTTTGATGTACCACATTTTCCACAATAATTTCTTTGGTTTCCTGTTTTACCACATTTTGGGCATGTCCAGCCACCAAGAACTGCTAATTTTGTTGCCCCACACCTTCCGCAATAAGAACGTGAATTATTTGTTTTACCACATTTTGAACATGTCCATAAATCTTCTTTTGGTAGTTCTACAGGGGTTTTACCATCACTTGATGTGCCACATTTACCACAATACTTTCCTAGGTTTCCTGTTTTACCACATTTTGGACAAGTCCAACCTGCAAGACCAACTACATCTTTTCGCTCATTATTTTTTATTGAAGAATCACTAGATAAATTTAATTCTTCGATTTTATTTTGAGTTAAATGTGGATTTGGCATCGAACAATCGATACAAAAATCACTTTTATTATCTACCCTGCCACAATAAGGGCAAATCCAACTTTGATTCATAATTAATCTCCCATCTAACTACTTTTCTCGTTCAAGTTCTTCTCTTTGTCGTCTTTTTCTTCGCATAGCTGCTTGTTGTTCTTCCCATGCTCGATAATGTTCTTTATGTTCTTCAACTTTAGATTTAACAAATCCATCTACATTACTTATAACTTTCTCGATATTATTACAATCTTGTTCTAATTTCGTATTATTGGATGAAATAATTTGTTTTATTTTAACACCTAATGAATCATCGGGAATATTCATCCCATTCAATTTAGTCATAGCAGAAGAAATATAATGTACTGCTTGTTTTAAAGATGTTGAAACTTCTAAATTTAAATTAGGATATATCGTATTGGCTATATTTAAGCATTCTGAATTTCTATTACATGGCATAAAAATCACTCCCTCTCATCCTTAAGTTCTGACATTAAATCATTGTATGATTGATTTACTTTTTTACTAGATAAAGAGTAATTACTATTCGCTGATAATAAAAATTCTGCTAAAACAGCTAAATTATTATTCATTCGGATTAATTTATTCATCTTTTTTTCATATGATTCAACATAATAAACTGAAGATGGTCCATCCCAGTTGAATTGTTTAGGTAAATTTTTTAATTCCATAATTTGATTAGATATATCAACTTTTGAATAATTAACTAATTCATTACCAACTTTTTCTAATTCATTCAATAAAATTTTTGTCATTGATTACCTCCTACTGATTCTTTAATAGAATCTCTTGTGGATGTATAACTATTTATTATAAAATCTAATTCATCAATTTGTGATTTAACATTATTTTTTAAATAGTTATCAATCTTTTCAAGATATTTAGTAGTTATTTCACGATACTTATTTCCAGAATTGGCATCATAAATAAATGAAGTATCAATAACTTTATTTTTATAATTTTCAAAAAGCATTACAAGCTCATTATAATTATTATCCATTAACTTCTTAGTTTTAATTAAACTATCAATATCAACTACAATATTACTCATACAAACCTACTATCTATATTTTGATTATATCACAACATATAAAAAAAAACATAACTTTTATCAAAAGTTATGTCTCATTTTATTTCTTTCTTTTAATAGCATCTAAAATTGATGGATTTTCTTTATGATATCGAATAGCATCTTCAACACTTTTTCTTTGTAAATCAATTAAGCATCCAGCTGATGATATAGCGCCATCAAATAAATTTGTTTTACCAAGTTTTGTTGGATCATATCCAGGTAAGAATGGAATAATATTTGCCCCATGAAGAACAGCATCTTTAAGAACTGATTGACTATCATCAATTAAATATAAATGACTCATTAAATCAGGACAAATTTCAAGTAATCTTGGATAAAAACTTGGAACATCCAAAATATTTTTCATAAATTCAATTTTACTTGTTGTTTTTCGATTAGGCATTCCATATTGTAATTGGTGGAACTTTGGTAAGAAGATACCATCAATATTTGGGAATATATTTAACATTGTGTTAATCTTACTTACATATTCACGATCTACATTATAATGAGAAACCAAAATAACAAAGTCGTTTTCTCTTCTTGTATTTAATAACTCACGAATATAGTCGATACTTCTTGGAAAGAAATTACATGTTTGATATATTTCATCATAATTAATTTTTCCCATAAATTTAGGATCTACTTCCTCAAGAACACGATCAACTAAATCGAAGTATGCATCTTGCGCAATACGTGAATCATCCGTATTTGAACTATTTTTTGCTTCATCAATACGACGATTAACTTCATCAAATTCTTTCTTAGCAAACGTCATTATTTGATTGTCTTTAACTTGTTTTTCATTAACAATAGTATTATCTATATCAATACAGATAATTCTAAAAGGCTCACCACTAATTGCAGCATTATAAACATCATTAATAAATTTTGCTTGTTTTAAAGCATTTACTTGTAAACTATTCATAACCATATCCTCCCTAAGAAATTATATAAATCTTCTTATAACATATCTCTTTTTATATGTCAATATTTTTTCACTCCTACCATTTGTTTTCTGTGCACATTATATCACAATTTAAATGATATGTCAAATTTTGTCAATTATTTTTTGGAAAACACTTTATAACCAAACTTCCCAGCATTAATGTTATGTGATTGCTTTTTTCGTAAGAAATCAAGGCATTCTGCTTCTATTTCTTCCATTTTATCTTGATTTTCACCACTTAAATATCTTCTTACATGACATATATATTTTTCTAGCCAATGTGTTAAATATAAATAATCATATAATAACGGTGAATTAATATCATAAATAAAACCAATATGTGATATATATTGACGCATTCTATCATAAGGAACATCTTTATTAGATCGATCTATTAATTTATGACTCATGATTTCTTTTACTGTTATATCATGAATAGGTATTTGTGCAAGAGATTCAAATGACATATGAAACACACTATCCATATCTGTATTTGGATCAACAAATGATGACATAATAGCTAATTTATCCGTATCACGTATATCTTTGACAACTGATTTCGCTAATGGAGATAAATTACTATATGGAACATCTTTTGTTCCGTGATAAGCAATTCCTGTATATAAAAGATCACGATAAATTAGATATAATTCCTCAGATAAATATTCTCTTATTCTTTCTCTATCATTCTTGCCTTCAAATAAATAACTTAAACCTAATGTAGTATGATTAACTTTATTATTACCCATATCATTTCCTACTTTATGAATTTCTAAAATTCTTCCAAAATCATGGAAAGTAGCAACTAAAATATTAGCAATTTGTTGATATGACTCATAATGGTTTATTTCTGATAAATTAATTGCAATATCAATAACTTGTAACATATGAAGAAATTTTCTTTCCATTACTCTTAACATATCAATAAAATCTTTTGTTATTTTTTCATCAGTAATACTACCACTATTTAGAATTATTTGAATGTCAACGAAAGAACATTCAATAAAACTTACTAATTTATCTATAATTAAAGAAATGAAATGATAATTCATTCCATCTAATCTTTTCTTTATATAATTTATATATACTTTATCTAATCTTAATTTATTATTATTCATTAAATCCCCTATAAACATGTTTCATATTATATCATAAAAGATACTTTTTTCAAATATACTATAAGAATCGATCAATAATCTTCTCTTTTAATCCGGTTTTCCGATCAAGAGATGCATTATTATGAATAGCCATATTGATAGCTTCCATCTCTCCTAAAATATATAAATTACTTTTAGCTCTTGTTACACCCGTATATAATAGTTTTCGATATAACATTCTTCTAAAAGTCGTTAGTAAAACCATTAATACAACCTTATATTCACTACCTTGAGATTTATGAATACTAATAACATATCCTAAAGTAAAATTCGTATAATTAGATTTATTATAGACTACAATATTTCCATCATAATCAACAGTAATCTCTTTATTGACATTATCAATTCTTGTAATAATACCAAGGTCCCCATTAAAAACATTATAATCAGGCATATTAACAAGTTCTAAGACTTTATCATTTTCTCTATAAGTTACTTCACCAATTGTTATTTCATTTTTATTCTTTTTCTTTGGATTAAAGATATCTCTTGCAATTAAATTTAAATTATCAATACCAAAATTAGTTTTATATAAAGGCGCCATAATAATAAAATCATTATAATTATAATCTTTATATGTTTCACATAATTCGATAAAATTATTAATTAATTTATTGTTTGTACATTCAATAAAAGTTAAATCATCACTTTTATTATAAATATCTTCATTAACACCATTATTTATATTATAAGCTAGACTAATAATATTACTATTTTCTTGTTGACGATATAATTCTTTTAAATAAATAACTTTGAACTTGTCAGTATTAATAATATCTTTTAAAACTTGACCTGCTGAAACTGATGGTAATTGATTAACATCACCTACCATAATTATTTTTGTATCAAATTTAAGTCCTTTTAATAAACTATCAAATAAATATGTATCAATCATACTTGCTTCATCAATAATTACAAGTTCACAATCTACTTTATTTTTTTCATTAACTCCAAATGAATTATTATCTTTATTCCACTTTAAAAACCTATGAATCGTTGATGCTGGCATATGAACAGTTTCTGAAATACGTTTACTAGCTCTTCCAGTTGGTGCAAGAAGAATTACTTTTTCACATAATTCCTCATGACTTAATTTAAATAAATCACGATAGATATCAACAATTGATTTAATAATAGTCGTTTTACCTGTTCCTGGTCCTCCTGTAATAACTAAAAAGTTCTTAATAAAACTATTTCTTATTGCATCTTCTTGTTCTAAATTATAATCAAGTTTACTATCAAGTTCATTCTTTTCTAATAAATCTTCTAATTTTTTATATTTATTATCAGGAAGAGTCTCAAGATAGGTTAGTCTTCGTGCAATATTAGTTTCAGCGTCAAACATCTTTTTTAAATAATATCTATTATTATCTAATATTACTTTATTTTCTAAAACAAGATTATTTAATATCTCACTATAAATATCTCCATCAATATATATAGATAATAATCTAGAAAGATAATTATATATTTCATCACTAGTTAAATAAGTATCTCCAACGGTATTAATTACTTCATTTAAAATATAAATTATACTTGCTTCTACTCTTCTTTTATCATCTTTTATATAATCAAGTTTTAAAGCAAGACTATCAATCTTCTTAAAAGGAAAATTATCATCGATTACATCATAAATATTGTTTTCAATGACATCAATTACTTTCTTTTTATATTTATTATATAAACTGTTACTATCACGGTTATTAAAACCAAATTCATTTAATTTAACGATAATATCAATACTATCTTGATATTCAAGAAGTGTATTATAAATATCTTCTCGATTCTTTTTAGTTATTCCTTTAATGCCTACAAGAGAATTAATATCATTTGTAATCACATTAATAGCATCATCACCTAAAGAATCATATATTCTTTTGGCTTTACTTTCACCAATTCCTTTAAAAATACCACTAGATAAAAAAGATATAATACTATTTTCACTTGTTGGCATAACAATTTCATAACTAGTTACATTAAATTGGCTACCATATTTATAATGTTCAACAAATTCACCTGTAAGTCTTAAATTATCTTCAAGATTAATATCCGTAAAATAACCTGTAAAAGTTATTGTTTTACCACAAAAAGAACTATCTAAGTAATCTGTTACTTTAAGTAGACCTACAATATAGCCATTATTAGATGAAAAGATTGTTTTTTTATATATTCCCTCAATCATTTCATCACCTTCTGGCATTTAGGACAATAGTATGTACCACGGCCTCCAACTTTTGTTTTAATAATTTTACTTTTACAAATAAAACATTCTTCCCCTTCTCTTTTATGTACCATTAAATTATCTTGATTATGACCAATAACACCAAGTGATGATGTATAACTACGAATGGTTGTACCACCAAATTCTATTGATTTATCAAGTATTTTTTTAGAATTAATAATAATATTTTCAAGATCTTTATTTTTTAATTTAGAACCTAATGTTTCAGGATTTATATTAGATGCAAAAAGAATTTCATCAGCATAAATATTACCAATACCAGCGATAATATCTTGTTCAAGTAAAAGTGATTTAATTGGTTTATTACGAAGAATTTTATTTTTTAAATAATCAATGGTTAACTCATCACTATTAGCATCAATTCCAATATTAGATAAAGGGGTATCTGTATATAATTTATCTTTAGTAACTAAATCCATTCTGCCGAATTTTCTTGTATCATGATAACGTAATGTTATATCATCTAAATAAAAAATAACATGTTCATGTTTTTCAATAGGATCATTTATATCTTTAAGAAAGAATTTACCTTCCATTCTTAAATGACTTACTAAATAATAATCATTTAATTCAAATATTAAATATTTACCACGTCTATTAATATCAATAAATTTTTGATTAATAATATTATTTATAAAATCATTATAATTTGATTCAATAATTCCTTTATAAAAAACATCTATTTTCTTTATTGTTTTACCAATAATTTTCTTTTTTAATACTCTTCTAACAGTTTCTACTTCAGGTAATTCTGGCATATATAGCCTCCATTTAATACAATTAGTTTATAATAATCCTTCCTAATTGTAAAGAAGTATACATTATTAAAATTGAAATCCATTTTAATTGACGATATATTTATAAAATGATATATTTATAATGTGGTGATAATATGTATGATAATAACAACTATGATGAAAATCAAGATGATAATGATTATATAGATTACAATAAATCATATAAAAAAGAAGGTTTCTTTAAAAAACTATTTGGTGGTAAGAAGAAAGAAAAGAAAGAAGAAAAAGAAGAAGAAATAGCTAATTTTTATCAATCAACATATCAACAAGAAGAACCTGTTATTAAAGATGATTTAGTTAAAAAAAGAGAAATAAAAGATTATGGTAAAACAGTTTCTAATGAGGATAATAAAGTTACTGTGAGTCAAATGTTAAATAAAAAACCAAGTGAAGTTGTTCCTAATAAAAAAAATAATGATGAACTTGAATTTAATTATTATCAAGAACCAGTAATTATTGAACAAAAACCAGAAGCAGCTATTAATAAAAAAACAGCATATATTATTATGGGCTCACTAGCAGTAATTGCCCTTATCATTTTTTTAATTACATTAATATCAAAATCAAGTACTAAATATGAAATTAATGTTGGTTTTAGTTCTATCTCTTTAAGAAGTGGTGAATCATTTCAAATACCAGTTTTAACTAATGATACACCAAGAACTAAATATATTCTTGATAATTCTAATATTGCTACTGTTAACTCTAATGGTTTTATAATAGCTAAAGAATTTAAAGATAATAAAAAATATCTTGAAACTAAATTAAAAATTGGTGGAGAACAAATAAATAAAACAATATCTATTTATATTATTCAACCAAATGCCATTATCCCTCTTGAAAATTTTGATGTTCAAGAAAGTATTACAGTTGAAAGAGGAAAACGAGCTCTAGTTGAAATTACAAATATCAAACCACCTTATAATACACAAACATTAAAATATGTTTATGAAAGTAAAGATAAAAGTATTGCAACTGTTGACTCTATAGGAATGATCACTGGTATTAAAAAAGGAGAAACAACTGTTATCGTTCGTAATACATCAAATCAAGAATTAAATAAAGTTATTAAAATAATAGTAAATTAAAAAAGATTCAAGTTTCTTGAATCTTTTTATCTTGTTAAAATATAATCATTAATAATTGAAGGATCTTCATTATCAATAATAATCCGTCTTGTATAGTTAATTACTGGAATATCAAAGTTCTTATCATCTAACATATAAACAAGCGTTTTTAAGGTATTATAGCCTTCTACAGTATGTGTTTTAAGATATTCATTAGCTTTATCGCGATCAGTTGCAATTAATTCACCATATGTATAATTACGACTTGTTTTGCTGTTACATGTAAGAATTAAGTCACCAATACCACATGGAGTAATTAAACTATTTTTATCGCCACCTAAAGTAACAATTAATCCTTCAAGATCACGAATAGCACGTACCATAAAAAGAGCAACCGTTGAATCAGATTTATTAAGACCATGTAAAATACCTGAGGCAATTGCAATAACATTTTTAATAGCACCAGATATTTCTAAACCAACTAAATCATCCGTTCTCTCTAAAGTTAAATATTTACTAGATAAAATATCATTAGTAATATTATAACTATCAATAGTATTTGCATAAATTGATAAACTAATAGGATTATTATTAATTAAATCAATTGCAAAGCTAGGACCAGAAATAACTGAAAAATTAGGATTATTAATATATAAATTATATATTTGATAAACCATTAAATATTCTTTTTCTAGTATACCCTTACTTGCTAATATAAATGTTTTATTAGATAAATCATACATTGATAATTCTTTAATACTATCTTTTAAGTAAGGTACTGGAAGAACAATAACAATAACATCACAATTATTAGTAAACTCTAATAAATCATTAGTTATTTTAATTTCATTAGGAATCTTAACATCAGGTAAAACCTTATTTTCATGATGAGTTAGAATATAATCTTTTTCATCTTGAAACTTCGTCCACATGATAACTTCATTATTTTTTCGATGAGCTACAATTCCAAGAGATATACCAAAGGCCCCTGTTCCAAAGATGCCTACTCTACTCATTCAATAACTCCATCATAACTTCATTAGCAAGTGCTGGAGATAAGCTACCATGAGTCTCTTTCATAATCATTCCCATAATAGCTTTAGAAGCCCTTTCGTTACCAGATTTATATTGATTAACTAAATCAGTATATTTAGCTAAAATCTCACTAATAGTCTTTTTAATCTCTTCTCTGTCGCTAACAAGATTTAATCCTTTATTAGATAATATTTCATCTATAGATAAATCATTTTCCATTAAATCAGTTAAGATTTCTTTAAATATTTTATTACTAATTTCATTTTTATCTAGACGATTAACTAAATCACGAAATTTAGAATCAGTAAGATGTGTTTTATCAATTGTTACTTCATTCTTATTTAAGTAACTTGCAATATCACCAAGAAGCAAGTTAGAAGCAACAACTAAATTAATATCTAAAAATCTTTCTAAATAATCAGATATATCTTTATTAGCAATAATCTTTTCAATATTAATTGGATTAATACCAGCTTTAAGATAGCTTTCTCTTCTTTCATCTGGCATTCTTACTAAATCATTTGTATTATCATCAATAAACTTATCATCAATAGTTAAATAAGGAATATCAGGTTCAGGGAAATAACGATAATCATTACCAACTTCTTTAACACGCATTGAAATTGTACTTAATGACTTATCATCAAATCTTCTAGTTTCAGGAACAATCTTCCCTCCACTTTCTAAGATTTCTTCTTGACGTTTAGCTTCATATTCAATAGCAACACCAACGTTACTAATAGAGCCAATATTTTTGGTTTCTACTTTTGTTCCCCATTCATCCGTTTTAGATATTGAAACATTAGTATCACATCTCATAGAACCTTCTTCTATTTTACAATCTGATACACCAGCATATAAAAGAAGTTCACGAAGTTTAGTTAAATAAAGAACTGCTTCTTCACTAGTTTCCATACAAGGCTCGGTAACAATCTCAATAAGAGGTACACCAGCACGGTTAAAATCAAGTAAACTACTCTTTTCGCCATGAACACTCTTACAAGTATCTTCTTCAATATGCATCTCTAAAATATCAATTTTCTTTTTAGTTCCATCATTTTTAGTTATTTCAATATAACCATGAGTTCCAATTGGAGTTAGAGCTTGGGTTATTTGGAAATTCTTTGGATTATCTGGATAGAAATAATTCTTACGATCAAAATGCATTTTCTTACTAATATTAAGATTTAATACTTTACAAGCTTTAAGAGCTAGTTTAACAACATCCATATTAAGAATAGGAAGTACACCTGGATAACCAAAATCTATAATATTTACATTAGTATTTGCCATACTACCATAATTAGATAAACTAGGAGAAAAAATCTTGTTATTAGTCTTAAGTTCACAGTGAACTTCAATACCAATTGTTTTTTTATAATTACTCACTTACTTTTCCCCCTTCCAAATCTAAGTTTAATTTTTTTTCAATGAAACTAGCTAATTGATAAATAGTAGCTTCATCAAAATTATTACCTAAAATTTGTAATCCAATAGGAAGATTCTCACTATTAAAACCAATAGGAATAGATATACAAGGAAATCCTCCCATATTAGCATGCATAACTAAGATATCATCCATAAAACAATGTAATGGATCATCATTACCACTATTAAGTGGATATGCACATCTTGCAGAACTTGGACCAATTATTAAATTGTACTCACTAAAAATCTTTTTAAAACTTTTTTGTAAATCATCACGAATTTGCATAGCTTTGTTATAGTAAATCTTAGCATTTTCACCACTTAAGATATAACTACCAACCATAATTCTTCTTTTAACTTCATCACCAAAACCATATTGTCTTGTTTTTAAATATAAGTCTTCAAGATTTTCTGGATTCTCATAACTATATCCATAACGTAGACCATCAAATCTTGCTAGATTACTACTTGCTTCTCCCATGGCAATTATTTGATATAAAATTACAGCCATATCAATATGATTAATATCAACCATATCAACTTTAATATTATTCTTTTCTAACATTTCTTTTATTTCTAGTACTTTATTACGTACTTCAGAATCAACAAAGTCAGATAAGAAATAATTAGGAATAGCTACTTTAAAATCTTTTAATTCTTTACCAATTAATCTTGTAAAATCTTCATTAGTAGTAACACTAGTCATATCACGATTATCTTTACCACAAATAACATTTAATAAAGATGCATTTTCATAAACATTTCTCGTCATTGGACCTATTTGATCTAGGCTACTTGCAAAAGCAACAAGACCATACCTTGATACTCTTCCATAACTAGGTTTCATACCAACAATACCATTAAAGCTTGCTGGTTGACGGATTGATCCACCTGTATCAGATCCAAGAGCAAATGGAACAAGTCTACCTGCTACACATACTGCAGATCCACCACTAGATCCACCTGGAACTCTATCTTTATTCCAAGGATTAATTGGTGTACCGTAAAAACTTGTTTCACTAGTACTTCCCATTGCAAATTCATCCATATTTGTTTTACCTATAATTAACATATGATGTTCTTTTACTAAATCAATAACACCAGCATCATAAATAGATTCAAAATTAGATAGTATCTTAGATGCACAAGTACATAACATACCATTAACCATTATATTATCTTTAATAGCAATTGGTATTCCAAAGAATAAATCATCTTTAGGAACTTCTATTTTTTCAAGTTCTTTAGCTTCTTCTATTACCTTTTCATTCATTGTAATAAAAGCATTTAAATTATTCTTATTAATTCTTTCTAGACATTCATTAACTAAATCAATTGGTTTAATTTCACCTTTTAATAAAGCTTCATGAATCTCATTTAAACTTTTATCAATATACTTACTCATTAACCATCACCGGAACTTCTACAAAGTTTCCTTTCTTCTTAGGAACATTCTTAAGAATATTATCAGTAGCAACATTATCTACTTTTCCATTATCAAGTGGTACTTCATTTTTACATGGTGAAATCATAAATTCTTCATCAAAATCAGACATTGTTTTGATTTTGTCAATTTCATCAATCATCTTCTTTAGTTCAACTTGATATCTAGTAATATCATCTTCTGATAATCCTATTCTTGCTAAATGAGCTACATGCTCTACTTCTTCTCTTGTTAATTTATTCATTCTATCACCACATTTCATTACTTAATTATATACTAAAAGTTATTATTTTTAAACATAAAGATAATAAAAAAGGCATAAAATGCCTTTTTATAAATTTTATATCCTAATCTAATTGGACACCCTTAACTACATTAGAATTCCAAGATTTAGTATCAATAATATCATCAATATTTGTTGTTGCACTAGAATAATTAACAATTATATTTGATCCATCATTGGTTGCAGCCTCATAAAAAGCATTACTATAACTTAATGGATTACCATAAATATTTAGTGTAGCATTAATACCTTTAGTCTCAATAAACATTTCACTTATATCGGAATTATATATTTTTAACGTTCCTATATTAATCGTTGAATCATTAGTATAACTAAACATATTTTTCATATTTACTACATTTCTAGTATCCCAGTCTGATAAGCCAACAACTTCCCAAGTTGTTGCCCTACATCCAGCACTATAAAACATTCCACCCATATTAGTTACATTCGATGTATCCCAACCACTTAAATCTACTTTAAATGTTGTAGCATTTTTTGCAGTATTATAAAACATAGATGATACATCAGTTATATTAGAGGTATTCCAATTGCTAAAGTCTAAAATAAGAGTTTTTACGTGATCAAAAGAATTTTCAAATTGATTAGACATATTAGTTATTTTAGGCATATTCCAATTACTAAGATTAAGCTTAATATATTCACTTTGCGAACTATGGCCTCCAATATTAAAACTAAATTCTTCAATAGTTTGAGAATTCCATCCACTTAAATCAATGTCCATATATTTAGCGTCAGGATTAAATAAAATATCATCAGTAGTAGTAATTAAAGATAAGTGCCAATTTTTTAATGATACAATCAAAGTATCAGCCTTACCACCAAAACCCGAAAAAATACTATCTATAGTAGAATAATCACTACCATCATATGGATGATATATTTCTGATAAATCCCAATTATTAGCAGAAAAATTAAGTGTTTTAGCTGAACTTCCTACACCAGAAAAAGCAGAATAAAATTCAGTTACTGATGAGGTGTCCCAGTCATTAAGATTAATATTAACATTTTGAGCATTCTTTGCAGCATCGTATAAAAAACTTGTCAAATCATTTAAACTCTCTACATTCCATGAAGACAAATCTAAATTATATGTTGTTGCGTTTTGACCGGTTTTATAAAACATGCCGGACATATTACTAACATTAGACACATCCCAATTTGATAAATCTCCGATATTCCATGTTGTAGATTTTTCTCCGGCGGAGGAGAACATTTTTTCCATAGTAGTTACACTTGATGTATTCCATTGATCTAATCCAATAATAGTAAAATTTGAACTATTTCGAGCTAAACCACTGAACAGTTCTTTAAAACTATCTACGGTCGAAGTATCCCAATTGCTTAAATCTAAAACGAAACTATTGGCATTACTACCAAATTCTTCAAACATTTCATCTATTCCATTATATGATGCTCTATCAATTGCAGTTAAATTCCAATTACTTAAATTCAAATCAACATCCGATGCAGAAGATGCTGCATAACGAAACATTCCACTCATGCCTTTTACATTCGAAGTATTCCAATTACTCAAATTTAGCACGAAAGTTGGTGCTTTACCACCACTTGAAGAAAACATATTTGACATATTAATAACATTAGACACATCCCAATTTGATAAATCTCCGATATTCCATGTTGTGGAATTGCGTCCTGAGGAACTAAACATACTCCACATATTGGTAACTTTAGATGTATCCCAATTTGATAAATCTCCGATATTCCACGTTGATGCATTATATCCAGCAGCATTGAACATACGTGACATATCAGTTACTTTTGACGTATTCCAGCTTGATAAATCTCCAATATTCCAGGTTGTTGCCATATATCCAGCATAGTAGAACATTTCTGACATACCAGCTACATTTGATGTATTCCAATTTGATAAATCTCCGATATCCCATACTGTCGAATTATATCCAGCACTATAAAACATTCCACTCATACTTATAACTTTTGATGTATCCCAGTTTGATAAATCTCCAATATTCCATGATGTTGCATTACGTCCTGTATTATAAAACATGTTTAGCATATTAGTTACATTTGATGTATCCCAACCATTCAAGGCTAATTCAAATGTTGTTGTATTCTGTGCTACTTGATAAAACATACGTGACATATCAGTTACTTTTGACGTATCCCAATTTGATAAATTCAAGTTGAAATTTTTAGTATTATAACCTGCACTATCAAACATACCACTCATATTAGTTACATTTGATGTATCCCAACTACTCAAATCCATTTCAAATGTTGTTACAGCATATGCTAGCCTATAAAACATAGAAGACATATTAGTTACATGAGACGTATTCCATCTTGATAAATCTCCAATATTCCATATTGTCGAACTATATCCAGCACTATAAAACATCTGAGACATATCTTTTACATTTGATGTATCAAAGTTTGACAAGTCTCCTATTTCCCACGTTGTTGCAAAAGAACCTGTGTCAAAAAACATTCTTGACATATTAGTAACATTTGATGTATCAAAGTTTGACAATCCTAATATTTTAAATGTTTTATTGCTAGAATTAAAACCTGCATAAGCAAACATATCATTCATATTAGTAACATTTGATGTATCTAAGTTACTAACATCAATTAATTTAGCATTAGTAAATTCATAAAAGGCATGGCTACTATCTGGATTGGCTTTAATTGTACCATTTGCGCTTAAATATAATTCATATATACCATTGTTATCGGAATCAATATACCATGCCATTATTGATCCATTTTGTTCAACTGATACATCCCATACATCGATAGCATTATCAGGAATATTCATCTTATCTTGCGTTATTATCGATTCAAATTTATTTCTCTTTATATCTCTTCCGAAGGTCCAAGAACTAGAGTTACTTTGCCACCTTAATGTACCATTTGCTATCTTTTTAACTTCTCCATCCATTGATTTTTCGAGTTCGAATTTTGTCCATATACCTTTTATATGAACATCATGACTTGGCATAATGAATGTATTAGAATCTATTATTTCCATATCCGTTCTATCTTCATCAATAATATCAAAGCCTCTAAATGTCCATCCATTACATACTAGTGCATCTTCTTTTTTAGTTACTGTTTCAAATAAGTAATGTCTCTCAATTGGAAAATCACTTAAAGTACATCCATTTGGTGCATTAGAATCATATATAACATTAAAGCCATCTTCAAGAACCGGTGTTAGTTCACTTTCAACATGTTCTTCCGTTCCATCTGATATTTCATAATCGACTTTTTCTCCTTTATTTGTTGGATAGAAAGTTGTTACTGCTCTTATTTCAGGCTTAGCTTTTAGTTTTATTTTCATATTAGCACTAAAGCCTGTAACCATATTATTTATAGTCCATGTTATCTTTGGTACGCCATTTTCTTCTTCTAGTGATACATTTCCCATTGATACTTCTATATCATTAACGGAATCAATC
>Ga0247611_10004176_pt1 | contig 20330 bp, 22 predicted proteins | sample 177DNAGHGhighgp2_FD_192422 | JGI IMG/M metagenome (GOLD analysis project Ga0247611, IMG submission 192422) | Sheep rumen microbial communities from Palmerston North, Manawatu-Wanganui, New Zealand - 1770 DNA GHGhigh gp2 | ecosystem: Host-associated > Mammals > Digestive system > Stomach > Rumen...
CACGGATGAATTGTTGTCTTAATCGAACCAAGACGATTGCAACGCAGCCATCCGCCATAACTGTGATGCTTCAATCCAAACCCGATTGTAATAATGCCACCATTGTTTTCATAGTGATAAACAACGAGTGCATCATCTAATTCGCTGTCAGTCCAATCTTTTGATGCGTTAGTGTCTGCATCATTGCTTCCAATCTTATACCAATTTCTGATTGCAGCCATAATGTCACCAACTTTGATTGGTTCTGTGTCTGCGGCAACGTCTTCAACGAATCTATCTTTTACTAACAAATAAAAGTCAATTTCAGACACAGCAAACATCTGCATCAATGCTTCAATAATTTTTTCTGGCTTCAATACTAAAATATCAAAGTGCTTGCTACCTATACCGCAGGCCATTGCTAATTTTTTAAGACAATCTTCGTTTAATATGACAGTCTCAGTCTTGTTTTCTTCTGTTGGAATAGTTAGTTTATAGTCAAAGCCGATCATGCCATCAAAATGCTCAATCGAAATGTTGCCCATCGTTGGATTGAACATAAGAATTTTTGCGTTGTCAGTCATCGTTAAAGCGTTCAAGCAATCACATAGTTTTTGCATGTTTGTTCTCCTTTGTGCAGTGTGTTATTTCTTTTGCTTTGCCTGAATTTCGGCAAAGTGCTTTGGACATACGGGGATATAAAGACCCCAAGACGGGTTTATAACACCTTCTCCATTATTGCAAGCCCTTTCTGGATTGATTGCAGAGAAAACAGCACGTCTATTGCAATATGAACATATTGTCTTAATTTCAGTGATTTCATCAGCTTGAGCCATAAGAACAGCGGCGGCATCCCATAAAACACCATCGCTGTTTGTGCGCAAACCGTAGCACATCACAGGCAGGCATAGATTTATCGTAATATCTTTATCTTTATATAATGATAAAAAGTCTTCACCTAATAAAACCAACATTACAGGATCGTGTTTGTCGAACCTAACTGTAATTCCAGAAGCAGATAGTTTTCGTAAATCGTTAATTTGCTCAACAGTCAGGAATTGAGCTTCATCCACAATGACAGCTTCAGCCACTTTGTTTACTGACTTTTCTAATTCTTTTAATGTCTTTAATTTAGATTTATCCTTATATATTTGAATAAATCTATCAACAACGTATTCTGTTATCTTTTGCAGGACGCTTTCGTTTGTTCCAAGTGTAATATCTGGCGTTGCACTTAACCCTGCACGGGATTCTACTTTGTCGGAACGAGTATCCATTTGAGGTCTGATTAGTATTGCTTTTCTGCCTTGCAATTCATAATTTTTATAGACAGCTAACAGATTAAGCGTTTTGGATGATGATACTGTTCCATAATTGAAATATAACTTTGACATGATGATAAAGAACTCCTTGTTTTTGTGATAGGACTTGTTCGCGACAAGCGAACGAATATAGTATTATATCATTATATATAACAGTAGATCAAAGACTTTTTCTTATATTACAAATGATCTTACAATATACGGTATTTGTAAGATCATTGTAGTTAGCTATATTAAGAACCTTTATTTACAACATCGTCAGAATAACATCTGTTGCTGTTGATTTACTACCAATGTAGTATGGTTTGCTATCGCAAATGTAGATTTTATGCTGTATTACAAGTATTACATAATTGTGAACAAAAAACTTTTGAAAATTAAAAAACAAATAACGAATGAACACAAGAATGAAAATTTCTTGTGTTCCATGTGTGATAAACATTGGTTGTCTTTTAAACTAGAATTATAAGCTATTTGATGTCTCTACTACATGTGTAATACTGGTTTTAATATAATGTATAGGCTTTATCTATGTATTACATATATTACAAAATTTTTATCAAAAAGTTTTCAAATTTTAACAACGAAAATTTGTTTAAAGACTGATAATAAAAATTTTAAAAAAGCAATACTGTACATGTCAACAAAACCATTACTGCGTATGAGTGAGACTGTCCTACAACCAATCCTAATTTGTAGGAGTATTGCTATATTCAAAACAACTGTCTTTGGTATCTATATTATATACGTCATATAGCAATCGTTTATTCTATATGGGAGATTTTATTATGTATAAAGATAAACACTTAATCATAAATATCTTGATTGCATTGTGGGAATTACCACAAATTCTTATAGGGCTTATTATTTTAGCGATATTCCATAATAAGACTACATATACAAATCCATGCAATCATATCTCAGTTTGGAATATCAATGCACACGGTGCATTCGGAACTGCATGTTTCTCGTTAGGCCCTATCATTGTTACATGTAATGATAAAGTCGCAGAGAGAACGCTTAGACATGAAACTGGACATAGTTATGATGGTATTCGTTTTGGTTTGTTATATTTCTTTATAGTAGCAATACCTAGCGTATTCCTGTTTTGGTATAAGAGGATATTCAGTAAGTCTCAGGAATGGTATCTTCAACGATGGCCAGAGGTCAGTGCTGAAAAAAGAGGCATGACAACAATAAATATAGAAACGATAAAAAATGAATAGTTGAATTTTTTTTGTTGACTTATTGTTTCTAAAGGTTTACATACGAAAAATGTAGATAGACTTTTTTTTATCTTTCTATCTATATTTAGGTGGATAGCCCGACGGGGCGAAAAGAAGAATCGTCAGCTTCCTGCCACCTATCTTATCTCTATAATTCTGACGTGTATTATTGACGGAATACCATTATGACAAATCACCATCGTAAAAGTTTAAATTTGCTTGTACAATTTGTTATGAAGATTATGGATATAGTAAATTTTAACAAGGTGAAAGTGTATTCTTTAGGCATGAGATTACATAGACATAACGGTATTTATTTGCTTTATTCAATGATTGTATTTAATTGAATTGAAGGAGTACTGTTATGATGAAAGAAATCAATCCGTTGGTGTCTTATTGCTTTAGAATGGCAAATACAGAAAGCAAAACAAGAAGGGAAATTCTTGACGATATAGCAGTAATGCTAGACGAAATAAAAGTGCATGATGGCCTTGAAGCGCTGAGTGTGCAGAATAAAAATGTGTTCCTAATTCGTAATTGTGAGTTTGAAACATTTAAGCTAGGCAAATTTACAATCAACGAATCAGATATAAAAATGCGTGATAACATTGCATCAAAGATTGTTAAATTCTTCGATATGGTGCATATCAGGAATAATTGCTATGTTGAGTTGACGCCTTATGGGATTTCAATTTATGCCAAATTTAGGAATAAGGTTAAGCTGGACAAAGACGGTGCTGTTTTTGGAAAGCATAATCTTTGCTTCTGCGAGGCTGGTTATAACGAAAACACAAATGATTTCGTAATGGTTGCGCCGACGAACATTCCTTGCTCAACAGGTAGTCTCGTTTTTAAAAGCATCACACATAGCGATTTAAGAGAATTTGTAAATAACGAGAAAAAGAGAATAGTATTTAGTGATACAGTTGACGAACCAGTACGACAGATGTCTTTTTGCACGGCAAAAGATTTTATCATTACATGCTATAACGCTTATTTGTTTGCCAAGAATAATGAGATTTCATTTGCACTGGAATCAGGTGAAACTATAAACACGACGAATCCTTTTACGAAGCAGAAATTAATTTTCACAGAAGAACAGACACAATGGCTGTTGGAAAGCAAATCTGATTTTTCAAAGCTGATGATGATTAGCAAAGAAATTTTAAAGCAAAGTAATTTTATATATGATGATGTGACAGAAAAATTTTATGATGAAAACTGCAATTCTTATACGAGGGATGATATTGCAGAGAAAATCATAACAATGAATAGTTCGGTGAATCTAAACGAATTTAAAAAGAAAATATTGTCTGAACTTATATCATACGAGCGGTATGGAATTAAGAAAAGTGACATTTGCAAGATGCTCATGGAAAAGCGCATGGCGTCTGTGAAAGAATACACATATTCAATCGAAAAGTTCTGTGCGCGAGTTGGATTTGATCAGTATGAAACAGAAAATATGAAACGTGTGCTTTGCGCTCTTGTGCAAAAGCAGCTAAACCCTGAGACTGTATTTCAGCAGGTTGTCTATTTCGTAAGTAAACGTCAGGGTGTCGGCAAGACTTTGTTTTGGCAAGCTATTGGTGAAGAATTAAATCCGATAGCCTCTTATCATAAAGTATCGACTAAAGAACCTATTAGGGATTTGGCTATATATGCAAGGGAAACACCTTTGCTTTTATTCGATGAAGCAAATCTATTAGATGCAAATTTCAACAATTTTTTGAATCAATATACATCTGATAAAGGATTTACTTATCGCAAGTTATATACACACGAATCTGTTATGGCTGTAAAGAGGAGTATTCCTATCGTTTTAGCCAATCATATTTCTGGTGCTGTCTTGTTTGGCGAACAGATAGGTGCGCGTCGTCCGTGGATTTTTGATTTCAGTAGAAACGGAATTGAACGGAATACTTTTAAGGCTTTCCATTATAAAAAAGGTGAAGCTAAACATGGCAAGGTGACTGCAAAAAATCTTATTGATGATGCGTGCTTTATTGTTAAACAAAACCTAGGCAATCCTAATTTTGAATGCGGTGACAATCCGAATCGAAAAGTTTATACAGAATTAAGAAATAAATATTATGTTGATTCTGATTCATTGGATTGTCAGGTTGAGCTAAGATTGCATGATATTATTGATTATGCGAATAAACATAAAGAACTTTTTTACTGGCATAAAGTGAAGTCTGGTGAAGCATATCCTGCAATATGCTTGACGCCGCAAAAGTGGGCGCAGCTTCTACATGATGGATATGTTAGTGGAATTGAAACAAAACAAAAAGGCGACAAAGCAGATGACGACGTGTTTAAATATAGTTCGTCGAGATTTGCTAGGGTTTCGCTTAGTGTTAAGACAATCATAAATAGAATACTTGTGAAGTTCCCAAATGGATGCAATGATCCAAAGACAATGTGTGATGCATCTTGCGGCTATCGTAAATCTGTGAGGGGGATTCCTATTTGGGATTTATTGACTGAATTTAAGAACCAAATAATGAAACCAAAGCCAGAGAAATTTAATTATTGTGGTTCTTGCTATGATTATGAAAATGATTTCGTATATGTGACTGATGATGGCGAAATCTTTGAACGTGATTCATCTGAAAATAAGTTTTTTGATGATGATGTCATTGAATATGATTGTTTAAAAGTTAAGAATAGCTGTGATTTAATCAGAAATAAAAAAGAAAAAACAAGTGTTAATGAAAGCAAGCCTGTTGAACATTCAAAGACAAACGAAAACACAAAGCATGGATTTCATAAGAGAAATTTGTGCAAAAGTAAGAGTATAAATAAGATAAGTATTGCGAAAACAATGCTATTGTCAGATTCGCAAAGCATGGAATTGTCAAAAGATTCATCTTTTGATAAAGTGTGTAAGGTCGTCGATGCAGTTATTAAGCAGAACGAAAAGAATCTTATGATACTTCAACAGTTAGAAACGTTGGATAAAGACTTTTCTGATGATCAGCGAGATATACTGCATGATATTTTATTGACTCATGAGGATAATTATAGTGGCGCTGTTGTCGGCGTCGATCTGGCTGTTAAGCGTGAAGACGAAATACTATTCTAAAAAGGATTTAGAATGTCTGACTACGAGAACGAATATAACAATATGCTCAACGCATTGAAAAATGGAGAAAATCCATTTAAGCGTTCTGAACAAGTCGAGAAATGGCACGAAGAACTTGACAATGAAAAATTCAAATGTGAAATGATTTATCAGGAACGACAGAAGAAAAAAGAATCAGAAGAACGTGATAATCATTTTAAATTGTGGAGCGAACGTGCTGTCGAAGACAATGATCTTGATTGCATTTTCGGAAAAACGCCATTGCCAAAAAAGAAAAATTGAATTAGAAAAAACTAGCATTCGCATATCCATGTTGGATAGGCATAACATACACTTTTTTGCAAAAAAGGAAACAAACCATGCAGATCAATTTCGATGAGAATTGTTCAAATTCAGAAAGAATCGCAAAAGACCTTATTGAAAAGGTTTTGGATTTTGTGGACAGATCAAAGTCAAAACGCAAAGACACTGTTCGTGAAACACTAAAAAATTATGATGCTGCGCTCATAAATGTATTTGATAAGATGATTGAGCGCAAGGCGATCATACTTCATTCAGAGAGTGTGAATGGTCATCGTAGAACAATGATTTCGACAGCACCGCGCAATCTCGTTTTTTATTCAGTTAAAAAGATGACCAATGAAGTTCCTTCCATAGATGAAATGGAAACAGCATTTAAAGAGACATGGCTAAATAGCACTGTTCAGCCACCAAAGAACTGTGAAAAGTTCTGCGGTCTTAAAACTGAAAAAGATGCGTTCAAAACGTTTATGGATATGTCTTTTGGTGATTTCTATATCCTTGCTTCTTATTGTTTTTGTGAATATGACAGAATTAAACAAAGAAAAGAAAAAGAAGAATTGCTTGCAAAGAAATCAAAAGAGTTGAAGCAGGAAAAAGTCAAAGTTCAATCGCAGCAGAAAGTTGAAGTCAAACAAATTGAAAAAGCAGACAAGCCGAAATCTGCAAAAGATGATGCGCTTCAACATATTGCAAAAACATTGCAAAAGAAAAGTACTGACAAAGCACAGACGCCAAAAGTCGAAGAACAACAGCCTGCCGCCGCCGCACCTGTAACAGAAGATGTCATGGAAACAATCTTGGATGATATGTCTAAATTTAACGAGGATGAGGCCAAGGGTGTTTCAAAGAATACTGCTTTTGACCAATACCGCAATAAGCGTGAAAAATTGCGTAAATCTGTTGCTGATAAGATTGATGCGCTTCACATGCTTGCTGACATCAATGCTTATTTAAAATATAGCCTCGTTGAATTAAAGCGCATGTTAGACCCTGCGTTGTTCCGTGGCAACCAATATGCAAATCTCAAGTATTCAAACAATGAAGTGTTTGAGTGTGGATTTGATAATACAAACATTCTTATGACAAAGATTTGTTTGGATATTGAATCATTAGAAAGAATGAAAACAATTGTTGACAATGCTCTCGAAGTAAAGTCTCTTTTTGAGAAAGCAAAAGATAATTTTGAGGATGGTGTCACAAAGGAAGAACTTGAGATTGTAAAATCTTTGGCAAAATAGAAAATATATAGTTGCGAAATTATATATATTTGTATTATATAATAAAGCCGTGTCGAAAGATGCGGCTTTTTTTTTGTATGGGTTTCGGCGATAGCCTACATTCAAAGGGAAATTGATAATTTTGAAAGCATGGAAGCTAAAAGAACAAAGAAAAGAATTGTTGATTGATGATGCACTTATACACTCATTCTGTTTCTTTGTATTGTTTGTTATATTAATGATTATAATTGGAGCATTATTAGAATGTATGAAAATCTAAAAAATAATAATGATTGTGATAAAAATTCAAATTTAATTTGTTTTAGAAAATCAGTTTTTGCTGGAATTTGCATATCTATAGGCGGAACTGTTTATCTTAGTATTGGCGGCATTGCAGGTGCGGTGCTATTCGCGTTTGGTCTGCTTGCTGTCGTACATTATCAGCTTCCACTTTATACAGGAAAAGTTGGTTTTATAAAAACAAAGCATGACGCAAAAATGTTGCCGCTTATCTTATTAGGAAATATAGTTGGTGCTTTCTTTTTTGCGCTTGCTATGAAATGTGCGAAGCCTGATTTGATACAGGTCGCAAATTCTATTGTAGAAAAACGTGTCAGTTTAAATTTATTGCAGATGCTTATATTACCAATTGGATGCGGAATAATTATGACTACGGTTGTTAAATTTGCAAGGCAAAAGAAATTTATTCCACTGCTGATTGGAATACCTGTATTCATTCTTTGTGGTTTTATACACAGCATTGCAGACGCTTTTTATTATTCAATGGCATCTTTAAGCACTTTTACTGATAATGCACTATCTATTGTTATAGCATATATCTGTGCAGTAATTGGTAATTTTATTGGTTGTGTATTACCAAACGAATTTAATTTTGGATTCTTTTTGGATGCAGATGACAATAGCAAATAGTCTGCATTATTATATAACCATATTTTTAAGGATATTATTATGTCACCATGCAATTTTAGATTTAGCAAGCCTAAAAATGGTTTATTTATTCCAGTTATCGGTGCGATAGCGACAGGCAAATCTAGTTTTACAAAAGCATTAGGTGAAGTTATTAGAGAAGAATCAGGTGAGTGTAGATGCTTTTATGAGCCAGCGGCAAAAGAGGATGGCGAGGCTTCCGTGTTTCTGCCATTGTTTTATAAAGATCAACAACGTTGGGGATTTACAGTGCAAGTTGAAATGCTGACAAAACGTTTAAAGCAGCATAAACTTGCTCAAACATTAAGCCGTGATGGAATTTCGAGTGTTGCTGATTCTGCTATTTGGTCTGATGGTGTTTTCGTTAATTTGTTAGAAAAAGACGGAAAGATGACACATGATGAAGCAAATTTGTATTATGATTTGTTCGCAGAAATGACTTGTGGAAATCTGTCTTATCCAACAGCTATAATATATTTGTCAGTCACACCAGAAAAAGCACTTGAAAGGTTAAACAAGCGCATGACAGAAAAAGCAGGTCGTAAAATGGAAGCAAATATTCCGATTTCTTATCTTGCAGGCTTAATTGCAGAATATAATGAACTTGTTTCACATCTTAGAAATTTCTTTCATGTTTTGACTGTTGATTGGATGCAGGATAGAACACCTATTGAAATAAAAGAATCTGCTAGAGAAATATTGCACACAATAAAAGAATTGAGAAAAAATTGTCCAATAGGTTGTCAAATCGGATTAGAATGATATAATATATCTATGTTTGATCGTTTCCTACTTACGATTCAAGCATGTAACCACCGAATCCCCATCATGATAATTCGTTGTGATGGGGATTTTTTTATAATTTACATATTTAAACAAATTTGATATTTAATGATATTAGGATAGGAAATGGATATTCCGATGTTCTTTGATAATATAATGATTGGAGAATGTTATGCCATTAGATTTAATATCACTTGTGCAGTGGTTAAAATTCAACGAAAGAGAAACGGATGAATTTTTCTCTGCATGTATGAATAATAGAATCAAAACGAGTTCGAGGGTAACAAAAAGAAGTATAAACGAACTAATTGAATTGGATAGGGAATATTTAAAAAAAGCATATAATGCAAAAACGACAACAAAAATAGAAGAAATAAGGTCTGGTGTTAAGGTTGATTACGTTTCACAAAAATTTTATCTTAAATATATTGACTGGTATATTGTAAAGCCACTTGGAAAAAATGGATTGGATTCATATCGTGTTTTCTTTCCATTATATCTGCCAAACACAGAAGCACTTGAGCAAATAAAGAATTATCTTGTCGATTTCCGATGTCCGTGTTTTCCTTTTGATTATATTTCGCTGACAGATATGACAGATGGCAAGGAAACAATTATTTTTATCGGTGCGATGAATGAGGCCGAGCCGATGTGTAAAAGTCCATTGGGTCACAAATGGGAGTGGAATGTTTTTCGCGAGGATGTTAAAGAAATTTACCTTGCAAAATGCAGCCATTGTGGTATTGAGAGAGAAGCTGTAATTGGTGATAATCGAAATCACCAGTGGAATGAGAATCACGGATGGCGGTATCTGTCACCTGACAACATTCCATTTACAGACGGCAGCAAGGAAAAAGTCGAAATTTCTTACGAAGATGACGATGAATCATGTGATCTTTGTGATGCAGATGATTTCGACGAATATGATGACGATGACATCTAACACACAGCACAGAGGAAAACAATGAACGACAGCAAACAACTTATTACTCGTTACAACACACTGTTAAAAAAACAAAAGGATTCAGAGACAAGGCTTGTTGAGCTACGCACACAGTATAAGGTTGCAAAAGACGAGCTGGATGCGCTGACACAGCAATTAAAGCAAGACTTCAATGTGAACAGCATAGATGAGGCAAAAGACTTGCTTGAGCAATACAGACTTGATATTGAAATGGAGTTAGATTCGCTTGAGGAAAATGTGAATCAATTGGACGGGATCTGATGCTTGCGTTGCAATCAATCATATTCTGCCTACTTGCAAATGGGGTTGGTTATCAGACATATTCGGATGCCAATCACGATTGTTTTTTGGTTTGCAAAAATTTTTTCCAAGTCGAACGCATTTGCGTGGGGAACAGCAATGAATACTAACTACCTAAGAACAATACAGGTCAAGCAGCGTATTGCAGAATTGACGAATAAAGTGAGCAATGCGAGGTTTACTGTCGAACAATCTGAAGAAGTTATACGGACAACGACAGAAGAACTCGAAGCATTAACTCATCAAATAAACATATTGAGCAAGGCACAAAAAGTTGTTCAAGAAATGATTGCAAGTTATTCGCTTGAGCAAATCAAACGTCTTGAGGTTGTTGTTACTCGGTGTCTCAGAACAGTCTTTTATGATAAGGAATTGTCATTTGAAGTTGAGATTGTTGACAAACGCAATGTAAAGAATGTCTTTTTTTACATTACAGAGACGGTCGGCGACAAAACATATCGTTTCCCGTTAGATACTTCATCTGTTGCTGGCGGTATTCTCGTTGTCACGTCTTTTATTATACAGATTTATTTCATTACATTTTTTAAGTTGCCACAAATTGTTTTCTTGGATGAGGCGTTTTCTCAGGTTTCGGATCAATATATACCATTTTTGAATCAGCTTCTTTATGGACTTAAAGATGCCTATGGTCTTATTGTTGTTCTGATTACACATGATCCAAGATTTTCTGAACTTGCAGAACGAACTTATGAGGTGGCAAATGGCGTTTATAGTTTGGTAGAAAGCGATCTATGATTTTGTGGGGGCTGTTGTGCAAAGTCTGTCAGTAGTATGTGTGTCAACAAAAAATAATAATGTGTTTTCTGATTCTTTAAACTATGAGAATAACAACACAGATAGCGACGAACCTATTGAGCTTGACTTTTCATCTGTCAAGAAATTGGACTTTACACATGCGCTCATAAACAATGGTGTCGGCGAATACAAGCTGGAAGTCAAAAAGAAAGTGCCAGAATTTAATGAGGTAAAAAATGCGTGGACATTGAGCCATGTTTATTGGAGACATGACGATCCAGAACCGAATGGTTTTCAAAATCTAAAAGCGACGGTTGAACTTATGATTAGGTCGATGCGTTGCGCTTATAAGCAAAATATAAATATAAAGCATTGCCAGAGCGTTGAACTTTTGATTCCTGAGACGGAAAAAGAGGGTGATAATGTTAAAGCAAGGCTAATCAGCTTCGTTGTTGAAAAATTAAAGAACGGCAAATACAACGAAGATACATCTGCATATGTAACATTCTGCGATCTTAAATAGGAAACACACCATGTCAACTCTCAACAATTTTTTGAAAATAAAATCAGTAAAGCCAGAATTTATTGTTGTCGGAGATGCACACTTTTGTGACAAAGCTCCGAGTTGTCGCGTCGATAATTATTCTGAGACTTGCTTAAAAAAACTTGAATTTGTTTTAGATTATTGCGTTGACAATCAAATTCAAGTTGTCGTTATGGAAGGTGATTTCTTTCATAAGCAGCAAATACCTATTCCATATCTGACAAAGATAATACGAACGATCAATGAAAAGAAAACAGAATATAAGATAAAGAATAAAGCGGATTTAGTGATTGCAACAATAATTGGTAATCATGATTTGCCATTTGAAAATTATAAATTCATTGAAAAGTCACCGTTATATCTTATGTTTGAGGCTGGTGCGCTAACTCATTTTAGATTTATAGAAATAAAATCTGGTCGCACTTCAATAAATATAAGTGGCTTTGATTATGCAAAAGAAATAGAGAAATCGACAGCAGAAAATGAATGCTGTGTTGCACATTGCTTTTATGGTTTCGATTTTGTTAAGGCAATTCCTGATGAAGCTAAAGAAGCCGCAAGAGATCGCATAACAGAAGAACAGGCAGCAGAACTCGGATATAAAGTCTATTTCTTAGGCCATGACCATACTTATTATGGTGTGGCAGAAAAAGATGATTATACTGTTGTTCGATGCGGATCTCTTTTGAGAAATTCATCACACGTTCAACAAATCAATAGACTTCCATGCTTTCATCATGTTAAATATTATGATGGCAATTATGAATTTGAAAAAGTCATGGTTGCTGCGGAAGCGAGCGAATCTGTTTTTACAAAACAGTCATTAGAAAAGCCAAAAAAGCCAGAACTTGACGAAACAGTAAAACAGAAAATATCAGATATAATATTTCAGTTGTCAGCAGATATAAAAGAAGAAAATTCTGTGACTGAAATTCTTGACAATATAATTAAGGAAAAGAATATTGAAACAGAAGTTAGAGACGTTCTGTTAAGATATTTCTCAAGAGAAAATATTATATAATCTTGGAGTTGGCTATGCGCTTAGTTTTTAATCGTGACATTCTTTTGTCAGCACTTGAAAAAATTTGCAGCGTTGCTGGTGGAAAATCAACTTTTGCAATTCTTTCAAGTTTTTTGATTGAAGTAAAAGATGGTGTTTGCACTTTTACCGCAACGGATTTGACTGATATTGTACAGTTGGTAGTTGAGGCACAAGTCGATGACGATTGTGCTTTTCTGTTGAAAGCAAAAGAAACACTTGAAATTATAAAAGGATTGCCAAAAGGCGAAATAACTTTTGAACTCACTGAATCTGCAATAAAAATTTCAAGTGGTAAATTTAAGGCCAATATGAATATTGCTGATAGGTCGGAATTTCCTAACGTTGTTATCAGTGATGTTAAGGCAGGATTGAAGTTTAAAAGTTCTGAATTGAAGAATGCACTTAGCCAAGTCTCGCAATTTGTTTCAACAGATAATTCAAGACCAGAATTTTGCGGCGTGCATCTTGACCATAAATTTGAAAATAAAGAAGCTGTTGTCACAATGGTTTCAACCGATGGTCATAGGCTCGCAAAAGCAGAATTGTCAGCAGAAGATATGAATGGTCTGGATGCTAATTCAGATGGTTATATTCTTTCAACAAAAGCCGTGACGATGCTTTCTAAATTCTTTTCAGAAGAAGAAAGTGTTTTATTCTCATTGGAAAAGAAAAAATCAGAAGGCAACAAAGCAATATTTAAGGGTGACAAAATTACAGTTGTCAGTTCGTTGATTTCTGGAAGATTTCCTGATTTTTCTGCTGTAATTCCACAAACATTTAAGAGCTTTGTTGTTGATAAAAATTTGTTGATTGCAAGTCTTAAACGAAGTTCTTTATTTAATCCAAAGCAGCCATTGGTTCGGATTAAGTTGTCTGAGAACAATGTAAATATTTGCTCGTCTGGACAAATGGGAAGTATGTCAGATGATGTCGAATGCAAATATATAGGTGAAGAAATTATAATTGGTTTAAACGCCAAATATTTACAGGAATCATTATCAATTGTAGATGATTTGTTTGCCGTCGTCGGAGTTGTTGATCCTGATTCGCCGATTGTGGTCATGTCTGAGACTGATTTTGATGCAAAGAATTTTGGAACATTATCAGTTATCATGCCGATGATGATTTAGAAACGACATTCTATCTAATAAAAGGATGGCTAATTGGTCATCCTTTTACTAATTGGTCATCCTTTTATTTTATTATTATGGGGAATTGATATGATTAAGAAAACAAGAAAAGTAGAGAATAAGAAAAGAATTAGCAAACGTTTTGAATCACAGCGTCCAGTTCGCAATATTGAAGAAGTTCTTGCTGATATGGATGAAACAGCACGCGGTATTATGCGTTATGGCGTAGAAAACGCAGGTATTGCAGATTTAATGGGTGCGGCAGAACAAAATCTTGATGCTGATTATTGGAAAGCTGACAAAGAAGGTGATGAGGAAACAAAAAAAGCCATCGAAGATGAGATGGAACGCATGGAAAACGAAGCTACTGAATGTTGCGGAAAAATTATTGATGCCATTGACTCTGTATGGCCTGTTTCTGAATTAACACCTGCTCAAAAGCAGCGACTTGGCTGGGAACTTGATGATTTAAAAGCCTATGATACGCGTGCGATGGAAGATCCAAATACGTTTGTAAAACTCATTGTTGCTGAATATGCATTAAGTGAAGACAACGGTCTTCTTGAAGCACTTGAATTTGCTTGTCAGAATGCACTTGATGAGACAGAAGAAATTGATATGGATGAGTCCGTGCAGCGTCGTCGCCGCAATCTACGTCGTGTGATTGAGAGCCGCCGCGCTCGCGCTAAAAAAGAAAGTAAACGTCGTGTATCAAAATGTCGTAAATTTGAAAACGCTCTTTATAATGAATTAGAACTCATTGAGGGCACTTATGTTCTTATGCAAGATGTAGATCGTTATGATGATGTTGATTATGACACAAGACGAGAAGCTGTTGCTGCGATGATTGAAGCACAAGATGATGGCGAAGAAGATATGTGGGTTGGATGTGTTGAACGAATAAATGGTAGATTGGAAATTATGTTTGTAGAAGGTGAATCAGCATAATTAATTTCCAAAAATACTAGCAACATGCTTAAAATCGAAAGCTAGTTCTAGTTGATCATATTCTTTGTATGGTCGCAGAACTAGCTTTTTTGTTGTCGGGCTGTCTTCAAAAAATACGATACTCACACACATTTCTATGAATTGTTCGATTGTTAAATTCTCATTATATTCAGAAACAATTCTGATTGTTTCATTCTGTGATTCCAAATAATCAGAAAATTTTTTTAGAATTGTGCGTACTGAATTTATATCGTTTGATGTTGTAATTACCAAAGGACAACCGCCCATTAGATTATAAACAAAAGATGTTTTTTCTTTTGCCATCATCTTTTGCATATTGCGTGTGGCTTTTTCTAAAGCGTTTATGCTTTTTAGCAATTTTGAATCAATTTCTTTTTTGTCGTTTTTTGCCATGGCTTCACCAAAATAACGTTCGCACATTTCTATCTATAAGAATATTGTTTTGTTTTCTTTTCTTTTAACGAATGGGGAAGTTTTATGAAAAAAAATATATATCGTGAATCTACGATTTACGAAAACTTTGTCTATCCCCGATATGTTTCAGAATTGGATGGATTTAAATTTAAGCCGATTTATAAACCTTATGATTTTGATGTCGATTATGCAGAATCATTTTTAGCTCATCATCGTGAAGATGAACTCTGGTATCAAAAAGACAAATTAGCACAAATGATTGTAGCTGACAATGATCTTGCGATAAAAGATGCAGATGACAAGTTGGTTTATATAGCCGATTGTGAAACATATATTCCGACAGCCGAAGATACAGACAATGTTTATTATCTAAATGAATTATTGGATGATGAGGCTTGTTGGATTCACAGGGCTTGTGGCACTTGGATAGGCAATACAAACAGAAATGAACGTATTACCGAAATGAAATCTACTGATGTTAATGAATCATGGCATTCAGAAACAATCGTAGATAGTGAAGAATATACAGTATCTTTGAAACGTATTTGGGGCTTTGAGCCAGACAAAGCAGAATCATCATCTGATATTTCAAAAGGAATCATTGACGGATTCTCAAAGAAATATTATTCAGTCTTGGTAAAAAAAGACGGCGAAAAAGATGTTTACATTCCGACTGTCAATGGCACGCCGTTGACAGACACGCAGATAGCAAATATTATTTCGACAAGTGGAACAGGTGAAACTAGAGAAGGTTATCCAACCAATGATGGAAATCTTTTGGTTTCTGATTAATTATCATTTTTAGGAGTTAAAATTATGGCTGACAGAACATTACTTTTTAAAACAGATGCAGGAAAAGAACTGAATGCCGCACAGGTTTTAGAACCACGCGTAAAACAGGCAGAAGCTCTCGGTGCAAAAACAGTTGACCAGCTACCTTTAGATCGCGTTCTCGCTCGCGATAAAGATGGCAACTTAGTTGCTTGCCCTATTCTCACCGACATGCTTAATACAGACTTTGTAACCGTTCTTCGTCACGACATGGACGGTAAAGAGGGTGATGGCATGTTCGTTACTTTCGCAACTACTTCAAACGCAGAAAATGGCGGTATTGACCCAGAAAAGAGCCTGCTCGTTTCTATGAGCGATCTTATTGTCGCCGTCGAAGTTCCCGCTGAGATTACAGCCGATGTTACATCCGAAACACTGACTGGCGATCCTCTTTGCAAATATTTTGGCAAACCAATTCGTCTTGATGGCTCTGACGTTCAGGAAGCACAGTGGAAACTTATTTCAGAACGTACCGTTCGTCTTCACAAAAACAATGGTCAGTCTGTTGGTGGCAAATGGGAACTCGATCTCGAAGCAATTGCGACACGCAATCCAGAAGTTCTCCATCTCGAAGCCTCTGCTGAAAGTGAATATCTTAGCATTGCATTAGACCCATCCAAATTACAGACGATCCCTGTTATCTTTACACCCGAAGATGGTCAGGATCAGTTCAAACTTTTGCTCTTTATTGAGCCGTTTGATCAGCGTCCAGCACAGAAACAGATGAAAATTAGCAATTCTACAGCCGAACCCGCAGAAGCTATGTTCCTTCGTCCTTGGATTATCGTTGGTACTGATCTGACAAAAGCTAACATGACAGGTGCTAAAGGTGAGGGTGGATGTCTAAAAGTTGCTGGTTTAACAGATTGTGTGAAAGCTGTTGATGCAGAGGATGGTTCTACTGTCAGTGTTACCGTTACGGTTGTTCCTGATGCCGTTGGCTTTAATACCACTGGTGAACTCGATGCAGTCAAACTTCCATCTGTTCCAGCCGAAAAAGCAGATTCACAGCTTCAGAACCTCGTCGAGAATGGTCTGTTCACTGTGAAAGCAATTGTCAGTGCAGAGGGTTATGAGACTCAGGAAATCGAACTCGGTGTCTGTATCAATTGTGAAGATCAGCGCGGCAAACACTTTGCAATCGAAGGAGTTGACGCACTTGGACTCGCCGCTGTCGTTGCCAATGCACCTGCCGAAGCTGGCGAACTTGTTGCCACTACACGTCACAATGAGGATGACAAATTAAAGGCTGATGATCTTGCATCTGTCGTGTCTGCTGGCATCACTGGTAAAGATAGCGATGATGAAGTTGCATTAACAATTACACTGGTTGATGAACTTGGTGCTGCTGATGACGGTGGCGATCCAACACCAGTAGCTCTTAATCCATTGTTTATCGTTAGCGGAGAACTCGAACCTACTGGCTATGTTCTTGTTAAATGCACACCGACATCTGATGATTATGTCGAATGCACAATCAAAGTTCCTGTCGCAATCACAGACAAACGTTTGCCTGATGGTGCAGAGAAATGGACGCTTGATTGGGATGCGCCATCACTTGAAATCGTTCTCGCAGAAAAAGGCAAGAAACTTTCTGCTGTCGTCGTTAAAGCTGTCGCAGGTGTGCCAGAAGATTCATCTGATCCAGCTTCCGCTGTCGTTGCACCAGAGGGTTGCTGCCCAGTGACACTTGACGAACTCGCAACAATCACGAATCAGTGGGGTGAAACAGAAACAGTTAAGGCTGTTGTTGTCGGTGTTGTCGATAGTAAACATCCACTTTCACCTGAGACTTGCGATGTCGTTTCCGTCCCAGAAGGTGCTGACACTGCAAGCGATGGCAATGGTTGCTTGATCAAAGTCAGTATTCTTACTGTATCAGGTCGCGTTATCGTCAAGAAAGTTCATGCAGATGTTGTCGATAATCGCGCTGAATAATCTTTGATTATTCTGAAAATTATCCCGCTATCTATAAACGGTAGTGGGATTTTTTTTCACTCGGAGATTGTTATGCTATTTCAGTGTCAAGGAATTAAAAAGAACGGTAAAAAATGCAAATCATCTATACTGTATAAGTGTAAATATTGCGGATTTATCGGCTGTCGTGTAAGTGGATGCTCAAACCAACAGTTTAAGGGGCATACCTGCGTTGTTTGCGGTAAAACAAACACACCTCTGACTAAATATAATCCGCCATCAAAGTAATAGTTGTTGTCTTTAGATGTCTAATTTTAGATTTTTTAGTGCGAACAAATTTAAAGTTCGTAAGCCGAAGAATATTGCCTGCATTAACTGCAAAAATTGTATTGGCTGTGTTGGTTGTCGCGATTGCGAAAACTGTATTAATTGTATTGCGTGCAGTCAGTGTACGAATTTAAAAAATGGTGTAGAATGTTTTAACTGTCACGATTCAAAGTGGCTGACCAAATGCAAGAATTGTTATTTTTGTGAACAATGCCATAGCTGTGTGTATTGCTATCATTGTAAATATTGTCGTCATGCACTTGCCAGCACACTTTGTTTGAGTTGTTTGTCAATTTATCATTGCAGATTATGTAATGATATGATGAATGTTCAGATGATAATTAACGATGATTAATCATCACTAATACATTTGATACCAGACTTGTTTCTTTTTTAATTTGTTTCCGAATTTCTTTATAGAATCTGCATTTGCTAACAAATTAGAAAAAGAGGATAATGTTGTGCCGTCCAAAGAATTATTTGATTTTTCTTTTATTTCGTAAGCAGCATTCATAATCATGCATAAAACATCGTTAAATTCTTGAGCTTCAGAATCGCTCAGAGATTTTGAAATTTCTTGCATAATTGGGAATTTATTTATCCAATAAAGGTTTTCTCTGTTGTCGGTTTTTTCTTTCATTTCATTTCTCCTTTTTTAGTTAAAACGGAATATACATGCTCATTTCGAGCTTCAAGACAATTCAGCTTCTCTGTGAGCGCGTTGATTTTTTCGACGATTTATTCTTTCGTGAGGCGTTCCATGATCAACTCTCCGTAGGTTAGTGATTGCAATGTCGCAATCACTTTATGCGCATTACTTAGCACACAGATTTTTGTTTGTCAATAAAAATTTGACACTTAGTTCTGATTTTTTTTTGTTTTTTTTTGTTGACAAATTCTTTTGTTTTGCTTACACTCTCAATGTTCTTGATTTTCGAGAATTTTTTTATTTGACAGTTGAATAAGAGAAAGACTTTTTGAGTTTTTGGGTAGGTGCGGAGAATGGTAATCCAGCGGGCTGTTTTATGACAAGTAAAATTTTTTCTTACTCTAAAGAAGAATTACAAATGCTGTTAGATAATTCTAATGGACTAACACCAGTTCTTCGTAAACTTGGAATTGGTGGTGGTAGCAGTCTTTCTACGCTTAGAAAAGCCATATCATTTTATGATTTAGATATTACTAAGAATAGCTTGAATGCTAAAAAGGCTTTTGTAGAATCTTCTCGTGGGAGAAAAGATTTATCAGAAATATTAGTGGAAAACTCAAGTTATACTAATATGGAGAGACTAAAGATTAGGCTTCTTAATGAAGGTTTACTAGAATACAGATGTTATATTTGTGGTTTAATAGATTGGAATGGGAAACCTATAAGTCTTCAATTACACCATATAAATGGTGTACATTCTGATAACAGGATAGAGAATCTTCAGTTTCTTTGTCCTAATTGTCATTCACAGACTGATTCTTGGTGTGGCAATAACATTAAGAGGAAGTTTGAACCCGTCGCTTAACGGTATTGGTGGTTCGAGTCCATCCCTGCCCATTATGGGAAATTAGTTTAATTGGTAAAGCAATCGGCTGTAACCGATGTATGAAAGTTCGATTCTTTCATTTCCCGTTAATCTTATTGCGGTTGGGTTAGAAGCACCCATCCTTAATGAGTGTGGCGAATCGCCGCTCGCAAATCCTGATTCTGTATCTCCCAAGATATAGAACGCATTAAAGCTACACCGTCCTCTGATGTAATGATCAGCATCATGACAAATCAGCTAAAGTAAAATTTAGCGAATGAGTGAATAGGCGGATCAGGCTATATACTAAATTGACAGAGTGAAGTATAATGGTATATAGGTGAGTCGGTCACTCCGAGGATAGAAGGTAATCACCCCGTAAATGGTAAGGATTACACTCCACTTTGGCGTAACAGCACACAATGAGATTTTTAAAGTCCCGTTAAAATCGGGCAATGCTGGCGAGGCTAACCAGCACAGAGGTTTTAGGTGCATGTCCTGTTGCTGAAAAAGAGCAGCTATCTAAAAACACCTGAGTATTTATACTATATTCAGTTCTTTGAAAATTGAATAAAGTATTAGTAATATGATTATGAACTCCGTGTTTGGCTAGTAGTCTCTGCTATGATGCTATCTTGATCTGTAGTATCTAATCATATTATTATGCAATAAATCATTGCTACGAAGAGCGAGTTGCGAGAGTAAAGGCTGATATTATTTAGCAAGTGTACATAGCTAGATAGTGGAGGTTATAGG
>Ga0247611_10004177_pt1 | contig 20328 bp, 2 predicted proteins | sample 177DNAGHGhighgp2_FD_192422 | JGI IMG/M metagenome (GOLD analysis project Ga0247611, IMG submission 192422) | Sheep rumen microbial communities from Palmerston North, Manawatu-Wanganui, New Zealand - 1770 DNA GHGhigh gp2 | ecosystem: Host-associated > Mammals > Digestive system > Stomach > Rumen ...
ATTGGGGATTGGGCCAATCCCCAATCCCCAATCCCCAATCCCCAATCCCCAATCCCCAATCCCCATTTCAATTAATGAAAATTAAATTAAACAAATCAAAATATAAATTTTATTTATTAAAAAGGAATATATATTTAAAAGTATATTAAATTAATTAAAATATAATGAGTGATAATATTTCTGAAGAAACAGTTTCTAATGGTAGTGATTCTAGTGAAAAAAATAAAAATAATGACAAAAATAATAAAAATAAAGAAAATTTAAAAAAAAATTCAGAAATTGAAGATGAAAAACCTTCAAAAAAAAATAAAAATGAAAATAATAAAAAAAGCCAAGGAGAAGGTGAAGGAAATGAATCTATTGAAAAGATAAAAAATTCAAAAGATAAAAAGTATAAAACAAAATATATAAAAGAAATTAAAGAAAGAAAAGAAGAAAATGGTTCAGAAAATAAAAATAAAAATAAAAACAATAAAGGAGATGATAATCTAGAAAAAGAAATTTATGAAGAAAAGATGAAAAAGGAAAAAAATAATGATGAGAAAAATGAAAAAGTACTTAAAGAAGAAGATATAAACCTAAAAGAAAAAGAAATAGAGGGAGAGATCAAAATTGAAAGTGCAAATAGTTTCCAAAAAGAAGAATTAAAGAAAATTAAAGAAAAAAATGTTGAAAAGGATAATAGAAGAAAAAAGAAGAAAAAGAAAGAAGATAATAATAGTGATGAAAGCGAAGATAAAAAAAAGAAAAAGAAGAAAAAGAAAGAATATGATAGAAGTGATGAAAGAGAAGATAAAAATAAAAAAAAGAAAAAAAAAAAAGAAGATGATAGTAGTGATGAAAGCGAAGATAAAAAGAGGAAAAAGAAGGAAAAGAAAGAAGATAATAGTAGTGATGAAAGTGAATATAAAAAGAGGAAAAAAAAGAAAAAGAAAGAATATGATAGTAATGATGAAAGTGAAGATATAAAAAAAAAGAAGGAAAAGAAAGAAGATGAATGTAGTGAAGAAAGTGAAGATAAAAAGAGGAAAAAGAAGGAAAAGAAAGAAGATGATAGTAGTGAAGAAAGTGAAGATAAAAAGAGGAAAAAGAAGGAAAAGAAAGAAGATGATAGTAGTGAAGAAAGTGAAGATAAAAAGAGGAAAAAGAAGGAAAAGAAAGAAGATGATAGTAGTGATGAAAGTGAAGATAAAAAAAGGAAAAAGAAGAAAGAGAAAGAATATGATAGTAGTGATGAAAGTGAAGATAAAAAAAGGAAAAAGAAGAAAAAGAAAGAATATGATAGTAGTGATGAAAGTGAAGATAAAAAAAGGAAAAAGAAGAAAGAGAAAGAATATGATAGTAGTGATGAAAGTGAAGATAAAAAAAGGAAAAAGAAGAAAAAGAAAGAAGATAATAGTAATGATGAAAGTGAAGATAAAAAAAGGAAAAAAAAGAAAAAGAAAGAATATAATATTAGTGAAGAAAGTGAAGATAAAAAAAGGAAAAAGAAGAAGAAGAAAGAAGATGATAGTAGTGATGAAAATGAAGATAAAAAAAGAAAAAAGAAAATAAAGAAAGAAGATGATAGTAGTGATGAAAGTGAAGATAAAAAGAGGAAAAAGAAGAAGAAGAAAGAAGATGATAGTAGTGATGAAAGTGAAGATAAAAAAAGGAAAAAGAAGAAAGAGAAAGAATATGATAGTAGTGATGAAAGTGAAGATAAAAAAAGGAAAAAGAAGAAAAAGAAAGAAAGCAGTGAAAGAGAAAATGAATACAAAAAAGAAAAATCAAACGATTTTGATTCTGATTCTGATGTTCAAGATGAAGAAATTTTTAAAAACAGGAAAAAAAATAAATCAACAAGAAGAAAAAGAAGAATATCTAATGAAACAATGTCTCAGGATTCAAGCTCAGACAACATTAATTATGAAAAATATAAAAATAAAAAGATTAAAAATGATAAAAAAAGTCGAAAAAAAAATTCATATTCTAAATCTTCAGACAAAAATGAAGATAAGAGTAATTCTGATTCTGATTCTTTATCCTATAAAAATTATGATTATTTTTCAAATCAGAATGAAAATAAAGAAAATAATTTTTCAAGTGATGAGGAAAATAATTTATCTTCAAACTCTGTTGAAGGAAAGGAAAGAATTAAATCTATTATATATAATAAAGATAAAAAAATAGTACAAGATTTAAAAGAAACAGAAATGAATTCATCTGATTCCAATACTGAAAAAGAAGCTCATCCAAAAAATACTGAAAATGGTTTGGAAACTAAAGAGAGAAAAGAAGATAATATTACAATTAATACCAAAACTATTAGAGAGAAAAAAAAATTAGATATAAAATTATTAATACCAAAAAATCAAAGTGGAAAATTTTTAATGGACGAAAAAAATACAAATAAAGATAATAGTAAAAATATTTCTGAAATTATTGATAAATCTATGGACCTAAAAAATACTGATTCAATAATAAAATCATATATATCAGATTTTAAATCTGATGATAAGAAAAAATTTTTTAAAAATCAAGGATTTATTCTAACAGATAAATCAATGGAAAGAATGGCTTTATTAATCCATTATATATTAAATGGTATTCCAGTATTATTTGAAGGAAATACAGGGACGTCTAAAACACGCACAACATTAACTGCATGTAAATTTATAAAAAAATTTATTAAAAAAGATGAAAATAGAATAGATCTAATAAGATATAATTTAAGTGCAGAAACAAGAATAGATGATATAATTTCTAAATATATAAGTGATTCAAAATCTATTATTGGTTTAAAAGTAAAGAATGGCCCATTTGTAGATGCTTATGAAAATGGTAAAATTTTATTATTTGACGAAATAAATTTAGCTCCATCTAATGTACTTCAATGTATACAGCAATCTTTAGATAATGATTTTTTAAGTGTAGAAACTAATGGAAAATGCCTATTAAAGTATAAGAGACATCCAAATTTTGCATTAGTTGCTACACAAAATCCAAATAAAGGTGCCTATGCTGGTAAAAGGCAAGAATTAGGTCCTGAATTTTTGTCAAGATTCCAAAGAATATATTTTCCTGATATATTGGAAGAGGAAATGCAAGAAATTGCTTTAGGTATTGCTGAAAATGTAGGATATATAAATAAAAATGATAAAGATGAAGAATTCAAAAAACTATTAATAAAGGATATTGTAAAATTGCATTATGAATGGGCTAAAGAAACAGAATCTCAAGCAGATATACAATGCTTTACAATTAGAGAAATAGAATCTGTAATAGAGTGTCTCTCAAATAAAGAAAATATTTATGATGTAATAATGACCATATATGGTGGTCGATTTAGACAAGATAAAAAAAATTTATTAATTTCAAAATTGACAAAATTTGAACAATTAAAAGAGTTAAATGAAGGGCCAAAACAATTACCCAAGGACTTTCCTAAATGCTTTAAAAATGATTCTTTAATTGCAACAACAAAAAGTGTACTATTAGCATTAAGAAATAAAAGAAATGTTATTATAATAGGAAATAATGAGAGTGGGTTGACACAAGTTGCAGAATGGTGTTCATCTTATTTTAACCAAACTTTGGAAGATACTACTAAAGAAAAATTTATATGCTATTGTACAAAAAATCTAGAATGCTCTGATTTAATTGGAACTCAAAAAATATCTGATTCTTCGGATAATAATAATCCTGAATTAATAAAATTTGAAAAAGGATTTTTATTTAATGCAATTGCTAAAGGCCATTGCGTTGTATTGGATAGTATAAATGAAGCTCCTTCAAGAGTTATTGAAAGACTTAATGGCCTATTAGATAAAAAAAATAATAAAAAAGAAGCTTATTTTGAAGTACCTGAAAATACTCAAGATTCAAGAATTAAAATTAATAGAAATTTTAGAATAATATGTACATCTAATTTTGATAAAATCAATCAAATATCTCCAGCTTTTGTTAATAGATTTGAAGTAATAGTGTTAGAAGATCAATTAAAATCTTTAAAGGAGAATGAAATGAAAAATTTAATATTATTTCTGTGCAAAAAATATCAAAATGAATATTATTATAATTCCAAAAAAAGAAAAAAAAAATTTGCAGAAAATAATAATACAAGAACAAAATTGGATAATAATGATGATGACCCATTTGAAGGACTTAATATGAATGAAAATAAAAATAATTTAAATATAAAAAAAAAAATTGATTTATCAGAAGATATTATTGATTTAATTTTGGAAAAAATAACAATTTTACTTAAAGGAAGAAACCCAAATGAATCAAATGATGATATAATTTGTTCTAATCCATCATCAGAAAAAATAGATGAAAATTCAAAAAAATATTTAACAATGTCTTCAATAAATAAATTTTGTAGAACTTTAGTAATATTAAAAAATAAATTTGAAAAAAATACAGAAGTTAAAATGAAAGCAATCATAAATTTTTCTTTTGAATTATTATTTGAAGAAGAATTATCATCTCAAAATCGACAAATTCTAGATATTCTAGGTGAAGAATTAATAGTATCTAGTCATAAAGTAAAAGATCTAGGGAACGAGCAATATTTCTTTGATAAATCAGAAAGTTTAAAAAAATTTATGGTTCAAATATATGCTTGTTCATTAGTAAATCAATATTTATGTATTGTTGGTCCACCTGGTATTGGAAAAACTATTGGAGCAAGAACATTTTCTTATATTAGAGAAATTATTTTTGGAATTAATTCTGAATCTCCTTTTTATATGCATACTTTTAACCAATTTACAAGGCCTAGTGATTACTTTGGAATTTCAACATTAAAAGATGAAAAATTATTTTTTAGGGAATCAACTTTAACAAAATCTATAAGGGAAGGTAAAGTATTTATAGCAGATGAATTTAATATTTCCTCTGAAGATTGTATGAAAGCAATTACTCCAATTTTAGAACTAAAATTTGGGGAAAAAATTATAATCCCTGGTATTGAAAATAAAATATCAATAGATCCTGATTTTTTCTTTATTATATGTCAAAATACTAGAAATACTTTTGGTCGTAAGGATTTACCCGAAAAAATAAAAGTTAAAATAAAGGTAATAAATTATCCTAATAGAGTAAAAGAAGAAATAAAGAATATTTGTGAAAGTATTTATCTAAAATTATTTAAAGGAAGAGAAAGAGCGAATAAAAAAATGAATAAAGAACAAGCCAGATTATGTGGGGATTTCATGATGGCATTAAATGAAAAAGAAATATTAACTCCATGGTCATTAAGAGATATTTCTAAATTATTTGAAAGAATTAATAAACAATCATTATCAAATCCACAAAATTATAAAAATTTAAATGTTATTGAAAATATTTTATTTTATATATTATCATCAACAAATGAATCTTTAATAAATGAAAGATTAAAAATTGTGGTTGATTTAATTACCAAAATATTCAGATTAAATCCGACAGAAAAGAAGATTCTAACTGAATTATATTTTTCAACACCTTTAATCAAAAAAAAAGATGATAAAATTTATATTGAAAAGGGAGATATAAGTATATTTTATAGATATTTTGATGAAAAAATATATAAAAAGTTAGAAGGATTGCCAAGTGTTTTAAATGCTTTATTTAAAATATTAATTACAAGCGATGATGAGCCTATATTAATATCAGGTCCCAGTTCTTTCAAAACATTTTTAGCTAAATTAATTTTTTATAATATATGGTAGTAAATGTGAGGTTATTTCATTAAATTCAGAATCAACAAATTCTGAATTAATAGGCTCAGTTATATTATTAACACCAGAAAAAGCAAAAAATTATTATTTAATGAAAATATATGAAATTTTGCAAATTAATAATATTGAAAATTATTTAAAATATTTGGAAAATTTTGAAAGCAATAAAAATAAAATTTTAAAAAAAATTAATTATTTTATTTTAGATAAAAAAATCGATAAAAAGCACCCTTTTTTTTATGCATTAGAACATTTTAAAAAAAAACTTTTCAAAGAAGAAGATAAAGCAAAAAGCTTATTTGACATGAAAATAGAATTTCAACCTGGTATTTTTATATCAGCAAGAATTAAAGGGAATAATTTAATATTAAAAAATATTACATATGTAAAAACTGAAAATTTAGAACGCTTAAATGAAGCCTTAACTGGAAATAAAAAAATAACATTAAATGAAGACAATCAAAATTCCTTTACCCCAGAAAATAATAAAGAAATTAGTTTTAGTAAAGATTTTAGGGTAGTCGGTACATGCAATGAGGGTGAAGAAGCATCTTTATCAGATGCTTTTTTATCAAGATTTACAGTTATATATGTTGATAAATATAATGATGAAGAAGAAAAAAAAGTGTTAAAAGATGAAGCAGGAGATATAAAAGATATTAATTATTTAAATTCTTTATTAGAAAAATATTATAGCTATTTTAATGATATTAATAAATGGAATTTATCTCAAAAAATAAATTGCTTCAATATTACTAAGCAAGTTGATGAAAACAGACAAAAACCTCACCAAGAAAATTTAAATTTAGTTGCTTATTATTTATTAAAAGGTTTAAATGAAAAAAGGGGAAAAAATATAAATAAAATAAATAGTATTTTTGGTATTAAGAATAATGAGGACAAAGATGAATTTTCCCCAATTGAAGTGAAAAATAATTATATTATATCAAAATTAAATCAATTAAAAATGAATATAAAACATTATAAAATTGAAAAGAAAATAATAGAAAAAAATAATAATGATGAAAATAAAATTAAAATATCAAATTTAGTATTTACTCAAAAAATTAAGGAATTAATAGATGTTATTCATTTTGGATTATCAACTAAAACTCCTCTAATTTTGGAAGGAGAATATGGACAAGGAAAAATGACATCAATTAAATATTATGCAACTATAGCAAATTTAGAAATAATTCAAGTTTCAATTTCAAAATCAACTAAAGTAGATGATTTATTATGCAAAATTACTTTTAAAAAAAATGAAAAAGGTAATTTTAGTTTAGTTAATTCAAAAACACCATTATGCCAAGCGATAGAATGTAAAGATAATTTCACAAATAAATTAATTGTTCTAGAAGGTATTAATAATGCTTCTCCAGCTATATTAGAAATATTGAATTCAATATATGGCCCCACAGGAACAAAAATTTTATTGCCAAATGGTTCAACAATAGAAAAAGGAAATATGAATTTAATATCAATATTTAATCCTTCAGAAGATTATACAAGAGAAAAATTACCAGGAAATTTAATTAATAATTCATTATATTTCATAGTTGAAAATCCTTCAATAAGTGATATAAAAATTATAATTACTAATCTTTTTAATGAGGCAGGATTAAAGAAAATGGAACAAGATGAATTTATAGAAAAATTTATAACAGCTCAAAAAATAGCCAAAGAAGGAGTAGGTGAATTTCCTATAACTTTACATGAAGTGAGGAAATATATTTCATTTCGGAAATCTTTACCTAATTTAGATAAAAATATATTTATGTCATTTATTTTTAATTATCACTTCAGTCAAAAAGAAAATATATATAGAGCACAGAAAGAACTTAAATTAGACACATTTTTATTTAATCCAGTAATTGATTATTCTGGAGAGTATAAATATTTAAATTTTAAATCTTCTAAAAGAAGTAAAAATCAAATAGAAATTGAAATAAAAAATTCAGAGAAAATTAAAGAAAAATATGAAGAATTGAAAAATAAATTTAATTCAATGACTTTGACTGAAAAATTATGCTTTTTATTTTTGTTATGCTGTATAAAAGCTCAGAAAACTCCTATTATACAAGGTGTAACTGCTTCAGGAAAATCATTTATAGTAAAATTATTCTCTGATATTTTAGGTCAGGATTTAAGCATTTATCAATTAAATTCAAATTCAGGATTATCAATATTTACAGGTCAATCTGTGATAAAAGAAAATTTTGATGAGAAAGAAAAAAATGAAATAAAAAATATTATGAAATTATTAAAAATTAAAAATAAAAATTATAAAGAGATAAGTTCTGAAGATTTTAAAAATTTTCAAAGAATTATTGATAATAAATTAAATTCTAAAAATTTAGATAAAAATGAAAAAAAAAAATATGAAAAAGCAAAAAAAATATTATCAATATTAAAATCACCATTAAGTAGATTCACTCATGAAGATTCTGAATTAATTAAATCAATTAAAAAAGGTAAATGGATAGCTCTAGATGGTATAGAAATGGCAAGTCAACAAATTTCTGAAAAATTAAGTTCATTATGTGGGGAAATACCAACTTTAAATATATATGAATCTGGTCTTGATGATTTAAATTTTAATTTTACAAATATAAATCCTAATTTTAGATTATTTATAATATATAATCCATCATCCCAAAATTCAAAAAAAATAGATCAATCATTATTTAACAAATGCATCAAATTTACTCTTCCCTCAATAGATTATAGTCCTAGAGATGCTACAACTATGCTATATGAAAGTTTAATCAGAAAATCAAAGTCAAAATACGATATTCCTTTATGGTCTAATTTATGCTCAAGAATAGCAAAATATCATATTGAAGAAAAAAAAATTACTAAAAAAAATCCAGAATTAATAGCAGGAAATGTTCCATTCTCTCCTAGGCATTTAAATTTTATTTCAAATGATTTTCATCATACCTTCAGACATAAAAAAATATCAATAGAAGTATGGTTACAAAGCATATTTGATAATTATTATTGGAGATCTTTTATTAAATATTTACCAAGTAAAAAAATAGATTATATGGAGGCTACTAAAAAAATAATAAAAGCATTACCAGATCAACAATTTAAGGTTGATCAAGAATTAGATTTTAATGAAGAATTTAAAGAAATAGTCGCTTATTTAATTCAAATTCAAAAATATTGTATATCAGAAGACGATAAGGACAATAAAGAATTTTCAAATATTTTATTTGATGATTTATTAAATAAATGCCTTGAAGTCCCTATAAATAGAGTAAAATTACGTTCTTTATATAATAATTTATGTGATACTATATTATTATTAGATAATATGCAAATTAATGATGATATATTAAAAAATAAATATTATCAAATTCATTTTATTAAAAATAATTATGAAAATATTTTAAATAATTTTGAAAGTATAAATGAATTTATTGAACAAATAACATTAAAAGATGATAAATTATTAAATAATAGTGAAATTAAAATGTACTTATTAAGAATGAGATTTTTAAATGAAATATTAAAAAATAAAGAAAATAAAAGTATTTATGAACCTGATTTAAATTATAATTTGTTCAATCGTTATTCAAATGACCTTTCTCAAAAATTATTAGATTTAATGATGTATAAAAATAAAAGTAGTTTTGAGGATTTAGTAATATTTATATGTGAAAATCCAGATGTATTTAAAATAATTCATTATTATTATCCATATAATAATAATAGTTTAAAAAGAGGACAATTAAAACTGGCTGATTATTATATATATATCTGGTCCCATTTATATTTGAAAAAATATAATTTTTCAATAAGAATCAAAGAAAATAGATATGATATAGTATTTACTAATGAAAATCAAAGGGATAAAATAACTCCATATTTTGTGTTGAATGAAAAAGATTCTTTGCTATTATCTTTAAAATATTCATATGTTAAAAAAAATTTGAAAGGTAATAAATATCTTTATAAATATATTGACATTAGCGAAGATAATACAAAAGAAGATATTGAAAAAAAAACTTTGCAAATGCTTCAGTGGGTTATAAGCAATTGTAATAAATTATATAGTGAATCTCAAATTAAAACATTAGAAGAAATAGATAAATTGAATTTAGAAAGTTATAATTTTTTCACAAGTACAGCGTCTACTTTAATTGGCAGAATATGGTCATTAATAATAAATTTAACTGATAAGTACAGTGATGTATTAAATTATTTTCTTGAATCATTTTGCTTTTTAGAAAAAGATACGATGAAACTTTTTATGATTTTGTATGATTCTTTAGATAGAAATCCTTTGCAATTATTAATTAATAATATGATATCAATTTCATTTTTCTGCGATTCAAGTAGTATGCTTTGGAAATATAGAAATATGCTAAATAATTTAAAAATAGAGCCAAAAGAGAATAATGATAATAAAAATAAAAAAGAAATTGAAAAAGAAGAATATGAAGAAGATAATGAAGAAAATGAAGTTGAGGATCTTGATGATGATTTTGCTCAATACTTTAAAAATAATGAAATTAATTTTGATGAAGAATTAAAATTAGTAGAAAAAGAAAAAGACGATTTAGATATATTAAGTATTTATTGGAATGATGAACTATATTATTATAAAGGAAAATTAACAACTTTGCAAAACATTTTAATTACTTATAAAAATAAAGGTAAAGAAGATGCAGAAATAACAAAATTAAGAAGTGATGCTAACGAATTAATGATACAACTTGAAAAAATGGAGAATGTAAATTCAATTAAACAATTAAATTTTTTGAAAGATGAAATAAACCAATTTATCAAGGAAAGAAATCCAACAAAAGAATTGTATTATAATTTAAAAAATAGAGTTGAAATTTTTATTAAGTTAATTTCTTTAAAAGATAACAATTTGGAGATAATCAATTTGCCAAATAAAAATAATATAGATTTTAAACTCTATTATGAAAAATATAAATTATATGATTTATTATTTTGGTATTCAAATATTGATGATTGCTTAAATGAATTGCTTGATCCAAAGACAGAAGATCAAATTTCTATGAAAATATCAATGAATTTATATAAGGATGAAGATCTAGATCCTATTTTAACTTTCATTAATGAAAGAAAATTAGAATTAAGCAGAATTAATGAAAATAAAAATTTACCTTTTAAGGAAAAGCAAAAAATAAAACAAATGGTCCGTGGGATATTATTGTTAAAATTAAAAGACAATATTAGTTTAGATGATTTTAATAATTTTGTAAATAATATGAATTCAAAAATCAATCAAAGTGAAGAAATAGATGATGAAGAGTATTACTTTTCTTATGTGATAAACCATAAATATCAGCAAAATTTAAAAATAATTATACCCTTTTTTGAGCCATTAGATGTATTTTATTTGTTTTATAAATATGATAAAGGTAAAAAATATAAATTAGGAGATATATTTTTTGGAACTGTTTGCAATTTTGGAGGGATAAATGATATTCCTGAAGAAATATTAAAAAATGACTTTAAGGATATGAATGAAATTGCAGAAAATTTGGCTATTTTATTTTGCGAAAATATTTGTAGCAAAAAATATGAAAAAAGAATACCTTTAAAAGAATATTTAAATCAAGAGATAAATGCTGCTGAAAATCCTAATGCTAAAAATTTATTAGAAAGGATATTAACAATTATATCTTATGTTTATGATTTTCAAGAAAAGATTTATAATAAACAAAAAGAAAATCCAGATAATTATAAATTTAAATTAGATGATTTTCAAAATTTATTAAGTAAAAATAATAAATTAATGAATTGCTCTAAAATATTTAAATTTGAAAAAGAGAATATAGATAAAGGAAATTTAAAACTTCAACCATCATTAATATTTTTCATTCATAATAATCAGCAAATTATAGATGATTTATTTAATAATATTAATAATTCTGATAAATCTATTATTGAAGATTTAGCTAAGAAAAGAGATATAAATTACCTTCCATTTTGGCTCTATATACTAAGAAATGTTTCTTCTTTAAATTGCCTAGAATATGGTGGAAAAGATATAGATAAAAATATATCTGATAAAATTGTTAAAGAGATAAAAAAGAAAATATCTTATTGCTTAAGTAATAAAAAGCCCTTAAATTTACAATGGATAAATTTATTAGTAGATAATGTCTCTTCAGAGCTATTAGAGCAAAATATTCATTTATTTTTTAATTTTTTCAATTCATTAATTAATCATTTGAATTTATCTAAGGAATTTTTAAAAAACATTGCAATTGATGAAATAACAGATTATTTTAAAGAAATTATTGGCACTGTTTTTGATTTTAAATTTAATGAATTATTAAATTCTGAGATTATGAATAATAATAATAGAATTATTCAATTAACCAAAGACCCTTCCAAATATATATATGAAAAAATTAAGTCAAAAATATATGATAAATTTAATAACATTTTAAATGAAGAAAAAATAATTGAGAAAATAGAAGAATTCATTCATAATATTAATGATTTGCATCAAAAGTTTGAAAAAGAAACAAAAGATGCAAATAAATTATTATTTAAAAAAGAATTTGATATTTTAAAAGAAAAGCATATAAAAGAATTAGAAAATATATTTTCAAATTTAAGTAAATGTATATCCAATAATAATAACTTTATTGAACAAATTTTGATAAAAAAATATGAAGATAAATCAAATAAACAAATATCAAATGAAGATATAAAAATATTAATAAATAATAAAGCAGAAATTTCATCATATGAAAAATATGGATTAAAAAGTTATGAAAAAGATAATTTAATTTGCTTTAAATTACCTTATAATTTTAATGAAATTAAAGAAAAACAATATATTTTATATTATTTGAATAAAATTATTGAAGTTCCAAATAGTTTGAATGAAGAATATATATATATAATTAATAATGAAAATAATGACGATTTTAAAAAAAATTTTTCCATTAAAATTAAAGATATAAAGAATGATGAAATAAAGGGACAAGAAAAGGAAGAAAATAAAGAAAAAGAAGATCAAAAAATAGTTGAAAAATATATAGATTTTTCAAATAGTACTAAAATTATATTTCCAAGATATAATATTGAAAATGATGAAGAAATAAAAAAATTAATTGAAGAAAATAATCATCCACCTACAGAAATGGATATTACAAATCCAAAATTTATATTATTTAATGGATATAAAGAAGAACAATTTTTCGAGAATGTAAATACTTTAGAAAAAGAAGTGGAACTTTTTTTCAAAAATATCAAAAATAAAGATGATGAAAAATTTTCCGATAGAAAAATGATTGAAGAATTTGAAAGCATATTTATTAAAATAATAGGACTTTTAGAACAAATTATAGATATGCTAAAATCTATAACTAACAATAATGAATTTGAAAGTTTCAATAATATATCTAAAGATTTTGAAAAAAATATATATGATTTTAAAGAAGATTTAAAAAATTATTATGAAAAGTTTAAAGAAAGAATAAAAAATTCATTATATGACTTTTCAGAAATAAATGAAAAAAATATTTTTAATTTAGATTTTTCTTTATCGAAAATACCAAATGAATCAAGACAATCTTTTATACATTTAAATAAAATGAATGAAAAATCAGAAAATTTATGTGTTCCTATTATAAATATTGACAGTGACGGAAATAATTTGATATGTTGCTATAAAACATTAGAATTAAATTTAGGTAAAACATGTCCTGCTTTATATCATAAACCTTATGTTATAAATATTATTTCATTTGTTAATGAAGATTTATCAATCAAAATAAAATCTTACAAAGAAAGTAAGATTGATTTAAAAAGTTCAAAAAGAGAGGAAAAAGAAGAAAAAGAAATAGAAATAAAGGAAATCAATAATGTTGATTTTTGCGACGAAAATGTCAGTAAATTATTGAGAGTCAAAGAATTAATAAAAAAAGGTGAAAATATTGAATTATATGTAGAAGTCCCTAAAACATTTGAAGAAGATACAATACAAATTAACTCATTGATAGAAATTGAATCTAGTTCAAGAAAAAAATTAGAATTGCAAATTAATATTATTCTAACAACTATTCCAATATCAATATTGATTTCATGTAAAGAGTATGAACTAATAAAACAAAAAATTGATTATGATAATGATATACCATTTGTACAATGCTTTAAAATTAATGCAAAAGAATTTATAGGCAATGAAGAAATAAATTTTGAAATATTGAATTATAATAATCAAGATTCTATTGATTTTTATTTAAGTGCTAAATCTTTAGAAAATAATACTTTTAGTAAACCACATTTTAGCATAAAAAAACAAACAAATAATTTTAAAATAATAATACCAAAAATTGAAAACCAATTAAATGAAACAGAGATTCCTAGATTGAATTGTGTAATTGAAGTATTTATTAATAGCAATTATGTAATTTATATATTAATAGATTCTTTAATTAAACCCATAATAAATGAAATTAAAATGTATGATTATTATCTAAAGGAATATAGAGAAAATGAAAGTACTTTATTTTTAAATGAAAATGTGCAAGATATATTTAAACAAGAAGGAAAGAAAATAAAATTATATTTTATTTTAATTTCTACTTTTCAAACATCATTCAAAGTTATTCCAGATCAATTTCATGGAGGAAAAATTAATCAATTTGAAGGCAAAATTGAAAATGATATTTGTGAATTTAATTTGGATTTAGAATTTGAAGATTATGCTATTATTGAAACTAACACTAATTGTTTAATTACTATTATTTTAGAAGATTCAACTCGTCTTACCTTTAAAATAAAATTTGAAAAACCAAGTGAAGAAGTTTATTGCGAGTCTTATTATAAACATTTTATGATAAAGGGAAAAAATTCTTTGAATGATAACTGGAAAAAACTAGATGAAAATAATAATAATGAAAAATATAAATTTTATGTAACACCATTTAGTTACAAAAAAATAGAAATTAGTTATTATGAATTTAAAAATAGAAGTTTTGAGCCAATTAATGATCTATATTTTTACAATTTGGATATTAACGGTAAAATAAAAATGTATAATAAATATGGTCAACTAATTGGAAAACAGCCTAATGATTCACAATTTAAATTAATTTCATGCCCTTTTTGTGTTAAATATAAAGAATTATGGTACCCTTTGATAAAGAATAATGAAGAATTAGATTCTTGGAATAATATATATTACGAAAAATGGGATTTTATACGAAATCAAGTTTGCAATAATTTTAATGATTGGATATTCAAAGTTAAAATGATTAATAATCAAGTAGCATTTAATGAGATTAAAAAACATAAAGAATTTAATGAATTTGAAAAAAGCATCCAATTTTATAAAGATTGCGAAGAAATAATCAATCGAAATTTAGATCAAGGAATTAAAAATTTCAAAAAAAGATTAGATAAATACAAATATGATTTCCAAGAAGGAGAAATAAGATTTGAAACTTTAGCTTATTATATAATGAATGATAATCAATATAGAATATTAAGAGATCTTTATAATTGTTTACCTGAAGATTTCCAAAAATATTTGAACAAAGATTATGCTAATTATTATAATGCTAATAACAAAGAAAATTTAAAAAATTTATATTTATATAATTTTATTCTAAAATTGAGAGATTATTTTATTCAGAAAGATGAAGAATTCAGTAGCCTTAATAAAAAGATTATAATTACAGTTAAAGATATTGAAAAAGAACAAAAAAATATGTTAGACTCATTTTATCAAAAAAATACTAATATAAGAAATGATAGAGATTATACTCCAAAAATATTAATTGATTATAAAAAATATTTTGAAAATTTTGATAAAGATATAAAAAAAGAAAATAATAAATCTCAGAAGTATTTAATTATAGGAAATGAATGCAAAGAAGTAGATATTAATACAAAACAAAAATTTGATGAAGAAAATAAAGATTCAACAAATTTAAAATTAGATAATTCAGTAATAATAGTATTGCCAGAGATTGATTTATCTAAATATAAAGACAATATTACATTAAATAATATTTATGAATTATTAAATAGATGTATAATTGGAGCACGAATATTCCCAGCATATTTAAAAATAGCAATAATTAATGAAAATGATAAGAATATTAAATATGCAGAAAAATATTTTGATACATTATATGCAATGTACTATAATAAAAAAACTGCTGATAATTCTATTATTAATGAAAAAATTAATGAGTTTATTTCTTCTTTTCAAGAAATGATTGTTAAACTAAAAGATGCAGGCATTAATTTTGAAGAAAGTGAGTGTTTAAATAATATAAAAAAAAACATAAGCAATCAAAATACTTTCATAAAACCACCAGAAAAAATTGAGCCAAAGAAGCAAAGTGATAAATGGGAAAATAAAAAAATTATTGAAGAGAAAAAAGAACAAGAATTTAAAAAGGAAATAATGAAAAAAATAGAAGCAAATAATATAAAATCAGAACAATTAGATAATTTAAATTCAATTATGAATATAAAAAAAAATAATGTTCCTTTAAACCCATCTAAAGAAGATAATAATTTATCAAATATACAAAAAGTGGAAGATGAAGAAGAGGAAGAAGAAGAAGAAATAGGATTTATAGACATGTTTCAAGAAATGGATAATATTGACTATATGTTAGATTATGAAGAAGATAATCAAAATAAAAAGAAAATAGACTTTTTATCTTCAGAAGAAGTGAAAGATAATATATATTCTAAGGCATCAAGTGAACAGTTCAAAAATATAGAAAAAAAATTTGATGAGGATTATGCTTTAAAATATATAGTAGATAAAATGAAAAATAAAGTTAAAAAAAATGATCTAAATTTCAAATATGAAGTATTAAAAGCTGGAGTAAATGGCTATAAACCAAAAAATTTATATCATTCAATAGATTCCCAATTAAAAGAAAAAGAAATTTTAAGTATTTCATCTTTAATCGAAAATAGTAGATTTTTAACATCAAAATTAATAGCAAAAGTTTCACAATGTAATGTTAGTGAGGAAAAATATGAGATTTTATTTAATAAGATAGAAGCAAATATTATTTTTGATTTAGCTAGAACTATTAGTAATGAAAATAGATATTTTAATATGCTGATGGTATGTGGACTTGCTAATGCATTATATTCCCTAAAAATATCTTATACTTTATCAATAATAGGAGATAGTGATTTTAAGATAAGAATCAAAAATATAGATGAACCCCATAGTGAATTGGTTTTACAAAAATTATATGATTGTTGCTTTATAAAAAGGAATGTAACTCAACTTCCAACATGCTTAAGATATTTTATGGATAAATATCCAATTAAAGAAGAATCTAAATATAGAGTATATTATATTTTTACAAATGGATTTGATGAAGAACTTAAAAAATGTCAAGCTTGGCAAAATAAAATATTTAATGATAACAAAAATTCCTTTGCTTTTATTTTCACTAAATCTCAAGCACTTGAAAAAGATATTAATGTTGAATATAAAAAGTATTTATTAGATATTTGGAAAGAATTTGAGGAAGAATCTAAAAATTTAAATTGCATTGTTAGTGTATCTCAAATATCTTTTAAGGATATTGAAGATAATGAAATATTAAGCAATTTAACAGAAAATTTATCTAAAGTATTGTTAAGGGAAAAAGAACCTATAAATAAAGATAATTCTCCTAAATTGAATTCATTATTTAATATAGATAATTCATCAAATTTAACTGAAAAATATATTACTTTTTTAAGAAGTTTAATAGGTGATCAATTAAATTCATTTAATGAATTATATATTAAAAAAAGTAAATTGCCTCCATATATTTACGATAATCAAAAAGATAATCAAACACAATATAAATTATTTTGTCAAAGAACAGGAAAGATAATTAGATATGATAAATTGAATGAAGAAATAACAAGAAATATTTTAAGACTAGTTAAAGATTTTAGAGAAGAAAAAGAAAAAATAAAAATGAACCAAATGAATATAATTTTTAAGCCAAATCTTCCAACTCAATCAATTTTAGTTGAAGAAGGGACTCATTTAGATATAACTGAATTAATCAAATATTCAATTAATAGAGTTCCTAATCCAAGATTATATAGAGAAGTTAGAGATGGATTTATTAAAAATTATGCAGTCACTGTTATAATAGATACTTCAGTATCATGTTTGAACGAATTATGCATTTTTCACTCAATCCAAACTTTAAGAATTCTTTTAAGTGCAATTTTATATGATAATATCCCTTGCCTAGATATTGTTATTGCAAGGGAGAAAGAACCTATTATTTTATGTTCTGAAAAATCTGGAAATGAAATTTTATCACAAAAATCGCCAGTTTGGGCAGTTTTATTCTCATGTTTAGAAGGGCAAAATTCAATTGATTTAGCATCAGCTATAAAGGCAGGCTATAATTTAAATCGAGCAAGAAGAGCTGATTATACTAATTATATTTTTGTTTTAACAGATGGATTATATTGTCCTTCACAAAGAGACAAAATAATAGGAGTTGTTAATAATTGCCTTTCCAAAAATATTAATATATTCGGAATAGGAATTGGAATTTACCCTATTGGTATTGAAAAATTATTCCCACAAGTAGTTTATTCACAAAATCCATCTAAATTAATTGAAGGTATTTCTTTATTATTTGGTGACATATCAAAATATAAAGATATCAAAATGAAATATATTGCGATAAAGGCAAATAAAGATAAAATTTTAGAAAATTGCAGAGAAATTAATAATCACATTAATGAGCCTAAATTTAAGCATTTAAAAGAAGAATTATCTAAAATAAAAATATCCTTAGAATCATTTCCATTTTTTAATCCAGAATTAGAAAAAAATCAAGATGGTTCAAATCCAGAAGGAGAAAATTCTAGTATGTATGAAAGAAATTTTTTTAAAGGTCAGAATATTTTGATAGCAATGTTTTTTTCAAGTGATCTAAAAAGTCAGGGAGGTGAGGCAATTACTGAAGATGAAAAAAAAATTAATCCTAAATTTATTACAACTAAAGATGATCAATGTATAGCATCTGTTTTAGGATACTATGGATATAATGTATCAGTGGTAACAAATTATGAAGAAGCAATAAATGAATTATGTAAAAAAGACAAAAAACAAGAAGATAAATGCAAATATAATTCATTATGGGTAATAAGTGGACAAGAAGTTCCTGATTTACCTAGTAATAATGGAGATATTAATGCCCCTTTTTATGTAGAGCAATTTGTTGATTGTGCAATTCAATTTTGGAAAAAAGGTGGCTCTTTAGTATTGATGGGAGAAAATGATCCACATAATTTCCAAGTTAATTTATTTTTAAAGAAATTAGTCTTCCCTGATGGCAAAAAAGTTTCTTTTAAAATAGGAGGAAATCATCCAGGAAGAAAATTTTTGACAGCTGATTATGATTCAAATAAATTAGAAAAAAAGCAAACTTTTAATGCTAAAATTCAAGAAGTTAATCATACAGAAAGAAAATCTCTAGCAAACAATTTATCTAGAATATTTGAAGGTGCTACCTTAGCATATGCTATTGGGGATATTAGTCCATTTATACCATTTTCCAGAGATTCTGATGGCGGAATTAATTCATTATTTTATAATGGATTGGATATTAATAATGATGGAAATGGAGAAGGAGATATATTTATAGATTGTGCTTATACTAAATTTTTCTTAGATATGGAACAATCAGGTACTTCTAGATATCTTCAAAATATAGCTGGATATATTGGTTCTGCTGAAAGAAGATATAATATTGGTCAACATCCTAGAAATTATAGGCCAGATAAAGTAGATTTTACTTTAAATAAAGAGCAACAATTTTTTTATAAATATCCAAAAAAAGCATTTGATGTATTATATTTAGTAGATGCTACAGCATCAATGGAAGGAACAATAGAAAATGTAAAAACATATTGTGTTGAAATAGCAAATATATTGAATAATCAAATGATGTTATATGACTTTCAATTTGGTGCAATATTTTATAGAGATCCTATTGATTCTCTAGGAGATAAAAATGAATATTACAATTTAACTTCTAATATAATTAATTTACAGAATTATGTTAAAGAAATGAAAGCAAAAGGAGGAGGTGATACTCCTGAAGATTGGGTTGGAGGATATAAAATAGCATTAAATAATATAAATTGGAGAAATGGTAATAAATTAATAATTCATATTACAGATTCCGGAGCTCATGGAACTGATTATACTCTAAATGATAAATATCCAAATGAAGGCTGGAAGCTTGACTATTGCATAAAACAATGTTCTGAAAATAATATTTCAATAGTAGGATTTAAAATAGGTAATGAACCTATGAATTCATTTAAAAGAATTAAAAGTATATATAATAGCTATGGAAATAATAATTTTAAAGTACTAGAATTTGATCAAAACAAAAAGGATCCGGGCTATTTCACTGATCTTGTCATTAATGCTATTAAAGTTACTTAAAAATTAAAAATAAAATTCTTTAAATCATAATAAAAATAAATAAATAATTATTATTTTAATAATTAAAATTTAACTAACTATCCAATAGGGATGGGGATTGGGGATTGGGGATTGGGGATTGGGGATTGGGGATTGGGCCCAATCCCCAATCCCAATCCC
>Ga0247611_10004178_pt1 | contig 20310 bp, 19 predicted proteins | sample 177DNAGHGhighgp2_FD_192422 | JGI IMG/M metagenome (GOLD analysis project Ga0247611, IMG submission 192422) | Sheep rumen microbial communities from Palmerston North, Manawatu-Wanganui, New Zealand - 1770 DNA GHGhigh gp2 | ecosystem: Host-associated > Mammals > Digestive system > Stomach > Rumen...
GAAACCTTTAAACTTAAAAGAAAAGCCAAAATCGTATGCCGGCATATTCCGATAACTTGAAATATAAATCTTATCGGGTGAAGCCAGTCTCCGTGTAATAAGTTCATCGGTAATATATTCCGTCTTCTCCTGATATTCGGCATAATAGCCCTTATCGTCATTGAAATGGCGCAGATCACCATCGGACTTATAGATGGATGCCCAGGCGAACATATCGAACTCCATAAACTGGCCGCCCATGGTGAGATCGGCCCTGTGGGTACCAAAGGTACCATTACCATAACGGGCCTTGATGCCATTGACATCGCGACCGCTCTTGGTGATGATGTTGACAACAGCCGAGAGGGCCACATTACCATAAAGCGAAGAGGCCGGACCACGGAGCACCTCGATATGGTCGATCTTCTCGGTAGAGATGGAGTAACCCGTGACTCCGACATTATAAAAACGGTTATTGAGCCGGTGACCATTCTCCATAATCAGAATGAGTTCCTGACCATTGGCATAGGCGTTATGCATGGAGAGGTTCTCACCCGGAATAGAAGAGGTGACCTCGACCATGCCAGGCACATAGGCGGCCAGAATCTGATTGAGGCTCTTGTTATAGCCCAACTCCTCGATCATCTCGGCCGTGATGATGGTAACGGGCGAAGGCGCCTCGTTGACACTCTCACTCTGACTGGAGGCCGTGGTGATGGTGGCAGTGAGTCCCTGACGGATTTCAGCAATCATGTCGACAAACCGTGGGGAATAATCGACGGTGGGGGTGTAATAAGGATTCTCCTTCAGCACGAGGGTAGCATAGCGGCGGGCCTCATCGGGCTGATCGAGAGCCAGACAGCAGAGCGAGAGCAGACGGTAGCCTCTGAGTCGGTAAGAGCTGCTCATGCTCTGCACACGACCCTCGAGCATGGACATGGCTTCCTCTACCTTTCCTATATCATACGCCGCCTCGGCCTCAGTAACATACTTACGGCCTCCATCGGCCTCCTGAGCCTGCAATGACATGGCGCAGAAGAACCAGAACAGCATGATGATATGGAATCGCCTCAGGTTCATTTCTTAAAGGGGATAGTGATGGTAAACGTGGTGCCCTTGCCCTCTTCGGAGCTGAAGGCAATGGTGCCATGATGGCGGTTCTCGACGACATCCTTCACAATGCCCAGGCCGAGACCTGTGCCCTGCCCTATTGGCTTGGTAGTGAAGAAGTGTTCGAAAAGGCGCTGCTTCACCTCATCGGTCATACCCTCGCCATTATCGGTAAAGGTAATTGTGAAGCTGTCGGCCTGACTGCTCACACTCACCAAGAACTCGGGCTTATAGGCAGCATCGGCCGTTTGCGACTTATGCCATATGGCATAGAAGGCATTATTGACCAGATTGAGCACAGCACGACTCAGATCCTGCGGAATGACCCGCGCAAGAGGCATATCGTCCTGATAAGACTCGCGGATGGTGACATTGAAGTCCTTATGGTTGGCGCGCATGGCGTGATAAGAAAGCCAGGTGTACTCCTTGACAATCCTACGCACATCGGAGGGGATGAACTCGCCCTCCTTGCCTCTGGACACCAACAGGATGCCCTGAATGATGCTGATGGCACGCTCACCGTGCTCAGCAATCTTGGCCATGTTCTCCTTCAAGTCGGCCATGATATCGATGAGATCCTCACGATCGTCGTCAGGAAGCTTGTCGGCATTGTCGGCCACGAGTTCTTCAAGGTCGCTGAGCAGCTTATCGTTCATCTTACTGAAATTGATGACGAAATTCAGCGGGTTCTGGATTTCATGGGCGATACCTGCACTAAGCATACCCAGTGAGGCCAGTTTCTCCTGCTTCTGCAGTTGCTCTCTTAGCTTTTCAATCGTTTTTTCCATAAGCTGATGCTGTTTGTATGGGCAGGGTGATGGTAAACTCAGTAAACTCGTCCTTCACAGAACGGGCCGTGATATCACCGCCATAGTTTTGGATTATATCATGACTCAGGTAAAGACCGATACCCGCTGCCTCACCCGTGGTCTTTGTGGTGAAGAAGGGATCGAAGATCTTATCGAGAATCTTTTCTTCCATACCGATACCATTATCGTAGAAGTTGATGGTAACGCGATCATTGCTGACGGTGGCCTTGATGGACACCTCGGGCTCGTAAGCGGCACGCAGGTACTTCTTCACAACGGCATAGACACTGTTGGCCACCATGCTCATGAAGACCTTGCTCAGCAAATCGGGATTGACATTGACATGGACGGGCGTATCGGGATATTCGAACACGGTACGGATGTGGTGCTCGCTGATCTCCTTGGCATAATACGTGCCCACCATCTCCTCGTTCTGACGGAGGATGGCACAGAGGTCGGTATCGACAATGCCGCCGCTACGATCCTTCAGCATCTCCTCCATGGCCTTCAGGGTGCGGGTGGTGTTCTGACCATGCTCGCCCACCTTCTGCAGGTTGCCTGAAAGCATATCGAGCACATCCATGGTGTCTTCGAAGTTCTCCTTGTCCATGTGCTCCTCCTCGTCCTCGATGTTGGCCTTCACATCCTTTACAAGTCCTTCGGAGAGCTTGGAGAAATTATTGATATAGTTCAGCGGGTTGAGAATGCGGTCGATGAGTCCCTGGGTGAGTTTACCCACGGTAGCCATCTTCTCTTGCTTAATGAGCTGTTTCTGGGCGCTCTTCACTTCGGCCGTACGCTCCTCGACAATCTTCTCAAGCATGATCTTATCACGCTTCAGGGAGCGCATACGCCAAATGGATATGCCATAGACCAAAAGACCTGCCAGAATCAAATAGAGCAAATTCATGTACCACCTGAAGTAGAACGGGGCGAGGACCTTGAAGTCGATGGAGACAACCTCCGTTTCACGACCGAAGGCATCGCGACCCTGCACATAGAAGGTGTGGGAGCCTGAGGAGAGATTCAGGAACTGGGCCTCGTGATCATCATCCCAGATGCTCCATTCAGTATCGTCGAGACGATAACGATAGACAGTCTCGCCAACCATAGCCTCGTAATCGAGCGAGAAGATGAAGGACAGGTTGGAATTGTTGTCGAGAGTGGGGAGCGACTCTGGCATGGTGCCATAACCACCCCAGAGGATGCTGTCGTTGCCCAACGTGATACGACGGATGAGCATACGGGGCATGGTTTCAAGAATGGGGTCCTTCAGCTTGGTATCGATGATGATGAGACCCTTATTCGTGCCCAACCAGATTTTATCATTCTGAATGAACAGGGCACGCACGGATATATCAGCGAAAGGATAGAGGTACTTATCAAGATCGGTCAGGCGCTTGCCATCCTTCCATCTATAAATATGCTTACAATCTTCGTCGGTAAGCCAGGTGACACCCGTTGAGTCGGTATAGGCGAAGGAGGGATAAGAGAAGGGCTCTTTATCCTCGGCCTTTACCACAATCACCTTTCCGTTGACCAGTACGAAAGTAGAGGCTGACTCACCTGCTCCGTTGGCCGTGTATCGCTGGAACGACTGACTGTTGGCACGCTTGAACCACACCTCGCCGAAGGTACTCCTCAGCCAGATGGTGTTCTCTGCATCGCGTACGATCTGGAACACCTTCTCGAGATTACAAACCTTTTTGCGCTCGTTGGTGCGCTTATTCACATGCCACACGCCATCGAACTGACCACAATAGTAATAGTCGCCATCGTCCAAGAGCGACATGGCGTTGGTGGTGGAGAGTTGGCGGGTCTTGCCTTCGGAGTTAATCAGCCAAGTACCATCAGTGGTGGCGGCCATGAGTCCGTCGGTTGTGTCAAGAAGATCCCAGCAGGCGTAATCGATACCAGGAATTCGTGTAAGAGTCTGTCCGTCCAGACGATACAGACCATCGATGGTACCCATGTACACATGATGACCAAATTCTTTGATATCGAGTATATCGCCATCAATACCCTCCTTAGTGGAGAAATGCGTAAAAGCCGAGGGAACGGCGGCAGTGAAGATACCATCCTCAGTAGCACCCCAGAGACGACCATGACCATCGTAGTTGACCCACGACACGTTTTCATTGACCAGTCCGCTCTGCTCGTTAATCTTGTAGATTTCATGACCTTCCTCGTCGACAATGGAAACGCCCTTGCCTTTCCGTACGATAGCCTTCAGACCGAGCGCCATGGGTTCCTCCTGAGTGATGTCGCTCAACACCTCTATCATGCCTGTTTCATCGATGGTCTCGGGCTTGATGATATCTGTAAGACCAATTCTCGAGGCATCCATATTGAGTTTGCGGTCAACGGATACATTGAAGTCCTTAGCCTTATAAACCACACCATTGCTGGCCACAAACATGAGGTAGCCGTCTTTCTCCCACATCTCGAGCACCTCACCACGGAACAGATCAGGACCGCCTACACGCTTCAGAATCAACTGGCCATTAGGTTGGCGATCAACGCGTCCGAAGTAGTTATAGCCGCCTGCCCAGATGTTATTGTTTGAATCGCAGTAGGTGGTGGTGACACGGGTGATACCGGAGGTATGGAGAACGGTCCACGCAGCGTGATCGTAATACATCAGACCTTCGAAGTTGGCCACGAAGACGGTGCCTTCCTGTCCTGTCTTGATATCAAAATTGATACAGTGGCCACCATATTCCTCAGGTGTGAAGGTCTCCAGGAAAGGCACACCCTGGGCTGAGGCAGAGACTGCGGCAATCAGCAATAGCGCATGAAGGAATAGTCGGCGGATCATAGGCTCACCCCCTTTCTTCTTAATTCTATAAACGACTCATAAGGCACGTTACGGCCCACGAAGAAATTCCACTCTTCAATGGTCATGTCGCGTTTGAGTTTCTTCGACAGCTTATCAAACATGATACGGGGGGAAATGAGGGCCTCGGAGATGTTGCCCTTCTGCCCGGCTGTCCACAGGTAGTTCTTCGAGGGATCGAAGGTGAAGTACATAATCCAGCCGCTGGTGGTTAGGAGTTCCATCGGCTCCAACTTCTCCTTGTCGATTATCCATACGTTCACGGTGCCATCGTAACTGGCGGAATAGAGACGCGTGCCATTGATCTTGATCTTGGAGATACGCGAACGATGACTGAGGAGACGATGGATCTTCTGCTCCTTATCAATTAGGAATATCGTGCCATTGTCGAGTCCGTAAGCCTCGGAACCCGTACCTTTCGAGCTGGCAAAGGCTGTCACCTTTCCAATGATGGGCACCTTTCGTGTGTTAAACTTGTTCAGATCGCGAACGGTGTGCATCCTACCCCTGTCGTCGAATATCATAGGTGCATAGTCGTAACGCGAGCAGAAAGATACTTTGTAGTCGAGTTTCTGTGTACCAACGATGGTGTTGGTGGTCATATCGAGCTTGGCCAGACTATTCTCACCCACTATCAGCAGGTACTTCGTGTCCTGCATGGGCTCGATGGCCATGGGGTGAACGATACCCTCAAGCGGCAGAAGATGATTGCCCTTTGCGTTATGGATAAAGAGGTCGCCAGTACGACTCACTGCATAGATATTCTTGTTAGCCGGATAAATATAGACATCCCTGAAGTCGTAACGTTTATCCCTCAGCAATGTCTTCGTCTTGAGATTATTGCCATCGCGTACTATCTGCATCACCTCGCCATAGGTGGTCACGGTTACGAGTTCGTTGTCCTTGTTGGGCATGAACTCAATATCCCTCACTACACCCTCGTTAATGGTCCACTCACTCTTGCTCTGGCTACACTCCGACAGCGACTGGTAAATGGCAGGATAGTAAATATCACCATGATAACGGGTGGTATAGACACAGGCGGCAAAGCTCAGCAGATTGGCCATATCGGTATTACCAGCCTTATACTGCGAGAGCGACAGGGCGCCTAAGGTGCGGCCTAAGGCTATATAGCTGAGTGTATCGGCTAAACGTTTCGATTTGACGGCCTGAACACGCTGCTGCTCGGCTATCTCACGCTGGTTCTGAGCCAACTCGTAGGCATCGAGGGCTTTACGCTCGGAAGCCATAGCCTGTTGCTGGGCGATGATGGCGTTCTGGCGCTCTATCTCTGAGCGCTCACGCATCTCGGTGGCAACACGCGTCTGCTGCAGTGCTTCCTCACGCTGCTCATCACTGATCTTCTTCTGTTGGAAAGCAATCTCCTCCATTTGAGAACTTACACTCTGCAGCACGGCCGAGCGCCTTTCTTTCTTCTGGAGTTCTTCCAGTTGCGACTCCAGACTACTTACACGCTTCTGATTGGCGTACCATCCCCAGTAGCCTACTGCTGCAGCTGCGAGTAAAGCTACTGTGGTTACGCCTGCTATGAGTTTAGTTCTTTTCATCTTTATTTTTAGTTATTGGAGGAGGTTCAGTTTCGTTGTCACTGTAGTCGTTTCAGTACCAGCATCGTGATGTCGTCGCTCTGTTCGGCACCTTTCGTATGGGTGGCTATGTCGGCCTTGATTGTGTCGATGATCTGTTGACAGGAATCGGCTGCCATACCAGAGAGGTTGCGATGCAGACGCGCGTCGCTGTACATCTGGAAATCGGCGCTCATGGCTTCGGTCACGCCATCGGTAAACGTGAACAGCGTGTCGCCGGGTTCGAGTTTGCACTTGTCCTCAGGATATTCGAAGCCATCGAGGATGCCCACCATCAGGTTCATCGACTGAGGCAGTTCCTCTACCGTTCCGTTCTTCTTCAGAATATAAGGAGGATTATGACCTGCGTTCACATAGGTGATTTCGCCCGTACGGATGTCGTAGATACCATAGAACACGGTGACGAACATGCTCTCGTACGACTCCTTCGAAATGAGGGAGTTAGAACGGGTGACGCACTCAGAGGGTGACATGCCCTGAATGGCAGTGGTACGGAGAATGGTACGACTCACAGCCATGAATATGGCAGCGGGGATACCCTTTCCGCTCACATCGGCCATCACAAAGCCAATGCGGTCGTTGTCGATGCGGAAGAAATCGTAGAAGTCGCCTCCCACATCCTTGGCAGCATACATACAGGCAGAGATGTCGAGCTTGTCAGCCACATCGGGGAAGGGCGGGAAGATACGAGGCAGAATAGACTGCTGTATCTGACTGGCAATGGCCAGATCGTCCTTGATACCCTCAAGCTGCTGATGCTCCTGCTCCATGCGCTTGATGTACTCTATCTGAGCAATGGCCTTCTCGATGGTCACACTCAGATCGTCGAGGTCGATGGGCTTGGTGGCGAAGTCGAAGGCTCCGTTGTTCATAGCCTGACGGATGTTGCCCATGTCGCCATAGGCGGAAACCATAATACACTTGAGGGCGGGGTTCTGCATCTCGTTAATCTTCGTGAGCAGCGTCAGTCCGTCCATCTCAGGCATATTGATGTCCGACAGGATGATATCGTAGTCCTTGTTCTTCAGCAGCATCTCGAGGGCCTCCAGTCCGTTGTGCGCAAAAGAGAACTCGTATTCTCCCTTGCGTATCTTACGACGGAAGTACTGCGTGAGCAGCAACTCGAGATCGGCCTCATCGTCGACACTTAGAATCTTAACTGTTTTCATTATCTATCAGTAATTACTCGATGACAAAGAGACGAGCAAAGCCAGTCATATTGAACACCTGACGGAGATAATCGTTGGCGCCCTTGATAATCACCTGACCACCCTTTGCTTTAGACACCTGGAGCAGGTTCAGGAAAATACGAAGACCACTGGAAGCGATATACTCAAGGTTAGTGCAGTCGAGCACGATATTGCGTCCGTTAGCTTCCTTGAGAGGTTCCAACTCTTTCTGTACCTGTTTTGAAGCGGCGGTATCAAAACGCCCTTCGAGAATGGCCACCAACTGGCCTTCCTGTTCTTGGATAGTTGTTTTCATAAAGCTATACTTTTATTGGTTTATAATATTTCTTCATTGTTAGTACGTTTCGTCCTTCTGAACGTTCATAGCTCACATCATCCATGATCGATTTGATAAGGAAGATGCCGAGTCCGCCTATCTGGCGTTCTTCTGCTGGCAGGGTGGTGTCTACATCGCCCTTTTTCGTAGGGTCGAAGGCCACGCCCTGATCGCTGACGATGAAACTCAGACAACCCTTGTTCGCCTCCACATCCACCATGATATCGCCCTGGGTGTCTTCAGGATAGGCATAGTCTACAACATTCACCACGCATTCCTCCACTGCCAGGTTCATCTGTTCGGTAGTCAACTCGTCGAATCCTACCGCTTCGCAAGCGGCTTGCACGACGGGAACGATCTGGTCCACTTCCTGGACATCGTTTTTCAAGGTGAGACTACGCTTAAAGACCATCTTACTCAGTTTTTACATTTGCACGATTTGTTCGTCGTTTTCGAGCACCAGTCCGTCAATAGGCAACTGTCGGCTGATAGCTGTGTGGAAAGAGATCAGTGTCTGACTGCTGGCAAGTCCTAAAGGCTGCAGCTTATCGTGAATGATCGTCAGCAGATGATGATTGTTGTAGGCATAGATCTTGATGAACATGTCGAAGTTACCAGTGGTATAGTGGCACTCCACCACTTCGGGGATACCCTTCAACTTCTCCACTACTTCGTCGAACTTCTCAGGATCCTTCAGGTTCAGTCCGATGTAAGCACACGTCTCGTAGCCTATACTTTCGGGATCAATTACGAACTCCGAGCCTTTCAGCACACCCATGGCCGTGAGTTTCTGAATACGCTGATGGATGGCTGCTCCACTTACGCCACAGGCACGTGCCACCTCAAGGAAGGCAATGCGGGCATCAGCTGAGATCAGCTGGAGAATCTGTTTGTCAAGTTTGTCAATCTTACTCATACTTGTTGCTTTTATTGTTTTATTGCTGTTCCACTATAATTGATGCGCAGGGCGTACGACTGCTGCAGGGCTTGCTTCACGTCGTTAATCAACCCCATAGGTGTCCGTTTGTCGGCTCTGAGACTCACAGTCAGATGCTCGGCCAGTTCTGGCGACATGGTACTTCTGATCTGTTCTACACGGGCTGGGATGTCCTCAGGAGCCACAATATCGCCATTCAGCTGCACAGCCCATTTATCTCCTTGACTCCCTGTCTCCTTGCCTACCTGTCTACCTATATATATATTGATGAGGGCCTGTTTATTGGCCAATTTCTTCACCTCCGTACCTTGTGGCACTTCCACCTTTACCTTTACCTCGTCGCTCCTCATGTGGGTCACAATCATGAAGAAGAAGAGCACTGTGAATATCAGGTCGGGCATTGAGGCCACGTTCAGCGAGGGTACTGTGTGGCGATGGGTATGGAATTTGCTCTGCATGGGTCTCATCGCTCACCTCCTTTCATGTCTTCGCTGATGCGCTGGGGATAGCGCTCTGTCACCTGCGTCCGTTCCTCTGCATTACAAGCCTCAAAGCCGTGGCCATACTGCTTACGCGCATAATCATCGCGCAGGGTGTAGTAGGCTTTCACTATGGCTTCCTGCATACGGAAATAGGCCTCGTACGAGGTCTCTCGGTCGACCTGCACAGTCACCACATGCCCTGTGGGATTTACCTGCGCCATAGCCAGCACCTCGTTCGTCAGCTCCTTCGTTGTCACCTCTTTGCCATCGCAAGTCAAACGGTCGTGGTCGTCTATCTCCACTTGTACCACGTGGTCCTTATTCACATCCCTGGGTTGCTGGTTCTCTATAGGGGGCGGCGGCATTTGGCGCAACAATCCCTTATCCGTGTCCATCGACGATGTCACGAGAAAGAAGATCAGCAACATAAACGATATGTCGGCAGTCGACGTGGTGTTCAGCTCCGGAATCTGCTGACGATAGCGCTTACGAAACATCCTACGATCAGGAGTATTGAGGTATAAATAAACATATCCGTCAGCTTCAGCCAGAAGGCATCAGTAAACCTGGTGCCGTTCGTGACTATCGGGGCCGACGAGCCTAAGAGGAAGGTAAGTACCAGACAGACCACGAAGCCGATGGCTACACACCACCCTATCCTACCTGCTGGCACGCCATTGATGATATCATCGCCTTTTCTTCGTGTACGCATACCATGCCAGACGCTGTAGGCCGTCACTCCCAGAGCGGCAGCCATCATCAGGTACATCAGACCTAACATCAGGTCGGCAAAGAAAGGCGATACAAAACTATTCATTTACATTAAACGTTAAATTTAAACTCTCCCCTTCCACTCCGTGATCATATCCAGGAGTGTGATGGCACTCTCTTCCATCTGGGCTGTCAAGCGCTCAATCTTCGAGAGGATATAGCTATAGAACAACTGCAGAATCAGCGCCACCACGATACCGAAGATCGTAGTAATCAGCGCCACCTTCATACCCTGTGCCACGATGGTAGGACCGATGTCGCCTGCCTGCTGAATCTGGTCGAAGGCCATTACCATACCTATCACCGTTCCCAAGAATCCCAGCGAAGGTGCCATGGCAATGAAGAGTTTAATCCACGAACAGCCTTTCTCCAGATTGGCTGCCTGCAATCCACCATAGTTGGTAATGCTACGCTCTATGGCATCCATCGACTGATGGATATGCAACAGACCCTGATAGCAAACTGAGGCCACAGGACCACGGGTATTCCTACAGAGTGTCTTCGCACCCTCCACATCGTTCTGCTTCAGGTGCTTTTCAATATCTTCCAGGAGTTTGTATGATTTGATTTCCGAGAGCGTCAGGTAGATGATGCGCTCCATACAGAAAGCCAGTCCCAACACGAGGGCCAAGGCCACAAGCGACATGAAACCTACGTTTCCGTCGATAAATTTCGTCTTCAGTTGTTTATGGAAGCCTCCCTCCTCTTCTGCCTCAGGATCGTCTGTCAGCATCGCCTCAGTAGCAATGGAATCGGCCATGGCGATGGAGTCCACGACCACAGCTTCCGAGTCTGTTACGATCACGGTGTCTTGGGGAGTCTTATCTTGGGCATTGGCGGTTTGCGGCATCAGCAAACCAATCGTCATCAAAACGATGATTAAAGCGGAGAGAACAGGATTCGAACCTGCGAGCCAGTTTTGCCGGCTACACGCTTTCCAGGCGTGCCTCTTCAACCACTCGAGCACCTCTCCATTTCTAAGCGGGTGCAAAAATAATACTTTTACTTCAGATTCCACAGCTTACACAGTTATATTTAATACTTTTTTGCAGTTCTCGTTTGTCTGTCGCTCCACCTCTGCTTCGCTCACGCCATAGGCCTCAGCCAACTTCTGCATCACAAGGGCCACAAAGGCTGGTTCGTTGCGCTTTCCACGATGGGGAACAGGTGCCATGTAAGGGGCATCAGTCTCCAGCACAATCCTGTCGAGAGGCACTACTTTAGGCAATACTTCAGGCAGATGCGACTTCTTAAACGTCAGCACACCTCCGATACCGAGTACAAAACCATCAAACTGCAACAGCTCCTTCGCCTCCAGTTCATTGCCTGTAAAACAGTGGAACACGCCTCCAGACAACTGGTCCTTGTACTTCTTCAGTATGCTTACCATCTCATTCTGGGCCTTACGGCAGTGGATCATCAGGGGCATCTGCAGTTCCACAGCCCATTTCACCTGCTCCTCAAAGGCCTCCAACTGTTCCTTCTCGAACTCACGACTCCAGTAGAAGTCTAATCCGATTTCGCCAATGGCGATGGGATCAGTGGCTATCACATCCATTTTGATACCAGCCAACTGATCCTTCCAATTGGCCTTAACCTCTTCTGGATGCAGACCTAACATCGGATAACAGAAGCCAGAATAGCGTTCGCAGAGAGCCATCACACTGACACATGACTTAAGATCGATTCCAGGCACGCCAATGGCCTGCACCCCAGCCCCCTTGGCTCGGGTGATGACCTCTTCGAGATCCTGAGCAAATTCCTCGCCATCAATATGACAATGCGTATCAATCATATCTCTAACCTCTGCCCACTATCGTTCTCGATTCATCAAATACGCAGCGTAGGCTTTGAGTTCGGCCTTACGCTCCTCCGGCACATTTACCTTAGCCAGATACTTCAGACCCAGCTGGTAACACTCTTCCATCTTCTTCTCGCAGAGCTGACGGATGCCGATCTCATCGTAGAGCTTTGTTACAGCAGCCACCTTCTCATTGCGATCGAACTCCTTTGCGTAAATCCACTTCTCCAGTTCCTTACGCTGGGCCTCGTTAGCCAGATTGTAGGCATTAATCAGCATATAGGTTTTCTTGTTCGATGTGATGTCGCCACCAGGTACCTTGCCAAACACCTTCGGATCGCCATATACGTCGAGCAGGTCGTCCTGAAGCTGGAAGGCCAGACCTATCTGCTCACCAAACTTATACAGGTTCTCCCAGTCCTCCTTCGGAGCATCAGCCAGAATAGCGCCAATCTTCACAGCACAGGCCAGCAGCACACTTGTCTTCAGACGAATCATCTCAATATACTCATCCTCTGTCACATCGTTGCGCGTCTCGAACTCAACGTCCAACTGCTGTCCCTCACCAATCTCGTAGGTGGTAATGAGGAAGGTTTTGAACACGTCCTTTACCTTGCTCACGTCGCATGCCTCAATGCGCTCGAAGGCCTGCAACAGCATGGTGTCCCCTGAGAGGATCGCCTGATTGGCATCCCACTTTTTATGAACCGTCTCGTTGCCACGCCTCATGTCGGCATTGTCCATCAGGTCGTCGTGCAACAGGGTAAAGTTGTGATACGTTTCCAGTCCGATAGCCTGAGTCATAATGCGCTCAGGATCGTCCTTGTAAAGGTTATAGGCCAAAAGTGTCAACACAGGGCGTACGCGCTTGCCGCCAATAGAGAGCACATACTTGATAGGCTCATACAGCGAATAGGGCTTACGGTCGTATACCAAACCGTCCAGCGCCTCATTCACTTTCTTCAATAATTCATTTGATTTGTACATTGCTTGTTATTTTTATTTTCTTAATTTCTCACCTATAGCTGCTCACCTCTTAAAGATTAAACACCACTGGTATGCAGACTTTTGTCCTGCACGGCTTGGCGTCCATCACGCCTGCCTGCCAACGTGGCATCATCCTCAGCACCCTCAGCACCTCCTGGTCGCAGGCGTTGTCCAGATGCTCTATCACTTCCAGATCGCTCACGCTTCCGTCTTTGTTCACGATAAACTGGGCCACCACCTTCCCCTTCACCTTCCTTTGCTGGGCCGATGCAGGGTATTTCAGGTTCTTAGTGAGCCATTTCATAAACTCAGAGGCACCACCCGGGAACTGTGGCAGATCCTCCACCACACGGAAGTCGATGGGTTCATCGTACATGTCCACCACCTGAGGTTTTTCCTCCTCTGCCACTTCTTCGGGCTTGGGAGTTTCCACCTGTTCTGGAGAACTGATTTCCAATGACAACTCCACATCTTCATCTACCACCCTCAGCTGTTCGCTCTCCTGCTTTTCCACCTTTTCTTCCTGCGGAATCATCATCGGTATCTCGTCAGGATTGCGCTTCAGGGGCTCTAGCTCCATTTCGGCTTCCAGGTCGTCATCGTCGTCGAAGAATGCCCAACTGCTGTCGGAGCTGTTCCACTCTAAGGCTACGAACAATGTGGCGAGCACGACTATCAGTCCCAGCAGGAACCCTTGTACCCGTCGTTGCTCTATGTCCGCCTCACGACTCTTCTTGACTTCCATAATAAATCCGGCTTTTTGCCGTTATATAACTAAATTTAGGTGCAAAGATAATAAAAAGTAAAAAAGTAAAAGAGTAAATCAGCAAAAAAGGCCACAAATTAAGATAATTTTTGTACTTTTGCGCCCGAAATTGAGAAAAATGAAGATTAAAAATTAAAAAATGAAGTAATAATTGTAGGTTTAGATGATAAATCGTAAGCATATCTTAACGCACTCTTTTAGCAGAATCCGCCAGATTCTGCCCCTAAAATGGTGCATATTGCTTACAATTCTCAGTTTTCAATTCTCAGTTTTCAATTTTCAATTATCCATCGCCTCCGCTCAAGAGAGCGCGACCGCTTACAATTTCCTCCGTCTACCCGTCAGTGCCCATGTGGCAGCCGTGGGTGGCGACAACATCACCCTTACCGATGATGACGCCACACTCATCTTCCACAACCCAGCCCTTATCAACGGTGTGAGCGATAAGACCATCAATCTCAACTTCATGACCTACATGGAGGGCGCCAAGACAGCAAGTGCAGCCTTCGTCAAGGGGGCTGGCGATCGTGCCACCTGGGGCGTCACAGGTCAGTATATGGACTATGGCACACTGAAGCAGACCAACGAATACAATGAGGACCTAGGCACCTTCACCGCTCGCGACTGGACCATCGGAGGAACCTTTGCCTACGCCCTTACCAATACCCTCAGTGGTGGCATCACGGCCCGATTCATCTCCTCGCATATCGCAGGCTATAACTCGATGGCTGTGGGCGTTGATCTCGGACTCAATTATTACGACGATGTCTCCCTCTGGAGTATCTCTGCTGTGGCACGTAATCTCGGTGGTCAGGTCAAGGCCTACGACGATGAGTTCGAGCGCATCCCCTTCGATCTGCAGCTGGGTGTAAGCAAACAGCTCAAGGGCGCCCCTCTGCGTTTCCATGCCACTATGAGCCGACTAACTGACTGGAGCGAGGGCTTCGGACATCATTTCGCCATCGGTGCCGATGTGCTGCTCTCACAGAACATCTACATCGCAGCAGGCTATAACTTCCGTCGCGCCCAGCAGATGAAGATTACCGATTCCGAAGGCTCAGCCGCCCATGGGGCTGGCCTCTCCTTAGGTGCAGGTCTCTCGCTCGAGCGCTTCAAACTCCACGTGGCTTATGGCAAGTACCACGTCACCACCTCATCGATACTTATTAATATAGCATACGCATTATGAAGAAAATTACAATTGCAATCGATGGCCACTCTTCGTGCGGCAAGAGCACGATGGCCAAGGATCTCGCCCGTGAAGTGGGCTACGTTTATGTCGACACAGGTGCCATGTATCGTTCGGTCACCCTCTATGCCCTCCGTCATGGTCTGTTTCTCGAGGATGGCAGCGTGAAGACCGCTGAACTCGAGGCCGAGATGCCCAACATCCAGATTTCATTTAAGTTCAATCCCGAGGCAGGCCGCCCCGATACCTATCTCAATGGCGAGTGCGTCGAGAAGGAGATCCGTTCGCTCGAGGTGTCCAATCATGTTAGTCCTATCGCAGCCATCCCCTTCGTACGTACAGCTATGGTGGCCCAGCAACAGCAGATGGGTAAGGACAAGGGCGTGGTGATGGACGGCCGTGACATCGGTACTACCGTGTTCCCCGATGCCGAACTCAAGATCTTTGTCACTGCCTCAGCTCAGGTGCGCGCACAGCGTCGCTTCGATGAACTCAAGGCCAAGGGCATGCCAGCCGATTTCGACGACATCCTGAAGAACGTCGAGGAGCGCGATTATATCGACTCTCATCGTGAGGTATCACCTCTGCGTCAGGCCGACGATGCCATCCTGCTCGACAATTCCAATATGACCATCCCTGAGCAGAAGGAGTGGTTGCTCGCCAAGTTCAAAGAGGCCACAGAGCAATAAAAATTGTCCGATTTGCGTAATTTTCTCATCATAAAGTCGGTTTTTCTCGGATTTTTTGCTAACTTTGCAGCCAAATTCAAATCAACCGATTGTTATGATGAGAAAATTCTTTTTTGTGGCCTTCTGCGCCCTCACAAGTTTCACTGCTCCTGCCGTTGCAGGAGGTCTGATGACCAACACCAATTATCACATTGCATTCGACCGTATGATGGCACGTGGCGCTACGTTCGACATCGATGCCGCCTACTCTAACCCCGCTGGTCTCGCCTGGGGCAACGAAGGTTTCCAATTGTCGCTCAACTTCCAGAAACCCTGGCAGAATCGCGACATCACTACCACTATCCCGAATTATCTGGCCTACCCCGGAGTGTATGATGGTTACAACGGATTCAATAACAAGAAATTTGAAGGCGTTGCCTCTGCCCCCATCGTGCCAGCCCTTTTCGCCTCTTATAAGAAAGACCGTTGGGCCCTCTCTACCATGATTGGTATTGTGGGTAGCGGTGGCTTCGTCGAATACGATGAAGGCGTACCCATGTTCAATGCCCTCGTCATGGGTTCCATCTTCAAGCAGACACTCACAGCCAAGATGATGAACCCCGAGGCCCCCATCGCCATAGTCACTCCCGACATGTACACCATCGACTCAAAGGTAGAGGGCAAGCAGTACATCTATGGCGGCCAGCTTAACTTCACTTATCAGATCACTGACTGGTTCGCAGCTGCCGTTGGTCTGCGTGTCAACTATTACGATGGCTACAGCCGCGTGAACCTCAAGGCCACTACCCTGCCAGCCTTAGGCGGTCAGACGCTCACCGATATGAAGCTCGACTGCACCCAGCGTGGCTGGGGCGTAGCTCCTATCATCAGTTTCGATTACCATCAAGATCGCTTCACTGTCGCAGCTCGTTACGAGTTCCGCACTAAGATCGAGACCACCAACGATACCAAGGAGCTGCCCGAGGGCTTAGGCGATCTCGCTGCCCCCTATGCCGATGGCGCCAAGACGCGTTACGATATGCCAGCACTGCTTGTCATTGCCGGACGTTACGACTTCTCCCCCAGCCTCCGTGCCACCCTCGAGTATCACTACTTCGACGACACCCACGCCAAGATGGCTGGCGATCGCCAAAAGACGCTCGAGCACGGTACCAACGAATTCCTCGCTGGCATCGAGTGGGACATCAATGACAAGTTTACTGTCAGCTGTGGTGGTCAGCGTACCGACTATGGTCTCTCTGACGACTACCAGCAGAACACCTCGTTTGCCTGCGACAGCTACAGTGTAGGTCTTGGTGGAGCTTGGAACATTACCGATAAACTGCGCCTCAATGCAGGCTACTTCTGCACCATCTATAGCGATTACACTCGCAAGTACACCGCCGAGCAGGGCGGCTATCAGGGCACAGGCTATCCTGGTCAGGATGTCTACTCTCGCACCAACCACGTCATAGGTCTCGGCATCGATTACAAGTTCTAAACATCCTTTACAATGAAAGCCTATTATTATCTGATTATCCTAACCATGCTGCTCGTCTCGTGCGAGTCCAGCAACAACCATGCCCTCGATCTGCCCGTTGGTCCCGAGCCTACCATGATGTACCTCGAGGTCCAGGGCGAGCAGTATCAGGTCGACCTGTCGTCTGCCGATACCCTCAACCTGCGCACGCTCTGCGCTGAGTTCGGCCCTATTGAGTTCAAGGTGCTCAACTACACCGATTTCAAATCCATCTCCATCTGGGATAAACCTGTCACTGATGGCGTGGCAGAAGTGAACTTCTACAATGGCATCCCTCAGGATGTCCATATGGCTTGCAAATACACCACAGCCACTGGCGAAGGCTCTTTCCTTATCAATACTTACCCTGGCAAGGCCCCAGGATTTCAATCTGAAGGCCTTGCTGAGCTACCTGGCGACTTCTACCTCTCGTTTATCTACCAGCCCCTCATCATGAAGGTCGATAACGCTGGTCGGTTGCTGTATTACCGCTTCGAGCCCACCGATTACAATGGCACCTTCAAGGAGCTGGGCTGCTGGGACTTCAAGAAGCACGTGTTCGATGGCAAGATCTACTACAGCTATCATGCCCCCGACTGGAAATTTGGCTCCAAAGCCACCACGGGCTATGTGCCAGGCATGCGCATCCTGATGGACGATCATTACAATCCCATCGACACCATCCATGCCCTCGCCAGTCGCGATGGCTACCTGCCCGAAGGCTCGCCCCTCGATGGCCACGACTTCTACTTCTTCTCGCCCACCCACTGGATAGCCTCCGCCTCTTACGTAGAGCGTGAGTTCGTCGATGGCACGAAGCGTGCTGTAGCCTATCTGCAGGAGGTGGATAACGGCAAGGTGGTGTTCGACTGGTGGAGCACCGACCATTCTGAGTTAGAGAAAATGGGCAGTCCTGCGTTCGACACCAGCTACGACTATGTGCACTTCAACTCCATCGACGTACTGCCCAATGGCGACTGGCTCGTGTCCTTCCGTGCCCTGAGTTCCATCGCCGTCATCAACCATGAAGATGGTAGTTTCAGATGGATCATCCATGGTGAGGATTATGATACTTCCGATCCCCGTTATTTCTCAGGTCAGCATTACGTTCGCTACCACAAGATCAAAGACATGGACTATATCACGCTCTTTAACAATGGCAACACCGCAGGAACCACCTCAGCAATCCGTATTGAGGTGAAGTATTTCGATGCTTATACACCTCAAGTTGATAATGGCGTAAGTCTGCGTGAAGCCAGCAGTCCTAAATACTTCACCCAGGCCTGTGGTGCCCTCGACTATTTTGGCGATCAGGGCTTCGTCATGGGATGGGGCTGGAGCACGGATCCGGGCAACTGCACCCGCCTTGTCAGCGAGTTCAATCGCGATGGCAACGAGATTTTCCGCCTCGATCGCGACGATCCTGATCCCATGTCCGTCGACCCCTCCTACCGCTGCGTCAAGTGCCCATAATAAGTGACTAGCTATTGCATAGCTTGTATGGCGTCGCGGCATTGCTCCATGAGCCAACGGGGAGTGCTGGTAGCACCACAGATACCAACGGTTTCAATACCTTCAAGCCACTCCTTCTGGATCTCATGGGGATCCTCAACAAGGTGCGTATTGGGGTTCACACGCAGACATTCATTGTAAAGCACCTTGCCGTTGGAGCTCTTGCGTCCGCAGACGAAGAGGATGAGATCGTGCTTCGTGGCGAACTGGGAGATGTTAGGCATGCGATTGGCCACGTTTCGACAGATGGTATCGAAGCTCTTGAAGGTCGCATCTTTCGAGATGTGCGACTGGATGTAGTCGATGATTTTGTGGAATTCATCGAGGGATTTCGTGGTTTGCGAATACAAGTAAATGTCGCGTGAGAAATCGAGTTTTTTGACTTCGTCAAAGCTCTCGATTACAATGGCGGTAGATTGAGTTTGGCCTACCAGGCCGAGCACCTCGGCGTGACCTTTCTTACCGAATATGACAATCTGCTTATCTGCAGATTCGTCATATTGTTCCTTGATACGCCTCTGCAACTGCAACACTACAGGACACGTGGCATCGATGATCTCGATGTTGTTCTGACGAGCGAGGGCGTATGTCTCGGGGGGCTCGCCATGGGCACGGAGCAGCACCTTGACGTTGTGGAGCTGGCGCATGTCATCATGGTTGATGATGATGAGTCCCATCTCACTGAGACGTTCACACTCCATACCGTTGTGGACGATATCACCCAGGCAGTATAGTTTGGTTCCCTTGGCCAGTTCTTCTTCGGCCTTCTTAATGGCGGTGGTTACTCCGAAGCAGAAGCCACTGCCGCTATCGATTTCGATTTGAATCATTTCTTTAATAATTTAAAATATTCATCCAGGAGGTCCTGGGCGGCGACAAAGGAGGTCTTCTGGCCGGCGAGGACGGAGGACTCGGCGGAAGCAAGCTGCGACTTGATGAGCGGATTGTTGTAGAAGTTCAGGCGCAGATGCTCGTTGATGCTCTCGTACATCCAATATTTGCTCTGCTCATTGCGACGATAATCGAAATAGCCATTGGCCTTGACGAAGGCGATATACTCGTAGATCATATCCCAGATCTCTTTAACACCCGTACCATAGAAACCACTGTAACACAACACCTTAGGCAACCAACCGCTCTCAGGCATGGGGAAGAAGTGAAGAGCATTACGGAAGTTGGTGGCTGCCATCTGACAACGATCCACATTGTCGCCATCACACTTGTTGATGACGATACCATCCGAGATTTCCATGATGCCTCGCTTGATGCCCTGCAGCTCATCGCCCGTTCCTGCCACCTGAATGAGCAGGAAGAAGTCGACCATGGAGTGGCAAGCGGTCTCGCTCTGACCCACGCCAACGGTCTCAACGAAAATCTTGTCGAAACCTGCTGCCTCGCAGAGGATGATGGTCTCACGCGTTTTGCGCGCCACACCGCCTAAGGAGCCTGCTGAGGGACTAGGGCGTATGAAGGAGTCGGGATGCTGCGCGAGCTTCTCCATGCGTGTCTTATCGCCCAAGATAGAACCCTTGGTGCGCTCACTCGAGGGGTCGATGGCGAGGACAGCCAGACGACCTCCCTTTTCGCGGAGCACGTGAACGCCAAACTCGTCGATAGAGGTACTCTTACCTGCGCCTGGCACACCACTGATGCCTACGCGGATACTGCGCCCACTATAGGGCAGACACTTATTGATGACCTCCTGGGCCTTGGCCTGATGATCGGGGTTGACGCTCTCGATGAGTGTCACGGCCTGAGAGAGGATGGTGACGTCGCCCTTGACGATGCCCTCTACCAGCTCAGCGGCAGAGAGCTCGCGACGACGATTGCG
>Ga0247611_10004180_pt1 | contig 20308 bp, 14 predicted proteins | sample 177DNAGHGhighgp2_FD_192422 | JGI IMG/M metagenome (GOLD analysis project Ga0247611, IMG submission 192422) | Sheep rumen microbial communities from Palmerston North, Manawatu-Wanganui, New Zealand - 1770 DNA GHGhigh gp2 | ecosystem: Host-associated > Mammals > Digestive system > Stomach > Rumen...
ATTCCACAGAAGGCGTTTATGAGCGTTCTAAAATTAGATGAAGAATAATAATCAATTAGGGATATATATACATATCCCTTTTTGTGTGCAGAAATGTGTCTATTGTGATTTTTTATCTGCACCAGCAACTAATGATGTGAAAATTAAATACATAGAGGCGCTAAAAAAAGAAATAGAGCTTGTAGGTTTAAATAATAAAGAAAAAGATATAGAGGTTAATTCTATTTTCTTTGGTGGAGGAACTCCAAGTTGCATAGACCCAGAGTTAATTCAAAGCGTATTAGATACTGTAAAGAATAATTTTAGAGTAAACGAATTTGCAGAAATAACTATAGAATGTAATCCAGGAACCCTAAGTGAAGATAAGGCTTATAGTTATAGAAATGCAGGGATTAATAGAATTAGTTTTGGATTACAGTCATGTGATGATAAAGAGCTTAAGATGCTTGGAAGAATTCATGATTTTGATGATTTTAGAGATAGCTTTAGAATGGCAAGAAATTATGGATTTAATAATATTAACGTGGATTTAATGACAGGTCTACCTGGTCAAACAAAGGAAAGCTTATTAAAGACTTTAAAGACTGCCCTTGCCTTTAAACCTGAGCATATATCGGCTTATGGCCTTATATTAGAGGAGGGAACAGTTCTCTTTGATAGAATCAATGAATATCCGCCAATACCAAGCGAAGAACTTGATAGGCAGATGTATGACATTACAAGAAAGAGCTTTACAAAGTCAGGATATGTTCAATATGAGATATCTAATTATGCAAAGCCTGGCTATGAATGTATTCATAATCTAAAATACTGGAATAGAGAGGAATATTTAGGCTTTGGTATAGGCGCGGCAAGCTTTATAGATGAGAAGAGATATTCTAATATTACGGATATTAATAGCTATATAGATATCACATCTAAATTAATGGATGAAGTTATGGATAATAAGTTAATAAATATAGATTTATCTTCTCTTTATGCTAGCTTTGAAAAATTGGACATTAATGATGCAAAAGAAGAGTTTATGTTCCTTGGTTTAAGAAAAATTCAAGGCATATCAATTCTTGATTATAAAGAAAAATTTAATCAAGAGATTTATGAACAATATAGTAAAGAAATAGAAGACAATATAAATAAGGGTCTTTTAATTTTAGAAAATAATAGACTTAAATTAACAGCTAAGGGTATTGATATAAGTAATACAGTTATGTCTGATTTTATCATATAATATATAAAACTCCGTAATTTAGATTAATCTAGACTACGGAGTTTTCTTTTATTTTTTTTCTTTACTTTCTAAGAATTCTCTATAAGAATTAGCAAATGTCTTAGGTGTGGTATTCATAAATTTCTTAAATTCTCTATGGAAATGAGACTGATCTGAGAATCCATAGCCTGAAATTAATTTACCAATTTCAAGATTAGGATACTTAATAAATTCCTTAATAACGCACTGGAATCTTATTAGTTTGGCCATATCCTTAGGTGTAATACCAAATGCTGTATAGAATATTCTTGTAATATGTCTTGATGAATATCCATACTTAGTAGCAAAATCTAGAATTGAACACGAACCGTCGCTATTAATAATATCATCAAGTAAAGTATTTACAAAAGGAGCTACAGGTACATAAGTCTTACTATTAGCTAAGTAAGATGTAAATGCCTTTAAACGTTCCTTTGATGATTTGCAGTTTCTAAGGGAATCTACGAGCATTTTTTCATATGAATCTTTTTCAGGAGTATAATCTGAAACAGTATCTTTTAAAAGTGCAGGATATGATGAATTATCAGCGCCCTTACCAAAATAAGCTCCTCTTTCATCAAAGCGAATTCCAAAGAAATGCTTATATGCTTTAAGATTTACCTCAGTGTATTCTGTGTGTAAACCTATGCAACAAAATAAAGAATCATCGTCATCATCATTGTAAGCAATTATCCATTCTGTATAAGGAGAAGGGATAATTCTAAGTGTAAGTGGTGTAGCTTTACTTGCATCAAGTTCGTAAACAACCATTCGACTAGGCGAATAAAGTGTATTAGTAGTAACTGTAAATGCACTAGTGTCTAATCCAAAGAAAGGCTGAATCATATTACTAGCTATACTCATATTTACCTCCTTAATATTATTTTATAAAATATACGACGTTACTAAAAATAAAAAAACAACTTTTGTAGTAATATATAATATTATTATAATAATATAAGAATTTAATGTCAATAAAAATATGTCCAATTTATTCAAAAAAGCACAATAGGCGGTAAAATTAATCCATAAACTATTGATTATTTTTATAATATATAATGTTAATTTTATAACATTCAACTATAGTAATAGATAAAAAAACAAAACCTCACTAATAACATGGTTATTTTATTATCACATAACGTGAAAAATTTAACTAAGTAAATTGATGGTATACAAATTATAGTACGAATTTATGTATTTTAATTAAAAGTTTATCTTTTTCGGTTTACTTTTTTGTGCGAAAATAATAAAATAACAATAGTTGACGTTATTAAGTATAATGTCAAATCATCAAAAGGAGGATGAAATAAAAATGGCAAGAGTGAAACATTCTATGGATGGTAACACAGCCGCAGCTCATGTAGCTTATGCTTACACAGAAGTAGCTGGTATCTATCCAATCACACCATCAAGCCCTATGGCTGATGTAGTAGACCAGTGGTCTGCAGCCGGTAGAAAGAACATTTTTGGAAACACAGTTAAGGTTTCAGAAATGCAGTCAGAAGCAGGTGCAGCAGGAACTGTTCATGGTTCTTTAGCAGCAGGTGCTTTAACAACAACATTTACAGCATCTCAGGGTCTTTTACTTATGATCCCTAATATGTATAAGATTGCTGGTGAGCAGTTACCTTGTGTATTCGACGTATCTGCTCGTACAGTAGCAACACAGTCACTTAATATCTTTGGTGATCATAGTGATGTGTATGCATGTCGTCAGACAGGTTTTGCAATGCTTTGTGAAACAAATCCACAGGAAGTTATGGACCTTTCTCCAGTAGCTCACTGTGCAGCATTAGAAGGTAAGGTGCCTTTCCTTAACTTCTTCGACGGTTTTAGAACATCTCATGAAATTCAGAAGATTGAAGAATGGGATTACGAAGACCTTAAGGATATGTGCCCAATGGATGCAGTAGAAGAATTCAGAGCTCATGCTCTTAATCCAAATCATCCAGCAATGCGTGGTTCTCATGAAAATGGCGATGTATTCTTCCAGCATAGAGAAGCATGTAACACAGCTTATGATGCTCTTCCAGCTGTTGTTGAAAAATATATGGCTAAGGTTAATGAAAAGTTAGGTACTAACTATGATTTATTTAACTACTATGGTGCAGCTGATGCAGATAGAGTTATCGTAGCTATGGGTTCAATCAACGACGTCTGTGAAGAAGTTATTGATTACTTAACAGCTAAGGGCGAAAAAGTCGGCCTTATTAAGGTTAGATTATATCGTCCATGGTCTTCTAAGAACTTACTTAAGGTATTACCTAAGTCAGTTAAGAAGATTGCTGTTCTTGATAGAACAAAGGAACCAGGTTCTCTTGGTGAACCTCTTTACCTTGATGTTGCTGCAACACTTCGTGAAGCAGGCTTAAACGACATTACATTAGTTGGTGGTCGTTACGGTTTAGGTTCTAAGGATACACCACCTTCATCTGTATTCGCTGTTTATAAGGAATTAGAGAAGGATGAACCAAAGCATAGATTTACAATTGGTATCGTTGATGATGTTACTAACCTTTCACTTCCAGAGGTTAAGCCAGCTCCTATTACAGCTGCTCCAGGTACAGTAGAATGTAAGTTCTGGGGTCTTGGTGGTGATGGTACAGTAGGTGCTAACAAGAACTCTACTAAGATCATCGGTGACCATACAGATAAGTATATTCAGGCATACTTCCAGTATGACTCAAAGAAGACAGGTGGTATCACAATTTCTCACTTAAGATTTGGTGATAACCCAATTAAGTCTCCTTACTATATTAACCAGGCTGACTTCGTTGCATGTCATAACCCATCATATGTAATCAAGGGTTACAAGATGGTTCAGGACGTTAAGCCAGGCGGAATCTTTATGATCAACTGTCAGTGGTCAGACGAAGAATTAAATGAACATATGCCTGCTGAAGCTAAGCAGTATATCGCTAAGAACAATATTCAGTTATATACAATTAACGCTATTGATAAGGCTATTGAAATTGGTATGGGTAAGAGAACTAATACAATCTTACAGTCAGCATTCTTCAAGCTTGCTAACGTAATGCCAATCGATGAAGCAGTTACATTTATGAAGGAAGCTGCTAAGAAGTCTTACTCTAAGAAGGGTGACGCAGTAGTTGAAATGAACTACAAGGCTATTGATGCTGGTGTTGACGCTCTTCATAAGGTAGAAATCCCAGCTGATTGGGCTAATGCTACAGCTGAGAAGAAGGTAGTAGAACGTAAGGGTCGTCCAGCTACAGTTAAGATGGTTAACGAATTACTTGATCCTATCGGATTAATGGATGGTGATAGCCTTCCAGTATCTGCATTTAAGGATTGCGCAGATGGTCAGTTTGAAACAGGTGCTTCTCAGTATGAGAAGAGAGGTACAGCTGTTATGGTTCCTGAATGGGATCCAACAAGCTGTGTTCAGTGTAATAGCTGTGCATTTGTTTGTTCACATGCAACAATCAGACCATTCATCTTAAATGAAGAAGAAGTTAAGGCTGCTCCAGCTAATATTAAGTTAGCTGATTCTAAGCATGCAGTAGATACAACAATGAAGTTTACAATGTCTGTATCTCCACTTGATTGTATGGGTTGTGGCGAATGTGTAACTGTTTGTCCAGCTGCTGCTAAGGGTGCATTAAAGATGGTTCCACAGGAATCACAGGCAGAAGAACAGCCAGTATTTAACTACTTAGTAGAAAATGTTGGTAAGAAGGAGATTAAGCCTGCATTTACAGACCTTACTCCTATTGGTTCTCAGTATAACCAGCCATTACTTGAATTCTCAGGTTCATGTGCAGGTTGTGCAGAAACATCTTATGCTAGATTAATTACACAGTTATTTGGTGAGCATATGTACATCTCTAACGCTACAGGTTGTTCTTCAATCTGGGGTGGTCCAGCTGCTACATCACCATATACAGTAAATAAAGACTCATTAAAGGGACCAGCTTGGGCTAACTCATTATTTGAGGATAATGCTGAGCATGGTTTCGGTATGTACTTAGGTCAGAAGGTTCTTAGAGAACAGGCTATTGCTAAGTTAACAGAAATGTATAACTCAGATAAGGCTACAGATAGCTTTAAGGCTGCTTACGATAAGTTCATTGAAACTAAGGAAGATACAAGAAATAACTCACAGGCTGTTGATGTATTAGTAGCTGAATTAGAGAAGGCTGCTGCTGCAGGTTGTGACATCGCTCCAGAAGTTCTTGCTAAGAAGGATTACCTTGCTAAGAAGTCTGTATGGATCTTCGGTGGTGATGGTTGGGCTTACGATATCGGTTTCGGTGGTCTTGACCATGTACTTGCTTCAGGCGAGAATGTTAATGTAATGGTATTCGATACAGAAATGTATTCTAATACAGGTGGACAGGCATCTAAGGCTTCTAACATTGGTGAAGTTTGTCAGTTTGCTGCTGCTGGTAAGGAAGTCGGTAAGAAGTCTCTTGCTGAAATCGCTATGAGCTATGGTTACGTTTATGTAGCACAGATCGCTCTTGGTGCTAACCCAGCTCAGGCTGTTAAGGCTATTGCTGAAGCTGAAGCTTATCCAGGTCCATCACTTATCATTGGTTATGCTCCTTGCGAACTTCACGGTATCGCTAAGGGTGGTATGAACCACTGCCAGGATGAAATGAAGAAGGCTGTTAAGTCTGGTTACTGGAACCTCTTCTCATTCAACCCAGCTAATAAGGCTGAAGGTAAGAATCCATTCACACTTACATCTAAGGAAGGTGACGGATCTTATCAGGAATTCCTTAACAATGAAGCTCGTTATACAAGACTTGTTAAGCCATTCCCAGAAAGAGCTGAAAGACTCTTCGCTGAATCAGAAAAGGCTGCTAATGACAGATATAAGCATCTTCAGAAGCTTGTTGCTCTTTACGGACAGGAAGACTAATAAATGCTTTAATTTAATAGATAATAACTAGTAATTAGTTATTTTAGTTGGTACGCAAAGACCCGAATAGTAATGCTATTCGGGTCTTTTTTTATCGATTTTGTTAATTTATGCTTATATGCTATACTGTTGTTAAGAACAAAAATTGCTATATATTAAGAATTAAATATAGCTGACCAATGATTAATTGGAGGTATTTATGGATTTTTTTGAAGATATGAGCTGTTGTGGTCATAATGGAATGGAAGTAAAGTGGTCAGATACTTGTAATATCTGTGGTAAGAAACTTGTAGGTACAGATAGAGTTGTAGATTATATTGTTCCTTTAAGCGAGGGTGGTACAACTAATGTAGATAATCAATTTTATGTTTGCAGAGATTGCAAATATAAAAGACAAAGTAAGGAAATGACTATCAAAAGATAATTTATTGGAGGAAAAATGAAGGAATACCGTAAGGAAATAGTAAATGCTATTTTTACAAATTATATAGTGGTTTACGAAATTGATTTGGATAAAGACTTAATTAGTTTGGTTTATAAGGATGAAGGAGAAGATCTAAACAATTTTTTAGATGAGGGAAGATATTCGTTAATAAATTCAAAATATGCAATTAATCAAATTGAGAAAGAATATTCAAGAGAGTTTGAAAGACGCGGTGCTATTGATAATTTAAGAAGAGAATTAAAGGAAAAAATTAGTTTTAAATTTAGTTTTGCAGGATATGACGGAAAGGTTAGAACTGTAGAATATAGAAGGGTAGAAGCACTAGATAATGATGATATAGGAAAGGTTTTAATGTCATTTTGCAGACTAGAAGATGACAGAGCTAGTGCTTTTAAATTAAAAAAAGAAAGACAAAAACATAGGGACTTACTTGAAGAAGAATTAAATAAGATAAAAGAAATTAGTCAGTCAAAATCAAGGTTTTTATCTAATATGTCCCATGATTTAAGAACTCCTATAAGTTCTATGATGGGATATATAAACTTAGCAAATATGCACCTTGATAATAGGGAATTAGTTGAAGATTATCTAAAAAAGATAAGCACAAATTGCGACCAATTACTTGGAATAATTGATGATGTACTTAGTATTTCTCAAATTGAAAGTGGTAGAGTAACAGTAGATGAGCAAAAGTTTAGCATAAATGAAGTGGTTGATGAAATTGTATCTTTAATTACTCCACTTGCTAATAAAAAAGAACAGGAATTAATTGTTGAGAAATCATATGAGAATGATGAAGTTTTAATGGATAAGATTAAGGTGGAAAAAATTCTTATAAATGTACTTAATAATGCCATTAAATACACTCATAGATGTGGAAAAATCATATTTAGAATTTTGGCTAAAGGGGACGTGGCTGATGGTAATTTAGGCTATAGATTTGAAATTGAAGACAATGGTGTTGGAATAGATAAAAGCTTTTTAGAGCGAATTTTTGAGCCTTTTGAAAGGGAGAATGATAGAGAAATCGCTCAAATTCAAGGAACAGGCCTAGGACTATCAATTACAAAGGAAATCATAAAAGTACTTGATGGTAAGATTGATATACAAAGCGTGAAATACGAGGGTACTAAGGTTGTAATAGACTTAAGCTTTAAGCCATTTAGACAGGATATCTTAGCTAAATATGAGGATTTTAATATTAGAAACCTAAGAAGAGCAGAAGATATTGCTAATCAGAGAACATTCAACAAGAAGAGATTTTTAATTGTAGATGATAATGAGGCTAATTTAGAGATATTATCTACTTTTTTACAGGATTTAGGAGCAACAATTGATATTGCAACTAACGGAATGGATGCCATTAAGATAATTAGTGATAGTGATATATATCAGTATAATGCTGTATTAATGGATATTAAGATGCCTATTCTTGATGGGGATGAGGCAACTAAGGAAATTAGAAAACTAGATAATAGAACTATTGCTTCCATTCCAATTATTGGAATTAGCGCCAATGTTTATCCTAAGGATAAGGAAAGAGCAATGGATGCTGGAATGGATGCATACATTGTAAAACCTGTTAATGTAGATGAACTATTAAGAGTTCTAAAGGATATAATGCTTTAAAAGAAAAAGGGAGCTGGAAAAAATGATTATCATTTTTTCACAGCCCCCCTTATTTAAAATCTGTATGTATTTTTTATACTTGTTGTAATATCAGATAATTTGTTTATTATTTTAGTGTCTAATTTATCCAATTTGCATTTTGAGATGCATCGCTTTAATTCATAGGTCTTGTGCTTTAATTCTCTATAGGTGCTTTTATCAAGCTCTTTTTTATGGGCTTTAATATAGCTACTATACCTATTTAATGTTTGCACTGAATCATTATATATATCAATTAATTTTTGATATTCTTCGTCCTTTTTTCCATAAATATTAGCTTCCCATTTTGCTTTTTCGATTTCTTCATCTGACATGGTGTTATTAGCAGTAATGGTTATTGATTGTTTATTACCAGTTCCAAGGTCCTTGGCAGAAACACTAAGTATACCGTTGGCGTCTATATCAAAGGTAACCTCAATTTGAGGTACGCCACTTAGAGCTCTTTTAATTCCAGAAAGTCTAAAATTTCCAATTAGTTTATTGTCCCTTGTAAACTTTCTCTCCCCTTGAAAAACCTTAATATCTACAGAGGTCTGGAAAGCACTTGCAGTTGTAAAAATTTGACTATGTCTAGTTGGTATAGTTGTATTTCGTTCAATTAATCTATTGGAAATACCACCTATTGTCTCTATGGATAAAGATAGAGGGGTAACATCCATAAGTAGAATTTGTGAGGCTCTAGAGCTTGGAGTTAGCTGATTATTTAGCTTTCCTCCTAATATAGCAGCACCAAGAGCTACACATTCATCAGGATTAATATTTCTTGTAGGCTCTTGTTTCATAACCTGTCTTAGGGTATCAACTACAATTGGCATACGAGTTGATCCACCAACTAATATTACAGAATCTATGTCTTCTTTTTTAAGTCTGGCATCTTTAAGGGCATTTTCTACAGGTATAAGTGTTTTATCAACTAAGTCCTTAGTAAGTTCGTTGAATTTTGCTCTTGTAAGGGTATATTCTAGATGATATGGTACACCTTTAACCTGGGTAATAAAGGGAATATTAATTGTAAAGCTTAGGGCACAGGATAGTACTTTCTTAGCATTCTCAACCTCTTCTTTAAGTCTGGTTAAGGCTACATAATCCTTAGATAAGTTAATCCCTGTGGATTCATTAAATTCCTTTATAAGAAATTGACTGATTCTTTCATCAAAATCATCTCCGCCAAGGCGGTTATTTCCTGATGTTGCTAGTACTTCAATGGTATCATTATCAATTTCAATAATAGACACATCAAAGGTGCCTCCTCCTAAGTCATAAACAAGGATTTTTTGTGGTTTACCATTGTCAAGACCGTAGGCTAGGGCAGCAGCTGTAGGTTCATTTATAATTCGAATTACATTAAGTCCTGCAATTTTTCCAGCATCCTTAGTTGCAGTTCTTTGTGCATCGTTAAAGTATGCAGGAACAGTAATTACTGCATCTGTTACCTCTTCACCTAAATAGCTTTGTGCATCTTCCTTAAGTTTCATAAGAATATATGCAGATATTTCCTGTGGTGAGAAGGATTTTGAACCTATCTTTTTTTGATAGTTAGTTCCCATATATCGTTTTATTGAAAAAATTGTGTTTTCCGGATTAAGAGCTGCTTGTCTTTTTGCAAGATCACCAACTAAGCGTTCATTTTGCTTAGTAAAAGCAACTACAGAAGGGGTTGTTTGATAACCTTCTTGATTGGTTATAACCACTGGGTAATCCCCCCTCGTAATGGCAACACAACTGTTTGTTGTACCTAAATCAATGCCAATAACTTTTCCCATAAATAGCCTTTCCTTTAATTTTACTAAGTTATATTTTAGCATGTAATTTTCAATTTAAAATGTATAAACAATAATAAATAATAAAAAAAGTATAAATTTACCTTATGATAATTTATTGTTTATATTTAGCTTGAAATATGGTAATTTATTATGGTAATAAATGTGTTTTTAACTAATAGTTAAAGCTTGTAGGAAGTCAGATTGACTTGTGGGAGGTAAAATTGGCAGGATCAATATTAGGTAATATTTTTAAAATATCCACATGGGGTGAATCTCATGGCAAGGCAGTTGGAGTAGTTATTGACGGATGTCCGGCAGGATTGGATTTATGTGAAGATGACATTCAAACTTTCCTTGATAGAAGAAAGCCTGGAACATCACAGTTTACAACACCTAGAAAAGAGAATGATGAGGTGGAGATTCTTTCAGGGGTTTTTGAAGGTAAGACAACGGGAACACCTATTTCATTGCTCGTTTATAATAAAGAGCAAAGATCAACAGATTATAGTGAAATAGCCTCATATTATAGACCAGGACATGCAGATTATACATTTGATGCTAAATATGGATTTAGAGATTATAGAGGTGGCGGAAGAAGCTCTGGTAGAGAAACTATTGGAAGAGTGGCAGCAGGTGCCATTGCCATAAAGATTCTTGATAGACTTGGCATTAGCATTAATGCTTATTCTAAGGAAATTGGCGGCATTTCAATAGATTATTCTAGATTTGATGCAAAGGAATGTAATAATAATCCTTTTTATATGCCAGATAGTGTGGCAGCAGCAGCCATAAAGGATTTTGCTGCGCAAAAAAGAGCAGAAGGTGATTCAGTTGGTGGCGTAATTGAATGCGTTATTAAAGGAGTTATGCCTGGTGTTGGAGAAACGGTTTTTGAAAAGCTGGATGCTAATTTAGCTAAGGCTATTATGTCCATTGGAGCTTGTAAGGGCTTTGAAATAGGTGATGGATTTGAAGTTTCAAAATCCCTTGGAAGTACTAATAATGACAGTTTTACAGTTAAGGATGGAAAGCTAGATAAGAAGACTAATCATGCAGGAGGTATTCTTGGTGGAATGGCTGATGGTAGTGACATTGTGTTTAGAGCAGCCTTTAAGCCAACACCTTCAATTTCTAAGCTTCAAAGAACAGTAAATAAGTCAATGGAAGAAATAGATGTAAGTATTAAGGGGCGTCATGACCCAATGGTAGTGCCAAGAGCTGTGGTTGTGGTAGAATCAATGGCAGCAATTACACTTGTGGACTTGATTTTTATGAACATGACCTCTAAAATGGATGAGATTGTATCATTTTATAAAAGATAAAAATATAAAAAGCACAATAATGAAAGTAGGAGAAAAAGATGTATAAGATTTTAGCAACATCTGGAAATGCCAAAAGAGCTGAATTCCAAACAGTTCATGGTACAGTTCAGACACCTGTATTTATGAATGTTGGTACAGTGGCTGCCATTAAAGGAGCAGTGGCAACTACAGATTTGAAAGAAATAGACACACAGATAGAATTGTCTAACACATATCACCTTCACGTACGTACAGGAGATAAATTAATTAAGGAGTTAGGTGGACTTCATAAATTTATGAATTGGGATAAGCCAATTCTTACAGATTCCGGCGGATTCCAGGTATTTTCTTTAGCTGGTTTACGTAAGATTAAGGAAGAGGGAGTTACTTTCCAGTCACATATTGATGGACATAAGATTTTTATGGGACCTGAAGAAAGTATGCAGATACAGTCTAATTTAGGTTCTACTATTGCCATGGCCTTTGATGAATGTGCACCAGCTAAGGCTGATAGAGATTATGTTGAAAAATCCGTAGCAAGAACAACTCGCTGGCTTAACCGTTGTAAAAAGGAAATGGATAGATTAAATTCATTAGAAGATACAGTAAACCCACATCAGATGCTTTTTGGTATTAATCAGGGTGCAGTTTATGATGATATTAGAATTGAGCATGCTAAAAAAATCGCAGAAATGGACTTAGACGGATATGCTGTGGGAGGTCTTGCAGTAGGTGAAACTCATGAGGAAATGTATCATGTACTTGATGTAACAGTTCCTTATTTACCTAAGGATAAGCCAACTTATCTTATGGGTGTTGGTACACCGGCTAATATCCTTGAAGCTGTTGATAGAGGTATTGATTTCTTTGATTGTGTTTACCCTTCAAGAAATGGTAGACATGGTCATGTATATACTAAATTTGGTAAGATTAATCTCTTTAATGCCAAGTACGAGAAGGATTTAAAGCCAATTGAAGAAGGTTGTAATTGTCCTGCATGTCGTAATTATTCAAGAGCTTATATAAGACACCTACTTAAGGCTAAGGAAATGCTTGGTATGAGACTTTGTGTATTACATAACCTTTATTTCTATAATCATTTAATGACAGATATAAGAGGAGCTATTGAAGCAGGAAATTATAAGAGCTTTAAGGATGAGAGACTATATCTTCTTAAGACATATGATAAGAAATAACTTGTAATTTATTATTATTTAATAGACATATAATGGATTTTGGTTTATTATTTTTAAAGTATGTTAGGGATTAGACCAATCATATTAAGCAAAATATAGGAGGATTTTATGAATCAGGCAATTATTATGATTATTTATATTGTTGCTATCGTGGTTATGATGTATTTCTTAGCTATTAGACCACAGAGAAAGCAGCAAAAAGAACAGGAAATGCTTTTAGAATCTATGGCAGTAGGAGATGCAGTTTTAACAACAAGCGGCTTTTATGGTACAATAGTTAGCATTTTCGATGATGATGTTATTGTTGAATTTGGTGGTAACAAGAATTGCAGAATAACAGTTCAGAAGAAGGCTATTGCTCAGGTTGAAAAGACTGATAATTCAGAAAACTAATTTTTCTTAAATAGAAAAGACTTAAAACTTATTAAAGTTTTAGGTCTTTTTTTAATGCAAATAATTTTTACTTATGGTATAATTATCTAAAATTATTGTGATTTTTATTTTGGGGGAATAATGAATAGTAAAGTAAAAGCTTTAATTAAGCTAAATGCAATCATTTTTTTATATGCATTTATAGTATGTTTAGTTGGTGTATGCATTTTATCAATAAGCTTTATTAACAGAAGTAATTCCTTAATTAAAAGCACTAGTTCAAGTATACAAAATAATATATCTTTAGGAGATTTAGAAGAACTAAACGAATATGTAGGGACTATTTTCTCCTCAAGAAATATTTCCCTTGGTGAAAATGAAGTAAATAAGGACCATGTATCAGCTTTCGGTCATTTAAAGGAATATGAAGAATATAAAACTATACAAAGGGAAATAGATTTAATTAAGGAATCTAATAGGGATATTTACGATTTAGGAATTCTCTATATTGATATAGATAATAATAGAATGGTTTATTTAGCAGATTCAGGGGCTTATGATTTGGGCGTTTGCAGAGGTCTTAGTTATGACTATTATACTAAGTTGGTTCTAAAAAAGAATGCATCAATAGGTAAGGTAAATAATAAGCTCTGTATATATAAAGGTGGCAATTTAACAAACGATAAATCTGTTGTAGTTGGTACTGTTTCAATTTCAGTATCAACAGCTAGATGGATTGCTAATGTAAGAATTTTTATTATTGCCTTAGTTATTATTTGCTTTATAACATGTCTGATTTGTTCAATTTGCTATGTATATATACCGGATTTTTATAGAAATGCCTATGCTTATTTAAAAGCAACAAAGGTTATATATAAGGCAAGGAAGGAAAGAAAGGAAAGACTTAAAGAACAAAGGCAGCAAACAAAGAAGCTTAAAAAAGAAAGTTTGGATGGATTTAAAGAAGAACTTGAAAAAAACGATATTAATGAAAATGATATTGACGAAAAAGACATTGAAGAAAAGGGACATGTAAAAGAGATAGAAAACGTTGAAGAAAAGGGACATGAAGAAATAGAAAGTATTGATGAAAATGTACATGAAAAAGAAGAGGAAAAATTAGAAGAAACAGACAGCGCAGATGATAAACCAAAGTCTGTTAAGAGGGAAGTTAAAGAAGGGGAGGAAGACCATCCGGTCATGGACTGGATAGTGGATCAATTAAAGTAAATTAAACTTGGTCAAATAGGAACCCTTTAGGTTTCCTGTTTGGCCTTTTTAATTTTTAGTTGTAATACAACTTGACGAATGTGGTTAGACAACTATAATATATAATTAAAAAATAATTGGCTTTGACCTTAAATAATGAGGATAGTTTAAGGGATATGCTTTTTATTTTTAAATAGGAAAATGAGGTAAAGAATATGGCTTATAATATTACGTTAATACCAGGTGATGGTATTGGTCCAGAAATTGTTGCAGAAGCAGTTAAAGTATTAGATAAGGTGGCTGATAAATTTAATCATAGCTTTTTATTTACTAAGATTTTAATGGGTGGCTGTTCAATTGATGAATACGGAGTTCCACTTACTGATGAAGCAATTGAAATTGCTAAAAACAGTGATGCAGTATTACTTGGAGCTGTAGGCGGCAATGTGGGAAATTCAAGATGGTATGATGTGGCACCAAATTTAAGACCAGAGGCAGGACTTTTAAAAATAAGAAAGGAATTACAACTTTTTGCAAATTTAAGACCTGCTTACCTTTATAAGGAATTACAAAAAGCTTGCCCATTAAAGGAAGAAATAATTGGCGATGGCTTTGATATGGTAATTGTAAGAGAGCTTACAGGTGGCCTTTATTTTGGGGAGAGAGAAACTAAGAAAGTTAATGGTGTAGAAACAGCTATTGATACACTTTCATATAATGAGGACGAAATTAGAAGAATCGCAATTAAGGCTTTTGAAATTGCCATGAAGAGAAGAAAGAAGGTAACTTTAGTAGATAAGGCTAATGTTCTAGATTCTTCTAGACTTTGGAGAAAGGTAGTAGCAGAGGTTAGTAAGGAATACAGCGAAGTTGAGTTAGTTTATATGTTAGTTGATAATTGCGCAATGCAGTTAGTAATGAATCCAGCGCAGTTTGATGTTATTTTAACTGAGAATATGTTTGGAGACATTCTATCAGACGAGGCAAGTATGATTACAGGCTCAATTGGAATGTTATCTTCTGCATCCCTTGGTAAATCAAAGCTTGGTTTATACGAGCCAAGTCATGGTTCAGCTCCAGATATTGCAGGACAAAACAAAGCTAATCCAATTGCAACAATTCTTTCAGCAGCTATGTTACTAAGATATAGCCTTAATTTAACAAAGGAAGCTGATGCAATTGAGGAGGCTGTAGCTAAAGTATTATCAGAAGGTTATAGAACTGTTGATATTGCAGATAGTGATTGTGAAAAAATCGTTGGAACTAAGGAAATGGGTAGCTTAATAGCAGATAGAATTTAATAAAAGTAAAAGGAGAAGAGTTTATGAAGAGTGATAATGTAAAAAAGGGAATGCAACAGGCACCACACAGATCTTTATTTAATGCATTAGGATTTACAGAAGAGGAGATGGAAAAGCCATTAGTTGGTATTGTAAGTTCCTATAATGAAATTGTTCCCGGTCATATGAATCTAGATAAGATTGTTAATGCTGTAAAACTTGGGGTAGCAGAAGCTGGTGGTGTACCAGTGGTTTTTCCTGCAATAGCTGTATGTGACGGTATTGCAATGGGACATATTGGTATGAAGTATTCCTTAGTAACAAGGGATTTAATAGCTGATTCTACAGAGGCAATGGCACTTGCACATCAGTTTGATGCTTTGGTTATGGTGCCAAACTGTGATAAGAATGTTCCTGGTTTACTTATGGCAGCAGCAAGAGTTAATGTACCAACTGTTTTTGTATCAGGTGGTCCAATGCTTGCAGGCCGTGTAAAGGGACACAAGACAAGCCTTTCATCTATGTTTGAGGCAGTAGGCGCTTGTGCAGCAGGTAAGATGACAGAAGAGGATGTCAAGGAATATGAGCATAAGGCATGTCCTACATGTGGCTCTTGTTCTGGTATGTATACAGCTAATTCAATGAACTGTTTAACTGAAGTACTTGGTATGGGACTTGGTGGAAATGGAACAATACCAGCTGTTTACTCAGAGAGAATTAAGCTTGCTAAGCATGCAGGTATGAAGGTAATGGAAATGTATAAGAAAAACATTCGTCCAAGAGACATTATGACAAAGGAAGCAATTATGAATGCTCTAACAGTTGATATGGCCCTTGGATGCTCTACAAATTCAATGCTTCATTTACCAGCAATTGCCCATGAAGTAGGCTTTGATTTTGATATTAAATTTGCTAATCCAATTTCAGAAAAAACACCTAATCTTTGTCATCTTGCACCAGCAGGTCCAACATATATGGAGGATTTAAATGAGGCAGGCGGTGTTTATGCAGTAATGAAGGAGCTTGATAAGCTTGGCCTTATTAATAAGGATTGTATGACAGTTACAGGCAAGACAGTAGGAGAGAATATAGCATCAGCTAAAAATCTTAATCCTGAAGTCATTAGACCTGTGGAAAATCCATATTCTAAGACAGGTGGTCTTGCAGTTCTTTCAGGAAATTTAGCTCCAGATGGATCAGTTGTTAAGCGTTCAGCTGTAGTTGATGAAATGCTTGTACATGAAGGACCAGCAAGAGTATTTGATTGTGAGGATGATGCAATTGTTGCAATTAAGGGCGGAGAAATTAAGCCAGGTGATGTGGTTGTTATTAGATATGAAGGTCCAAAGGGAGGCCCTGGTATGAGAGAGATGCTTAACCCAACATCTGCAATTGCAGGTATGGGACTTGGCTCATCAGTTGCCTTAATTACAGATGGTAGATTCTCAGGTGCAAGCCGCGGTGCATCAATTGGTCATGTATCACCAGAGGCTGCTGTTGGCGGACCTATTGCCTTAGTAGAAGAAGGAGATATTATTTCTATTGATATTCCAAATCTAAGCCTTAATCTAAAGGTTTCTGATGAAGAATTGGAAAAGAGAAAGAAGGCTTGGACTCCAAGAGAACCAAAGGTTACAACAGGTTATTTAAAGAGATATGCATCAATGGTTACATCAGGTAATAGAGGTGCAATTCTAGAAGTTAAATAGTGATAAATTAATATTTGGACTTTATTTATTTTCAAAAAAGTTATAAACTAAACATTAAGTTACACTAACGCGTCAACTTATTGATGTGATAAACAGTAACTTTAAGACACATTTACAAAAGCTTTACGAGATGGACTATAAAGATAGTGGCTTTTCTTTATATCCATAAAAATAAAAAGCAAATTGGAGAGAAGGATTATGAAAATTAATGGTTCAGAAATTATTGTAGAATGTTTAAAAGAACAGGGCGTTGATACTGTTTTTGGATATCCAGGAGGAGCTATCCTTAATGTATATGATGCTCTTTATAAGCATTCAGAAGAGATTACTCATGTACTTACAAGTCATGAGCAGGGAGCTGCCCATGCAGCTGATGGATATGCTAGGGCAACAGGTAAGGTTGGTGTATGTTTTGCAACATCTGGCCCTGGCGCTACAAATTTAGTAACAGGTATTGCAACGGCATATATGGATTCTATTCCTGTTGTTGCTATTACATGTAATGTTACAGTACCTCTTCTTGGAAAGGATTCATTCCAGGAGGTAGATATTGCAGGCGTGGCTATGCCAATTACTAAGCATAGCTATATTGTAAAGGATGTTAATAAATTAGCAGATACTATAAGAGATGCTTTTAGAATTGCTAAGGAAGGCAGACCAGGTCCTGTACTTGTAGATGTTACAAAGGATGTAACATCTAATGTATGTGATTATGTTAAGAAAGAAATAATGCCTATTAAGAGAAAAGTTACAGATTTAAAAGATGAGGATATTTTAAAGGCTGTAGATATGATTAAAGCATCTAAAAAACCATTTCTTTATGTAGGTGGTGGTGTTATTTTATCAGATGCATCTAATGAGCTTCGTGAATTTGCTAATTTAGTAGATGCACCAGTTTGTGATTCTTTAATGGGTAAGGGTGCTTTTTCAGGTCATGATAGCAAATATACAGGTATGATAGGTATGCATGGTACAAAGACATCTAATTTTGGCGTATCAGAATGTGATTTACTTATTGCAATAGGCGCAAGATTCTCTGATAGAGTAACAGGTAATGCTAAGAAGTTTGCCCGTCACGCTAAGATTTTACATATTGATGTGGATCCAGCTGAAATCAATAAAAACATTCATAGCGATGCTTCTATTATTGGGGATGCTAAGGAAGTACTTACTAGACTTAATAAGGAATTAACACAGCAAAACCATAAAGAGTGGCTTAATCATATAAGTGAGTATGCTTCTAAATATCCATTAAGATTTAATAAGGATACATTAAATGGCCCTAATATTATGGAACATATTGATGAAATAACTAAGGGCGAAGCAATTATAGCAACAGATGTTGGACAGCATCAGATGTGGGCAGCACAACATTATAAATTTACAAATCCACGTACACTTCTTACATCAGGTGGTCTTGGAACAATGGGATATGGTCTTGGTGCGGCAATTGGCGCTAAGGTTGGTAGAAGAGATAAGGTTGTTATTAATATTGCAGGTGATGGTTGCTTTAGAATGAATATGAATGAACTTGCAACAGCAACTAGATATAATATCCCGGTTATTGAAATTATCTTCAATAATCAGGTGCTTGGTATGGTAAGACAGTGGCAAGATCTTTTTTATGGCAAGAGATATTCAGCTACAGTTCTTGATGACCAGGTCGATTTTGTTAAGGTTTCAGAAGGGCTAGGTGCTCACGCTGTAAGAGTTACTACAATTGAAGAATTTGATAATGCCCTAAAGGAAAGTTTAAGTCTTAATATACCTTGCGTAATTGAATGTATGATTGGCAAGGATGATAAGGTATTCCCTATGGTTTCACCAGGTGCTGCTATTTCTGATGCATTTGATAGAGAGGATCTTAATAAAAGAGAAAAGCAGGCTTAAATAACTAATAATTGCTAAGGCATTTATTTAGGATAATTAAATAATTATGTAGGAGGAAGCGAAAGTGGCAAGAGTTTATAACTTTAGCGCAGGTCCAGCTGTTTTACCTGAGGAAGTATTAAAAGAAGCAGCAGATGAAATGTTAGATTATAAGGGCAGCGGTCAGTCTGTAATGGAAATGAGTCATAGATCAAAAGTTTATGATGAAATCATTAAAGAGGCAGAAAAAGACTTAAGAGATCTTCTTGAAATCCCAGATAATTACAAAGTATTATTTCTTCAGGGTGGTGCTTCACAGTTTTTTGCTGAAGTTCCAATGAACTTAATGAAGAATAAGAAGGCTGGATATATTATTACAGGTCAGTGGGCTAAGAAAGCATTTGCAGAAGCTAAGATTTATGGAGAGGCTGTAGAACTTGCTTCTTCTGCTGACAAGACATTTACATATATTCCTGATTGCTCAGATTTACCTATTACAGATGATATGGATTATGTATATATTTGTGAGAATAATACAATTTATGGTACTAAATATAAGACATTACCAAATACAAAGGGTAAGATATTAGTAAGTGATGTATCATCATGTTTCTTATCAGAACCTATGGATGTTACAAAATATGGTGTAGTCTATGGCGGCGTTCAAAAAAATATTGGACCTGCTGGTGTTGTAATTGCAATTATTAGAGAAGATTTAATTACAGACGATGTATTGCCAGGTACACCAACAATGCTTAAGTGGAAGACACAAAGCGATAATGATTCCCTTTATAATACACCTCCTTGTTATAATATCTATATTTGTGGCAAGGTATTTAAGTGGATTAAGAAAATGGGCGGCTTAAAGGCTATGAAGGAACATAATGAGAAGAAGGCTAAGATTCTTTATGATTTCCTTGATGAATCTAAGATGTTTAAGGGAACAGTTCGTAAAGAAGACAGATCTTTAATGAACGTGCCTTTTGTAACAGGTGATGACGATCTTAATGCTAAATTTATAAGTGAAGCTAGTAAGGCTGGTTTTGTTAACTTAAAGGGACACAGAACAGTTGGCGGTATGAGAGCATCTATTTATAATGCTATGCCAATTGAAGGCGTAGAAAAATTAGTAGAATTTATGAGAAAATTCGAAAAAGAAAATGCATAAAATTATAAATGGATAATATAAATTTTGGTATAGGGAGAGTAAAGATGATTAATGTACATTGTTTAAATAATATTGCAAGCTGCGGTCTTAATTTATTTGGAGCAGATTATAATACTGAGAGCTCATATGAAGATGCAGAGGCTGTATTAGTTCGTTCTGCTAAGATGCACGACTTAGATTTATCTAATAAT
>Ga0247611_10004181_pt1 | contig 20305 bp, 32 predicted proteins | sample 177DNAGHGhighgp2_FD_192422 | JGI IMG/M metagenome (GOLD analysis project Ga0247611, IMG submission 192422) | Sheep rumen microbial communities from Palmerston North, Manawatu-Wanganui, New Zealand - 1770 DNA GHGhigh gp2 | ecosystem: Host-associated > Mammals > Digestive system > Stomach > Rumen...
TTGTGCAAGCCAATCCCGGTTGGAGTAGAACTCGGACAGGTTTCTGACTTGATTGCAATGTAAACACAGTTTTGTAGCCGGAGGTTTTTTAGCTGTCTTACGGGGCTTAGCCAGAGTTTGACTCACTCTGTATCGTCCTCTGCTGTTTTATTCTCGGCTACATTGCCTGCCGCTTCGAGAACTTTCTTAGCTTTCTCAATTTGCTCGGCAGAAGGTTTAAACTGTTTTACAGGTTTCTTATTGTCTACAATATACTTCTCGTTAATCGTATTGTCGCTGTTTAAGAACGACGGCTGTTCAACTTTTAAGTTGGGGTTATATGTCGCCATAGACTTCAAATTACGCTTGTTGCGCAGATAGAAGTCAGCTAACGCAATAAACAAGTCAGCAGTCTTAGTATATTTATAGACAGGGATTTGATATTCTCCTTCCCTTTTACGGATAGTGTAATAAATACCTCTTTCCGCAAGGAAATCTACTTCATCTCTCCACTCAGTACGATACTCAATGTCAAACGCACTGTTTGGAATGCTTTTCTTGTCTGCCTTATTGACCTTCATAATATCTCTCCTAAATAATCGTGTAAGAAAAACTCTTAGAAGTGAAGTCTTTCTCCAATGTACCAAGTACATATGAAGAAGACGGAGTCTTTCTCCACTATGCGTCGTTTCGAATGCGGAAGATGTAAAACTTTACAAATTCATTTAGAGAGAATTTCTTTTGGATTATGTTTTTTTATTATTTGTTTAATGTTTTAGGACGACGTTTTCTTTTCCGTCCGTGCTTCTGCGTTGCGAGCGCAGCGAGTAAAAGGTTTTTAAAAATTTCAAAAATTGAGGCGATGCCTTAAGGAGCATCGCCGAAAGTTTTTGACGTAAAAAGAAGAGGTGTGTTTTTCGGGATGAGTTTTTGGAAATGGTGTTGGAACAAAAATTGTGTTGGAATGGAATAAATGTGTGTATCTTTCACTTTGTGTAAATTTTCCAACGTAAAGTAACACATATGCTGAAAAAGGCTTATTGCCTTTTTTTATAACAAACGCGTAACTATAAACGCAAAAAAAAGAAAGGGGTCAAAGAAAATGATTATCAACCACATCCGCTCCACAGAACTCGCTCAGTATCCCGGTATGAGCAAAGGCTACATTACTGTAACGTCCCAGGTAACAGATACCATTACTGGCAAAAATGAATTCAGAGTTGTCACCGTTCCCGCAATCGAAGTTGGCGAAAGATTCGAACAGAAATAAATACTTCTAGAACAGAGGCTAACAGCCTCTGTTCTTTTTTTTTTACGGCAACGCCAATCCAAACTAAATCAAGCTTAGAGCTCAGAAAGGAGTATAGTCATGTCAAGTATTATCGGTAATTTCAAAGCTCAGTCCAAAGTAGGTATCTTCAAATGGGAAAACAGTGCTGAAGCAGGAGCGCTTCGACATAAAGTAGAAACGTTTGTAGCTAAGAACTCCATCAGCAATCAGGCTTGGCATAACTATGCTGAGTTGAGGGCGCTGAGGGAAATAGCTCGTTCTATCGACGCTCCGCTCCATTTCTTCTCCCTTGATACAAGAGACGATGCTCCCACCGAAGAAGAGCTTGAATACGACAAGCTGTGGGATGCGTTCTACAACGCTAAGAATCCTGACGGTTCTACCAAGTTCGGCCTTGCCTGTACTGTAGAGCAGCAGGTTCTAAGAATAGACCCTTGGGCTTAATGCCTTTGGGTCTTCTTTTTTTTTTATACGGCCTTTAGGGGACATGAGCCCCGTGGTCGAGGAGGTATCTACCATGTTCGCTTTTATCGTCTATCTGTCTATTGTCACAATCATCCTGCTGTGCGTCCTTTCCGAGTCTTTCCGCAAACTGGTTGCAAAAATTGTCTTTGGTTCTCTTGCTGTAGCTCTGTTAACCTATACCGGTTTCGCTCTCCAGAACGCGGCTCATGCAGAAGCAGAAGGATTCTATCAAAAAGCAGTATTCGTTGATGAAGCAGAAAACTTCAACAAAACAGAATACTTGCTTCATGTGGATGATTTATATCATCTGTGGGATTACTGGGAAAACAAAGAAGAAACCTTCTCCGATTTCGATTGGGAAATGGAGAAGCTTGCGCTGCTGTTCATAAAAGAAAACAGTCTTGATGCAATCATAGATACTGATACATGCATCTGTCGTGGAAGAATAGTCATTCTCACAATGTGGGAATGCGATCCAGACGATCCATTTGATGAAGAAGTTGTTGACGTCTATTACACAGCTTTCGTTACCGAATAATAACTTTGTTAAAAGGACAGGCTTCGGCCTGTCTTTTTTTTTATTTCACGGCTTGCGGTCAGGCAAGTCGCAACAAATTCAAAGGGCTATAGCCCAGAAAGGGGTACATCATGGAAAAGAACTTTGCATCTAAGAACTACTTTGACTACGAGGAATACATCAAGCTGTTTGATGTTATCTCCTCCGACAAAGGCGAGTTCGCATCTGAAGACGCTGACGCCGTCAAAGAAGCTGTTGACACCTGTCTTGAGTATGTCAACTTCGTCGATTGCGGAGAAAACCGCATCAAGAGAGCTTCTGTCAACCTCCAGTGCGGAGACATCGACACGGACCAGTTCCAGCTCATTGCTTTGGACTACGACAAAGGTAGGCACAATAAGCATGAAGTTGCAATCGGGTCTGCAAACATGCTGAACCGTCTCGCTGAAAGATACGGTTGCAACAAAATCTATAACGGCTCTTCGGACCGTCTTGAAGTTGCCGACTTCTGCCTTGAAGTCACGGTCAAGCTGTTCAAGAACCGCGCCAAGTAAGAGAATGGGGCTTATGCCCCATTCTTTTTTTATGCGGACTCATAGACAAAGTCCGAGAAAAAGAAATGGAGGTGCTCAAAATGACAAGTATCCTGAACAGCCTGCAAAGCGGTGGCCACGTCGAAGACATCGATTTCGACCTGCATGACGAAGAACCCATGTTTCCTAATGTGCCGCTGTATTGCTGCACAAAAATGGACTCGTCCATTCTTGCCAAGATGCACTATGAAGCCAGCAAGCCCGATGCCGATGGCGGCATTCCAGGCAAAGCCCCGTATGTAATTACCAAAAACGGGTGGTGGCCTCTTGGCTTCGGAGACATCGAACCAATTTGCGACGAGTACATGGAGGGGGATTGGGAGTTCGTTGTGCATCCAGATGGCATATACAAGGTTGCCTTATCCGATTACGGTAAGACATGGGTTATGTATGTAGGGCCTGATAACGAGCCGCTCTGGAACGCCATTGCAGAATTCCAGAAACGCCCGTTAATTGACATTCCAGATGACCCATGCGAAGACCAGCGCAAAGAACGTGATAAAGCTCAAGCTGAACCTGTTGGGTTTACAGCCATCGAAACAGATGAGCTTCCGTTCTAAATCATTACTGTCAAAGGAGAGAGCTTCGTCTCTCTCTTTTTTTATTTTCACGCAAAGTCACCGCAAAGTGTGACAAAAGAAAGGAAGGTGCTCTAAATGGCTAAGGTCGAGTTCTGTTACGTGGATGAGAAGGGAATCCACAACAAAGTGTTTGAGGACAGCGCTGAACTGAAGAAGGCAATGGAGTCTGTTGCAAAACTGCGTCCCAATGCTCCTACCAGCCTGTTTGGCAAACACAAGGTCACCGGCAAGCCGCATCGCGTAACCAAAGGCAATTTCAACTGGTCTGACACTGAGTTGACTGTTGAGATTACGTTTGGCAGCAAAGAGACGTTCACATACAGGACAACAAAGTATGTGGATATTGGCGATGGTTTTAAGCTTAAAACTCGCCGTGGCGTCAACTATGGCGTTGTGGCATCTGAGTGCAAGCGTAAGACCAAGTCTGACATTTCCATCATTGCTTCCTCTATTGGATACAGCAGCCTCGTTCTGCTGCAGGACGTCATCGTAAAGGAGGAAGTAAAATGACAATTGTTAATCCAAAAGAATTCTTCGAACTGGCTGGTGTTAGATTCTACCTCCCGGAACGCTACATGCTTCCAGGAAGCATGAAAGACCCTATCACACAGGCACAGAAAGACCTGTTGCACAAGATGGGTATCGGATACGATGGGCTGCTCTGGAAAGGGCATGCCTCTCGTGTTATCGATGTTGCTATGACTCGCAGAAAGAATGGTCTTGCTACACCCGGTCAAATGCAAATGCTTCGCAAGCTAGGCGTTAATGATATTCCAAACAAGTCATTTGATGATGCACGCTACATTATCGGAAACTCTTATCACTGGTGACCCGCAAAGGCAGGACGTGTAGTCCTGCCTTTTTATTTTTTTATGAAAGCTTGCTAATAAGCAGAGAAAGAAAGGAGAAAAACAATGGATAAGATTAAGAGGATGGCAAAGATGTACGGCTGTGTAGCCAAGGACGAATCCTGGGAATTCAAAATTGACGTACTCAAGGACGGTGTTGTGGAAGAGTTCTTCTTCAATGACGAAGAGAAAGCTGGCTGGTTCCACTCCAAGGCCAGCAAACTTGCAGAGGAGATTCAGGGCTGGCACAAGTGGATGTATGACCTGCTTCCGTGGTAATCTCACCAAAGAGACTGGCTTAGCTGGTCTCTTTTTTATTTTTTTGAACGCAGTCATACGATGCACGTCAAAGACGAAGCATCAAAACTGAAACGACTGTAAAGAAAGGATGGGAAACAATGAAAAAACTGTATGCTTTTATCCAGATCCTGTTCAATATGCTTAGCCGTGCCAACAAAGAAATCATTCGGTTGCGCGATTGTATCGATGCTCTTACAGAAGAAATGAATTTCTGGAAAAAACAGTTTAATGACCAGAAAAGAAGCAACGAAGATCTTGCTCTCTTTATGAAGAACATTCTTCGTGAACAAACGGAAGCCACAGAAGAAGAAAGATGGCAAGAAGCAATGAATAATAAATATTTCGACCCGTGGGAAGATGATGAAGATTTATGGGAAGAGGATCAAGAATGTTTCGCAAATGAGATCCAAGAACAAAAGGATAATGAATATCTTTGGTGGGTTGAAAATGAACTATTTGCTCCAGAATTCTATGACGACTGCAAAACATGCGACGGCTGGAAAAACCCTGAAAGTTGCTGTATGTGCCAAATGTTCAGAGAAGAAAACAACAACTATAACGCATAAAACAACGCACAGACTGGGTTAACAACCCAGTCTTTTTTTATTTTTTATGCAAACGGTCTGCTCATACCGTTTGACAACTTACAACAAGAAAGGGAGTGTTACTATGATGAGCATTCTGGAACAGATGGAGATGTTCTTCGATATGGCGGAGAACAACGCCCAGACCACGACCCCGGTGATTGACGAGGCTAAGATTGTGGCTAAGCCCATCACCAACATGAATCGGCTTGGAGACGCTCTGAAGAAGAGCAGTCTGCCTAAGAAGGTCGTCGAGGCCATCATCAACACCTTCAGCGTCACCGACATGCGGAGGATTACTGTTCTCCAGCAGTTTGACGAGCTGAAGAAGATTGACGGCATCGGCGAGAAGCGTGCAGCTCTTATTGTGGAGCTGTTGACTGGACGATTCCCGAACCCGTTGGACACGACCCGCTGGTCTAACAAAATTAGCGAGCGTGAAGAGAGCGTAGGCTTCGGTCTGCGTGCTCTCGACCCGGACGTTCTGATGCGTGAGTACGAAGCGTATGTAGCGCAACTGAACGATCTGAAGATGCAGCTGTATAAGGATGGCGAAGTGGACATGGACATTGTCGCCAAAGGACGCAGCATCTTCGAAGCTCTCTGGAATATGGTATACGAAGCCGACCAGAATCGCATTCCGTTCCGAGCAAAGGAAAAGGAATGCAAAACCAACCGCATGAGCCGTAGCCTCGGTTCAGACATCTTCCGCATCAACTATGAATCCAAGCGTCCTACGGATGAATGGATTACGGTGGGTCACGGAATTCAGGAAACGTTCAACATCAGTCCCTGGTTCTGCGGGGCAAGCATGAAGAAGGGCCAAAAGAAACTGGATGAGTTCCAGAAGATGGTTGAACATCGGCTGGGAAACGCTGGTTTGATTCTGACAACCCGCGACGACAAGGAAGTCTTCTACGTGGGTTTCGCAGCCTCTGCATCTCACCAGAAGACCGAACGTCTCATCATGGCTAAGGCTGAGTCCATGAAGAAGCATGAGCGTGCCATTTGGTTCGCCATGACGTTCTCTGAGATTCTTGGCCTGAGCGTCAACGGTGCTCAGATTTGGAAGATGAGAGCTAACCTGCTTCGGCCCATCCGCTGTGAGCTGAAGACTGCCTCTGGCCGTGTTCTGACACTGAACGACCTTCAGCTGGTTCCCGACATCGTTGTAAAGCGTCACATTGAAAACGCCAGAACAGTCGGTATCGTCGATGAGAATGGCGAGATTATGCATGACGGTCCTGCCGATGTCGAAAAGACGATGGCAGACGGTACAGTGATGTATACTGGTCGTGATGGCAAACAGAAGCTCGGTAAGCTGGCTCAGCATGGTCAGCTGACTGGTTATGGCGAGAAGGGTAAAGTAGACGACTGTATCAGCGTCATCGAAGAAGCCGCTCGTCTCGAAGGCAAGGAAGTCCCTGATAACCTGAAGCCGCTGATTGCTGGCGAAGGTGTCTGGAAGTTCGACAAGATTGGCATCAGCTTCGAAGAGTTCGTTCAGAGGGTCAACGTACTCTCCAAAGACTATCCTGGGCTGAACAAACTGTATCTCATTCGTGAAGGCGACGAACTGGAAGATGATGTCAAGATTCGCCGTCTGACCAGGTCTCTCATCCAGCAGTGGATTCACCTTGATGCTGCTGATATCTGCAACCTGACCGCTCGTAGCCGGAAGCAGCTGAAGAAAATGAAAACCTTGAAGGGTGCTATCGACTTCATGGCTGAGAACGGTCACTCTGAGCGGAGTCTACTTGGACAGGTGTTTAACAAGGCTCCGTGGTTGGTCATGAATCCTGCTATCAAGAAGCATCTTGAGAACAGATACATCATGAAGCAGACCGAAGCAGCTTCCTGCAAGCTTCGTACCAATGGTAGCTATCCGTACATTCAAGAAGACTTGGTAGCCGTTGCCCAGATTTGGATATTCGGTGCTGATCCAAACCGGATGGACCTTGGCGTCCTGAAAGCTGGTGAAATCAGTGTAGCTGATGCTCCGAACGGCAAGAAGGTTCTGGCGATCAGGTTCCCGGCAAACTACCAGACGGCTGCTGTGCGTGTGAATCGCAGCTTCAAGAATGTGTTTGCGTCCTGCGCAAGCACCTGCATGATTGGCTTTTATGATGATATCCTGATTCGTCAGGACGGCGACGTTGATGGCGATGAGATGGCTATTATCCTGAACGAAATCGCCATCCGTGCAACTGAGCGGATGTACGAAGAGTTCAATCCTCCGGTAGTTGTATTCGCTCATGGCGGCAAAGCTCCGAAGGAAGTGCTCGGCAATCGCGGCAAGCTGATTGAGACCATGTACAACGACCTGTGGAAGGCCAAGAAGTACGATGGTGTTGGTAAGTATGCCAACCTTGCAACTCTGTGCTGTCACTTCGCCAGTCTGGCGTATGCCGAAGGACGCATCGCTGACATGCAGATGTTCCTGAACCAGATGTCTCTGGCTTCGACTGGCGCAATTCTGTCCATCGACCAGGTCAAAGGTAATGACGTTTCCGAAGACCTGATTGAACGGCTGGAGAACATCAGCAAGTCCATCGGTCAGCTGGCACAGGTCGAGTGGAAGAAAGCGTTTCAGGAAATGGCAGAACGCATGAAGGCTCCGGTGCGACCTATGCCCTATACTCAGCAGTTCGTCAAAGGACTGCCTGCTATCGAGTGCATGGGCGAAAGCGTTGCGCTGTGCGATCAGATTTCCGGATTCGTAATGCACGATACCGGAAAATTTGAACTTCAGACCGGTAAAGCCGCATGGAACGCCGCTGAAGCCAAGCGTGCTCTGTTAAGCTTCCCCGGATATCGGGTAACCGCCGTTCGGAAAGCTCCGCTGACTGGTACTGTGCTGAACAGTCTGGCTGACAACTGGTTCAATGACAAGAATCCTGCGGATGCGAATACGTTTGCTGCGATTCGTGCCGGACAGCCTGTTGGACAGAAAGACCTAATGCTACTCCTGTGGAGGAACGCTTGCGCTCTGGAGTTCCGCATGGAAGGCGAGAACCTTCGTGCCAAGAAGGAAGAGTATTACAGAGTTGTTCGTGATATTCTGTATACTCAGGCTTGTTCTACTAAGTGGGTAGCTAGCGACGGTCATGTATTCACCGACGCTGAGAAGAAATTCTCCGTGGTGAATGCTGCTATTGCTGATGCGCTCTGTCTTGGTCAGCCGAATGGTATCTCCGAAGACAAGCTCGGTTCCTATGGCATCTTCGTGCTGAAAGTATTTGCCAAGGAAGTGCTGTGGAGTCTGGAACGCAGCAATCCTGATTCCAGCAAATTCATGGTCGATTACAAAACCGCCGATGAACTGAATGCTGAGAATGTGGCAGAGAAAATTGAGGAGCTGTACACGGAAGAAGAAGGCGAAGCCTACGAAGAGGAAGAGCCCAACACTCCCGAAGATGAATGTCCGCCGGAAGACGATGAAGGCGGTTTCATCTGGGGCCTCGAAGAGGTCTGCTAAACACTATGAGAGTCAGTCGAAAGACTGACTCTTTTTTTATTTGTGAATACGGCAAAGCCGAAAGAAAGGAGCAATGATTACTATGTTGATTATTCGCACAAAAACTGTCGACGGAAAAGTACGTGAGTTTTCCTTTGGAGGAAAGCATGACCTTGAAATTGGCGTTAATGCCATCAAGTGTACTGGAACGATGGGTTTCTCCGCTTTCGTTAAGGAACACGGAGATTGCAAAGGCAGGATTCTTGCTCAGTGGGACGGTGTCGGCAGACTGAGCTACACTATCAAGTATCGTGCCTATTCTGACCACATCTGGGCTAAACTTGGCACCAAGACGGAATGCGAAGCAATGGCGAAGGAGACCAACGACAAGGCGACATGCTGGGCAAGCACTACCGCCTACGTTCGCCATGTTGCAGGAACTATGTATGAGACCGTGTTTACTAACCCGTACACCGACTAAAAAAGGAGGTTGCAACAATGAAGGAGTATGAAATTTCTGCCGCCCATGAACATGTTGTCATTAAGGCTCTGTGCGACAACAAGAACACCGCGAATGAAGTGTTTGCTCTGTTCCGCGCAAACAAAGAGAACAGCATTCGTGCCCGTGCGTTTGAGCATGGAAAGTTCCTGCCTTCGAAATACTACGGCGAAGACCCGGACTGGAACTGCATGGATGAAGAGTGGAATCACACTTACAGCGAGCTGAACAACTCTGAACAGAAGTGGACTGCTTCTAAGATTGAGCTTGCTTTCAGAACTGAAGAAGACGTAGGTCGCTTTTCGTCCAGAGAAGCTGCTATTGACTGGATTGCTTTCGAAGCACAGCAGGACTCCAACTATGGAGTGAAGTATATCTATATTGTTAATCACCCGATGTTCTAATGCGATAGACTGATCCTCCGGGGTCAGTCTTTTTTTATTTTTTATGAGGCACAGCGTGCCTACATTTTCCGGGCTCCACATTTTTCGGCGGGGGATTTTTTTCGCAAGCTTGTTGCTCTTGCAATGCTTGTATCTTGCAGTGCCTTCGCAAGCTCCGGCATATCTTATGCAGAAATCCTCTGTTCCTGTGGGAATACGCAGTGGCGTTCCTTTGGAGTTGTCGAATTCCACCGGCGGCAAAGCCGCCTGGAATAATCTGTGAAGGATGTTCACAAGCATCCTTCTGAAGTTGGAGGCTCATAAAGGGATAGCGAACCTCAGTGAGGACTCGCGGGGTCACAAGCGAGTGCACCAGAAGAAGATTGGCCCAGCCCGCGCCTGTCAACGGGCAAAGTAACAGGCAAGGATGGCGGTACACCTTGTGCGATGACATCTCCAAAGGCCACGGAAACCGAGCATGAACTCGCTTCTTATTTTCTCTCTTCCGTTGACATCTGCTCTCCACGGCGGCAAAGCCGCCTACTTTAATCTGCGGAGGAAATCTCATCCTCCAAAACATCGTCTGAAATCAAAACTGAAGGGAGTGAACGTTGTTGACGATGACACTGAAAGAGATTACGGAGATGACCAACTCTGCGAAGGCGAAGGAAGCCCGCTTGAAGGCCATCTCAAACCGGGCAATTGAAATTGCCTTGACTTTCCGTTCTATGACTGCTGAACAGCAGATTGCAGCTGAACAGGAAGTCAGCGAACTCCGCAAAGAGAAAACGGAACTGGACAAATACATTGCTGATGTGAAAGCGAAAAGAGCAAAGTTCTTCGCTTCTGCATCAGTAGCCTGATTTCATTCCCGCCCTGACTGCTTAGGATTGCCTACGGTCTGGGGCGGACGTTCTCATGGACAGACGGGTAAAAGCCTAGCCTGTCCACGAGAGCGGAAACGCTCTCACTCCTTTCTTTTTCACACTCCTTTGACCCGTATGCCTTGAGCAAGCGTGCGGGTTTTCTTTGGTTGTTACATGCAATGCATGTTTCAATACACCCTTTACCGGCTGGATAAGAGGCTACAGCGATAGCACTCCGGCCGGATTTTATTTTCTGTAAGGTGGTGAATATCATGGTCAGAACTCCAATCGTAGCTTACACAGACGGTGCCTGTAAAGGTAATCCCGGGCCTGGCGGCTGGGCTTCAATCCTGAAGTTTGGTGAACACGAGAAAGAGCTGACCGGAAGCGCTTTCCGTACCACCAACAACAAGATGGAGCTGACAGCGGTTATCGAAACCGTGCTTGCGTGCAAACGTCCATGTGCTATCCATATCGTCACTGATTCAACCTATGTCATGTCGAAAAAGCATAAGAAGAATCGTGAGCTATGGGCAAGGCTGGACAAAGCCGTGAAGGACGGCAACCACTCTTTAACTTTTGAACACGTATATGGTCATTCTGGACATCGCATGAATGAGCGATGTGACAGGCTTGCGTCGAAAGCCGCCTCTGATGCCTATTACGACTACGTGTTTGAAATGAATAACGAGTTCGAGCTGGACATACCCGAACCGTGGTAAGGAGTGATTGTATGCAGTTCATCGATAACCTGCTTATCCTTGCGCTTATCGCCGGTGCATTCCTGTACGGGAAGTACATCGGTGACAAGTATCATCGCGAAGCTGATGCTGAGAAAACGTATGCTCTGCAAAAACAATATGCCCGTTTGAAAGCCGGGTGTGATGCAGATGACTCATGTCAGCCATACGTACCACATCCATCGGCTAAGCAACCCATTCCCTCAGAGTTCGTCGAACGTCTGCGTCGCAACAAACGCGCCACGATGCAACTCTAAAACCCAAACTCGTCTGGCGAATCCGGGCGCAAGCGCCCGGCAATAACCTGTGAGGGATTCTCTGAGGAATCTCTCCGTGCAGGAAACCTCGCACGTTAAACACGACCGCCGCCTGAGTGCGTAGTAGGCCGAGCGAGTAATCGCTGACAGCAGGAATTCTCCGGAACCCAAAACTATCCCCAAAGAGAATTATGAGATGGAGGAACACAAACATGAAGAATCTGACAATCACTGGCCGTATCACCAAGGACGCCGTTCTGGAAGAGCGCAGCGCCGGCAAGGTGACCAACTTCAACGTTGCGGTGAACACCCGCAAGGCGACCGCTGAGAAGGATGCCAACGGCAAGCGGAAGTACAAGACCCTGACGGAGTATTACCGCATCACCCTGTGGCGTGACCTGGCGGAAGCCCTGGTGCCGTACCTGACTAAGGGCCGTCTGGTGGGCATCGCCAGCTCTGACTTCGTGCAGGAAGTCTGGATGGATCGGCAGAACGCTACCCACCCGGTGATCCACTGCACCAACCCGGCTATCGAGTTCCTGGACGCCAACAAGGCGAAGGAAGAAGAGCCCGGTGAGACGGTTGCGCCCGCTCCTGCTGTGGAGCCTGATGAACTGCCCTTCGAATAATCCTGAGTAAATTTGCGGCTCATGCCCCTTCTGGGGTGTGGGCCGCATTTTTTTAACCGTAACCTCATAATTGGTCGTTTTCATACTGTTTTCTTTCACATGCTCCGATTTTCTACCGAATGCTAAAGTTTAGCGCATTCGAAAATCAGCATAATGGAGAGAATGAAAATTTACATAGGTTTTTGTTTTTTACCCATTTGTTTTCTTTTTGAGCGTATGTATTTACTTTTATCCGCATTCGAAAATAAGCATAATGGAGAAAGGATGGTTAAAATGATCAAATATGCAAGCAAGTTTACGGAGACATCAAATGAAAAAGAAAGTTAACATACCCAACGAGGATAAAGAGACAGTCTGGAACAAGTCTGTCTACAACAATGGAAATGTGTACACAATGTACACGACAGACAAGAACGATATGCTCCGTGCTCTTAAACTGGCAGAGAAATATCCTGACGATGTGAAGGTTGTACAGGACGACCAATACGGCATGATGTTTACTTTCTCAATGTCCGGAGGCTCTCTGTTCTGGAAGCCCAAACAAAAGCGGACGATGACGGAAGAACAAAGACAAGCTGCTTCAGAGCGTCTTCGTGCAGCAAGAGAAAACAAAACGTAACAGAATGCATTCTTTGCTGAGTTGCGTACATAAATTAAGTACGCAACTAGACGTCTGGATGCATGAACGACTATTTGTCCATCCGAGAGACAGACAAGCTAAAACACACTAAATTTGAGCGAGAAACAAAAGAAGAACGAAAACACATTTTAAGGATAAGCTTGCAACAGCCGCCACAAGTGCCGGAGATATGCTGCGAGAGGTTCGTCCTCTTCCAACTCCGTCGCTCTATGGCGATTGAAGCAAGCTTATCTTTTTTCAATGAGGTATTGTGTAAAGGCAGCACAACAGACTTTGACTCTGTTAGTCCTTGTTCGAATCAAGGTACCTCAGCTTAAGGGCAGGCACGACTGTCGACGTGTTTGCCCTTCGTTGCCGTCTTTGCACAGGAGCGGCAACCAGTAGTCATGATGGCAGTCGGGAAAGACCGGCGATCCTTTCATTGCCCAGTCACAGCTCTTAACTTTGCACTGTGACTGGGATTTTTCTTAATATCTATAGCCTTTTGGCTGTTAAGATATCCGTGCGACTGTGGCTTGCAGCGTATTGAGAAAAACCGGTAATTGGACTTACAAACACGGCAGTTTTACAAACAATGCGGTTTCTGCCAACGACTGTAACAGGCGAAAGCCTGTAATATATAATAGCGAATCAAGCTTACCGACAGGGTGATGGCCTACATCCGTGGCTTAGATTTCACTGACGTTATAATCCTACAGTACTGTAGCGGCATACCTCTTTGCTGTTAACGTCAGACTTTCTCTCTCACCACGTTAGCTGTAAACCGAAGACAGTCTTTGGACAGCTGTCTTCGTACACCTCCTTTCTGATAAGGGCAGACGGTCGGTATTGTACGGTTCCGGTTCTCTTGCTTTAATGTACATCCACTTGTACGGCAATGCTCTCCGTACAGACATGGGCTAGAAATGTCTGTGGCTGTGTACAGTTTCGAAGAGAACAATTCTCTGGTACTTCTCTTTTAACCCAGAATGAGCGGTGCCGCTTTGTACAAAAACTGAGATTGGTAATAAATGCGGCTGAAGTGCAGTGCGGTACAAGCAGAGTTACGGGATTTGCACGACTGGACATTTAAACGTGAGTATATTCTTAGAATACTATTATACAGTTACTGCTATATGCAGTTATTGCTGTTTTATTCTAAGAAAAGTATATTTTCTTTTTTGAAGATATTCTGCTGTTATTGCAGTATATATTCTAAAGCATAACAAAATCTTCTCTTATACTACTGCTTTCTTTATGTCTTTAGTTTTTATACGCAATAACGGAGTATATCTCTCTGGAGGAGATATACTCCTATTGCTAAAACTAAAGACAAAAGAAAGTAATCTTAATATTGGGAATTCTTTTTCTCTATTAAAATTTCTTTTAGAGAAATAATATTCCTTTTTTTGAAATTTCTAAAGACTATTTAAGATTCTTACTAAAAGAAATAAATTTATTTAACAGGATTCTTTTTGTATTATTGGAATTCAAAGTAAGAATAGAATAATTCAAAATACTACTTTTTAAATTCAAAATAAGAATAGAATAATTCAAAATACTACTTTTTAAATTCAAAATACTACTTTTTAAATTCAAAGTGTTACTTTTTAAATTCAAAACATATTTTATATTCACTGTTTTATATTCAAATACCATTTTATATTATAATTTCAAAGTAAGAATAGAATAATTCAATTCAAATATTACCTTCTCAATTCAATTCATAGAATGACAATCTTAAAAAAAGAATCTATTGATTCCAAACAAAATCCTAATAAGAGAATTTCTATATTAAACAAAGAATTCTTTTTCTCAAATAAATTCTCTTAATAGAATTCTCTTAGAAAAAAGAATTTTTCTTTTCTAAAAGAATCTTCTATATATATTATATATATATATATAATATAGGGAAGGTTATTCCATTTGGAATTAGCCGCAGGATAAAATGCCAGATTAGCTCAGTCGGTAGAGCAGCGCACTTGTAATGCGCAGGTCAAGAGTTCAAGTCTCTTATCTGGCTCTTTTTTAATTCTTAGAAAAATACACAGTCGGCAAACAGCCGGGAAAGGAAAGTAAATGCATTTTATAACTTTTCAGCAATTCTATTCTGTTTTTACAAACGGAGAAGTTGAATTGGAGATTAAGTGTTCGAAAAACTCTTGCGGTGTAGATCCGGGCAGGCACGTATTCGGACAGGACGGCTACGGAAATATGTTTATCGACGGGAAACCAGCGCGTGTAGAAATGCGGGAAAGGACTTACGAACTATGCTAGAATTTGTCGAGTACACAGGAAAATATCCTAATCTTTGTTCCGGCATTCTTGTTCTTAAGGTAGACGGTAAAGAATATATCTTTAACGGCAAGCGTGTAGACGGAGAACTCAGAAAGTTTAACATTTCTTTCGGCAACAATACATCAGATTACGAAAACGGTAAGCTGAAACCAGGTCTTTACGAAGGTTTTTGGACGTCAGGAGGAGGCGTTTACTACGACTCCGATACAGGTGACGAGGGTGTCGAAAAAGGGCCGTGGGAGATTCACTCTTTTGCTCTGCCGGACGAACTTAAGCCTTATGCAGAAGAAATAGGCGAACTTTTTAACGACCATGTCCCATGTGGCTGTTGTGGAGGTTGCCTGTGAGTGGAATTATTAACCTGATTCTTATTTTGGCTTTAATCGTGTGGATTCTGTACATTTCAGCAGATTTTACAAACAGGATGAAGAAGTGACTGGATTTTCCAGAGAAGGGACAATGAATGGATACTCGCAGAGTTGAATTTTTGCTTTCTAAGAAATACGGCTACAAACCTTTGCCGGGAGATTTATCCGGGAAATACAGAAACTACTTCAAAGAGAATATTCCAGACTTTTTAAGTATATCCGGCGGTGGAAAGCTTCTCTCTGTGAATGGAACTCCGATTTGTAATACTTACGACCGCATTGCTATCGGCGACTACGGTGCTTTTATCGAATTCTCTGAGCCTGCGACTGACTTTATTTGTCAGCCGGGTCAGGAATATCGTATGCAAGATCCAAAATACATGTACAAAGTTAAGTACGACTGGCTTACTTTGCCCGACAAAAGCAATGTTAAGATTTACAAGCAGAAAAGAACTGTTACCTATGCTGACTACAAAACAGGTAAATACTATGTTAGCGTTCACGAAGTTAAAAGCGAATGAAAATTAAAGCTTGACGAATGGGCATCTGACAGCAATTAACGATCTGAATAAGATAGCACAAAATGTGCAGAAAGAGGACAGCAATGAGCGAAATAATATCAATGGATGAGGTAAGGTTTGTTCAGCAGAAGATAGACCAAAACAGACTGAGAACGCTTGTGGAACTGTTTAATGAATGCAAAAAGAATGGAATTGAAATTACAGATACGTATTACTATCTTGAAGGATTTTCCGTAATCTTTGAAGGAATGCAGGGAGATGCAATTCTTCACGCTAATTCCAGAGGACATGGACTGTGTCTTTGGGAAACTATTGGAATGCCATGGGACGGTGACGACGTCTCTATTCACACAACTAACACTCTTGTGAAAATGCTTAAGGCATATAAAGATAATAAAGACTGGAAACAGTACGAGGATGAAATATAAGTATGGACAGATGTATATATGAACCGATACATGGACAATTTCCGGATTGTGACGGAGCATGTAAAAAAGAGAAAATCAATGTTTGTCCATACTATTTTGTAGATGAAGTATGGCATATTATGAATGACTGGCGCAAAGATGCAGGTGTTATAGCTCCAATAGTCTGGAGATATGACAAAAAACGGAGCAAAGTATGTCTATATACAACTAGGCCTGGTTATTTTATCGGATTGCATGGTGAACGGTATCAAAGATTTTGGCAAAAACTGAAAGAGGTCGCTCCTGAGAATCAATACATTCAGAATGGAATTGACATTATTGAATGTGATGACTGTGCAGGCGACTGACAAGGAGAAAGATTATGCCAACGCACGAAACGGTTGTATATAACACTCTGAGTACGATTGGAGCACTGATTTACTACACAGTGCTCTTATTTTTGCTTATTTATCTTGGTCGAGAACTGATTTTGTTCATTAAAAGGAGACTATTTATGAATAAGAAAGATATTAAGATTCTGAGTAAATATGCCAAGGCTATCTTTGGCTGCGATTGGGATGATTTGTCTGACAAAGAACAAACTATGCTAAAAGCACACGTAAGAGAACGTGAACCTGAATTCGAAAACCATTTTGGAGTGTAAAAAATATAATGCAGAACGTAAAACCATGTCCGTACTGTGGCGGACAGATAGAAATGGTTAAACTGAATAGGAGATCGAACGAAAGCCATGATGTCTATCGTATTGAATGCAAAAGATGCCGGGCGTTAGTTGCTCGCGGAGTAGGTTTTCCATGCGAAACAATCAGCGATGCCGAAGATCGTATCGCTGACTATAATAGGGAAATTGCACGAGTATTTATGAATAAAAAGATGATGCTTCGGTCTGATGAACGGAAAGCTCTTCAGAAAAAAGCAAAACGTTCAATGATTGGCCCGGACGACGAAGAGTACGAAGAACACGACGCAAGTCATAAGATTTTTGACAGATAAGGAGGAAGTTATGGACTTTACGCCGAGAGACAAAATGTCAAAGAAAGCAAAGAAGCAATTGGACAATTCGAAACGTAAAGTCTGGAACTTTAGACCTACGATTCGGATTAAACCTTCTGCAAAAATTTATAACAGAAAGAAGGCTGTCTATGAAATGTAAGGAATGCTACTTTGCATCCCCGGATTATGTACCGGATTGTGACAACGGACAGTGTCCGTTGGAATTTTCTGAAACCGAACGCCAACTGTTGATGTCTTCTATTCTGTTGCAAATGCCTGACTGGCAACAGCATCAAATTGTCAATGGATATCGCAAGCTTTTGCAAATTCAATATGCTTTTAACGATGAAGATGGAGACATGCAGGCATTGATTGCATTTATTGAAGATGCTTTTCCAGGTCATGACAGAAGACATATTAAAAGTGAAAACGGAGATATCAACAACAGATATTTCGAACTGATTGATATGGCTCTGGATAGAAAAATTCATGCGTTTGACTTCTTTGAAGCAACAATGGACAAACCTTACTCAAAAGAGGATAAAGAATGAAAATCAAAGCGTGTCCGTTTTGTGGCGGGAAACCATATATTGAAGAATCACAGCGTGGATTCGTCAACGGCAAATCAACTAAAGTCTGTTTTGTTCGGTGTAAATGGTGCAATGCACGCTCTCAAAGAGTAGATCTTGCTGATTACGGATGTTCAAGTTATTCGTTGAAGGCGGTAAAGTATGTTGTTGATGCATGGAACAAGAGAGCAGAGACAACAAGAGAATACGACATTCCAGAAAGAGGAAAACAAAGAATAAATTAAACCATTTGACTGGAAACCTTGGAATGTGAATGTAGAAACAGAGATGTCTATGTCAACAATTTATGACGAAGTACAGCGCGGCCCCAAGGGCCCGCCAGGAACCCCTGCCTGTCTCATCCATCCGTGGACAGGAGAAGAAGTATACGACTTTGATATAGATAAGTACTTGGAATTATTTGAAAAAGGAGAAAAAGGAATGAGTTATGAATTTCAAGGATTTGCTGCTCAAGGATGGCAATGTCCGATCTGTAAGCGAGTTTATTCTCCAACAACTTCGATGTGTTTGTATTGTGGAGGAGAACAGAAAACAATTGTATCAACTGGCACATCAACAGACAAACTTATTCCTGGCGAAGAACATGAAATTATACGGAGCGGAGATAACGGAAAAGTATATCCAGTTGCCAGACCGTAAAAAACGACCAAGATACCCAAAAAGCTCAGAATATCCGTATGAAGCTGCTTATCATGAGATTTGGCAGCAAGACTTACCAAAGGTACCACCAGTTTCGCGAACTGAGTAATACATTCCGTTGGGGCGGCAATCGGGTGCCGCCCTGACGCGTTAACACGGGTTTAGTATGTGAAGTCAAGAAAGGAGAACAATATGTTGTACGAAGTTACCGGAGACCTTATTGAAGATGAGAAATATAAGATTTTCTGTCATCAGACGAACTGTAGAGGCGTAATGGGCTCTGGCATTGCCAAGAAGATTGTCGACAAGTATCCTGTTGTTCAAATGAGGAATAAGGATTACTGCAAGCGTAAGGATATCCTTGGGACATTTCTGCCTGTTCGTGTTTCCCAGACTCGTGTTTGTATCAACCTGTATGGACAGGACGGCTATGGTCGTGATAAGCAGTACACAGATTACAAAGCACTGGAATCTGCTTTGAATATGTTATCTATTGTTCTCCAGAAAGTTCCGCAAGATTGGAGCATTGGTTTTCCTTATCGTGTTGGGTGCGGACTTGGTGGTGGAGACTGGCAGGTAATTAAGCCTCTCATAGAAGTTTTTGCCGGCAAAGTCAAACAGAATGTGTATATTGTTAAATTAAAAGGAACAGTAGATGAAAGACGCGCTTAGGAGCATCGTTATTGACACAGAACAAGAAAAGAAACTGAAAGCATTTCTTAATTCGTAAGAGTAAGCTGGACGAATTACTGACAAGGTCTCTGATTTAATAATTTTCTATAATTGAGTTAAAGAAAATGCTAAAAAATATTGTTTAAGTAATACAATACGGTGGCGGAATAGACATGCAGAAGTCGAGATGCCGAAGGACCCGGTGAGATTTTGTTTGCATGGTAAAGTCGGCTGACCATGGCAGCACCGTACAGGTAAGACGGGAAGACAAGAGTAGACGCAAACGCTGATATAAGGCTCTCACACACTGAGTTTCAGCATACACAGCCTTCTGGAGAGCCATGTGAGGTGCAAATCCTCACCCGCATTACATTTATATAAACCGAGTGTCTGGCGCCGAGCTACTCATCGCCAGCCGAAACGCACAAAGACTTGCGCCCAGAGTAGGGGTAGAAAAAACGGAGTGAAGCGAAAGCTAAGAAGCACGATTGTATGGCGAAAGGACAGACCGGAACCATACGGAGAAGCAAGTTGCCGGGTTTACATTCCTGCGGTTTACCGGCTTATAGCACAGCTTGCTGAATTCGCGAATAGGCGGCTGTCTCAGTTATTCCTCTGAGAAAACAAAAGGATTAGCGCTTGCTGACGGACAAGGCTTTGGCGCATGACAATATCAGCGAAGAGGGAGCGTAAGCGTTATTACCTATAAGTGATATTGAACAAGGCGGTAGGACGCGAGTGGTCAGCATTTGGGGATGCTGTCTGAGACAGTGGTGACAGCAGATGCGCAGATTGACGGAGGAATAAGCGCATCAAACATACATGTGGCGGAATAGGTTTATTGTGAATAAATTCATGAAAGGACTGTAGCGTATGATCAAGTGGGTTGCAATTCTCATGCTTATTATAAGTATGGTTCTGCCTGTACATAGCAACAGCGGAATAGGAGATGGTGTGTATCATGAACGAGACTGTGGAATCGGTGAAGCCGCGTATCATGAACGTGATTTCGGCATTGGCGATGCTGCTTATCATGAACCATCTAAATAATCTTTTTTGAACATATAAAACAATTAACTTATTTCACACAAATAAATACGTATAAAAAACTGTAACGAAGAAACAAAAAAACCATGAGCTATCATGGTAGAATAAATCCAAAATTAAGAAACTAGCAAGCAAGAATCT
>Ga0247611_10004182_pt1 | contig 20304 bp, 24 predicted proteins | sample 177DNAGHGhighgp2_FD_192422 | JGI IMG/M metagenome (GOLD analysis project Ga0247611, IMG submission 192422) | Sheep rumen microbial communities from Palmerston North, Manawatu-Wanganui, New Zealand - 1770 DNA GHGhigh gp2 | ecosystem: Host-associated > Mammals > Digestive system > Stomach > Rumen...
TCATCGACAAGGTAATGGACGTAATAGAGGACACTCCTCAACACACATACCAGCTGCTCACAAAGCGCACAGAGCGGATGTATGACTATTTCAGCCACTACTTGTATCGCCATGACGGAATCCCGAAAAACTGCTGGATTGGCACAACGGTAGAGAATGAGCTTGCGGTGCTTCATGGTCGCATTGACTTTCTGAGTGCAATCGTCGCCGCCAAGACGCGCTTCCTTTCCTGCGAGCCGCTGTTATCAAACCTCGGAAAGCTGGACCTCACGGGCATCGACTTGGTGATTGTCGGCGGAGAGAGCGGCCACAATGCACGCCCGATGAAGAAGGAGTGGGTGCTGAACATACAACGCCAGTGCAATGATCAGGGCGTAGCCTTCTTCTTCAAGCAGTGGGGAACATGGGGGGAGGACGGTGTGAAGCGCAACAAGAAGGCCAACGGGTGCCTGCTGGACGGAGTTGAGTATAAACAGATGCCGAAAGGAGGCGAGAAATGAACCTGTACCGAAACATCACTAACCGAGAACTACCTGCACTTCTGCGAATAGCCTATGAGGAGAATAACGGGAATATGGAGGAAGCCGCAGCAGACATTGAAACCATAGACATTGCTCTTGGAGTGTTGAAGATGAGGTCACTAATAAATGCACGTAGCAGAAAGGCAAAGGCTAATCGATGGAGTACCAACAGGAACTTCAATGGCATCATGGGAAACATCTTGCAGAAAAGAAAGGAGGCAAGAAATGAGTCTTTACTGTGACGGCAAAGGATGCCTGGAAAAAGAAAATTGTTACCGCTATACTGAATTGAAAAATCAGCAGGCAAAAGGGATCGAAAACGGCGTGTGGTGTACGTGCAAGGAAGAGTGCAACACAAACAGAGAATTTTTCTATGTGCCAATCAGGAAAGGAGGTGAATAATGAAAATAAAAGAAATATCTGACGCAATCAAAATTAAGATGAATGCAACATTAGTAAATCATTCCGTTTCAGACGAATTGTATGATAGTTTTATCGTCTCTGGAAATGGTTATATTCTGATCGCAATCGTACACAAGTCAACGACTTCCTGCGACCTTATAAATCCAATCTCAAGAAAACTTGTAAAGTCTTTTTCTCTGAAAGAAGGAGGTGAGGAATGAGTGCAGAAGCAAGAATAATACAATTTTCGCACGATTGCGAAATAGCGCGGATAAAGGCTCAATTCTTGTGCGACCTCGCTGTCGCATATACAAACAAACAAACGGCATGCCCGTATGCTCCCGACACGATACTGTATGTGTCTGAAGTTTACAAGGCTTTTTTTAGCAAAGGGAGCAAAGAACAAGAGAAAGGAGGCGAGGAATGAATGAAATGTGCAAGAATTGTAAATGGCGATGTAAGCTTTATTGGTATGGAACAAGTAAGATAGCAGCTGACTTTGTTTGTTACATTCAACAAGACGCAGGACATCCTGAATTACCGATACAAGGAGACGGTACGTGTTCTTACTATGAGAAAGGGGGCGAGGAATGACAGATTTAGAAAAAGCAATTGAGCTTGCAAGAAAACATGACGAGTTATTTGGAATGAGAAAACGTGAGGAGTGTTGCGTCGCTGCTTGTCAGGAGATGGCTGAATGGAAAGGACAGCGGATGATAGAAAAGGCGTGCGAGTGGCTGGAAGATATGGCTTGTTACTATGCTCATTGGGAACACAACGGCGACACTTATGAGAAAGAGGTAGTTTACGACACCGAAAAACTCATAAAAGATTTTAAAAATGCAATGAAAGGATGCGAAGAATGAGTAGACAAAAATACAGGATAACGACAAAGTTCCCGTGTTATAACGGAGTGTTTCCTGTTACCGGGTATTTTGTCCAACGGCTTCAAGAAGGATTTTTACGTGACAAATGGGTTGATATAAAAGGTTTTGACAGACTAAAAGACGCGGAAGATTTGCTTAAAATTTTAGAGAAATGACAAACAAAGAAAAAAGCGATGACAAGAGAAGAAATTTTTGGTTCAGATGTACAATGGATTGAGAATTGGGTACAAAGGGTTGAAACATTAACAGGTTTGAAGTGCTCTTACATTAGAGAGGTATGGGATAGGCCGTCGTTCACTAAAAAAGAAATCAAAGAAGCACAAAGAGAAGAAGCACGAACATTTAAGGGTCTCGCTAATGATTTGATTAGACTTTGTTAGTGTTTTTACAATAGAAACATTCAAGTTTTGAAAGAATTAGAAAGAATTGGAAAGTTTAAAATGAAAGGAGGCGAAGAATGAAAGACAAAACAGTGTATCTTGTTGAACTTGACGGCGTGCTGCTATCGAGAGTCCATGATACCCCCGAAGAAACCGTTGCGGGCATCCACACGCTCTTTGAGAGCAGACCTGATGCCAAGGAAGCGAACATAATCGTCGCAAAGCTGCACGACACAAAGACCACTTACAGGAACAACCGCATAGTCACCAACGAAAATCAGAAGACATGGGAGTGAAACTGTTATATGTTGATTTGTTCTGCGGAGCCGGCGGCACCACTACAGGAATAGAGCAGGCGCGTGTCAGAGGCGAAAAGGTTGCGGAGGTCGTGGCTTGTGTGAACCACGATCCGCACGCAATCGCATCTCATTCAGCCAACCACATGAAGGCTGTCCATTTCACCGAGGACATAAGGACCTTGGACACAGCCCATCTGAAAGCTGTCCTCGAAGCCGCGAAAATTGAACACCCTGACGCGAAAACGGTTCTTTGGGCGAGTTGCGAGTGCACCAACTTCAGCAAGGCCAAAGGAGGTCAGCCACGCGACGCGGACAGCCGCACCCTCGCAGAACATTTGTACAGGTACGTCGAGGATCTTGACCCTGACTTCGTTGCTGTGGAGAATGTAGAGGAGTTCATGTGCTGGGGTGCGTTGGACGAGCACGGGAAACCTGTCAGCTGGCACAAAGGGTGCGACTACCTGAAATGGGTTGACACAGTTTGCTCGTACGGATACACCCATTCATGGCAGCTACTCAACGCCGCCGACTACGGCGCGTACACGAGCAGAAAACGGTATTTCGCCATATTCGCGAAAATCGGCCTCAAAGCCGCGTTCCCGACAGCAGACTACAGCAGGGACGGCGGCGACAGCCACAACCTGTTCGGCTCGTCATACAAAAAGTGGAAGCCCGTGCGCGAAGTCCTGGACCTTGAGGACGAGGGCGAAAGCATCTTCACCCGCAGAAAGCCGCTTGTCGAGAACACGCTGAAACGCATATACGCCGGGCTTGTCAAATTCGTTGCAGGCGGCGAGAAAGCTTTTCTTGTCAAGTGGAACTCCATGGGAAGCGACGGCAGCTATGCTGCCCCGTCAGTTGACGATCCTTGCCCGACAGTCACCGTCCAGAACCGCCTCGGTGTCGCGAAATGCAGGTTTCTGTCCAAGCAGTTCAGCGGAGATGAAAACAGCAAGAACATATCCATTGAAGGCCCTGCCGGAACCGTCACCACAAAAGACCATCACGCGCTGATAACCTACTACGGCAACGGCCAAGCGGTGTCAGTCGACTCACCATCCCCCACCCTCACCACCAAGGACAATTTGGCAAAGGTGACATTCATAGCCAACGAGTACACAGGCGGAGGCCAGCTGTCCGATATCGACCATCCGAACCCAGCTGTCATGACCACTCCTAAGCAGAAGCTCGTCAGCTGCTTTTTGATGAACCCGCAGTACGAGAGTGCCGGCGGTTCGGTCAACAAGCCATGCTTCACGCTGATAGCGCGTATGGACAAAATGCCGCCGTACCTTATTTCCACGGAGGAAGGGGTCGGAATCCAGATATATGACGACGACAGCCCGATGACCGTCAAAATCAAGGAGTTCATGGCCATGTACGGCATAATCGACATAAAGATGAGGATGCTCAAAATCTCCGAGTTGAAGGCCATCATGGGCTTTCCTAAGGATTATGTGCTTGTAGGCACGCAGTCCGAGCAGAAGAAGTACATCGGCAACGCCGTTGAAGTCAACATGAGCCGAAGGCTGTGCGAGGCTTTGGCAGAGGCGAACTGACGAAAAAAAGAAAAATATTCGCATAAAATTTGGTTAATTCAAAAAAAATTTGTATTTTTGCACAAAATTTAAGTTATGGAAGAACTTCTCAGAAGCATCAACGACAATCTTACCTGCATCAGAGTTAGGCTGGACGACTTGTCGAAAAAATTCGACGAAGAAAAGGTTCCGTCCCTGCCGTCCAATGACACGAAAATCAGCGACTGCGGTTTCTCGAATCGCGTCGTACATGCGCTCGCCAACACCGGAATCCAGACATTGGGCGAACTGCGGAAGCTGACGAACCGTGACATCAAAAAGATACAGAACATCGGAGAATTAAGTTACAAGGAGATATGCAGGATTCTGTAGGCAATTGTCAGAAGACAAGACGTTGCGAAGTGATGTTGGTACCGCTCGAAGCCAAGTACGCAAAGGATAGCTGCAGTCTCAGAGATGATCCCGAAACATGGAGATACAGAGATTGCGACACCCCTCTCCCTGCGACCGAGGAAAGCGAAGCTTCATACTATGAAACATGCCTGACAGACAAGACAATGTCATGCCAGGCAATATTATGCGGAACTGAGTATGCTGGCAACGCGTTTATAAGAAAAATCACCAACGGCACCGCGGAGCTGTCGTATTACATTTTGCGGAAGGAAAGCAGAGGCATCGGGGTCGGAACTGAAACAGTCAGACAGCTGCTTGAAATCTGCTTTTTTGAAATAGGCGTGGATCTTGTCTATCTTTGGACCGACAACTCAAACCTTGCAAACATCCGTATAGCGGAAAAGCTCGGTTTCTACAAAGCAGGCGAAAGCTACCCTGAAAGAGGGAAGTCTCGTTACGAAATGACAAGGACAATGTGGGCTGCTGCAAACAGTAGCCATGACACTGTCGATGGCATCCGGAAAGCGTACGGAGACGGAGCTATAAAGAAAGCGAACTATGCCATAACGTATCTTCTGCCGCAAGTCAAAGCAATGAACGAGCGCCACTTGTGCAAGACGAAAAACGCAAATCCGACAAACGAAATCCAAAGAAAATCGATTGAGGAATACTGGAAGTCGTTCATGCCCGAGCTCGATGTCTCATGCAGTATGTATTTCGATTTCTACAATGCGTTCGAGAAAGACCCAGGAAAAGTAAAGCACTACATCCCCGACTCGCTGTTCTACATGTTCGTCGATGAATGGTTCACGAATCCTATACGTTCACGATGGATCGACGACAAAAACCTGTACTGGATGCTGTTTTACGACTGTCCCATGCCAGATGTCGTTTTCCGAAAGATAGGTGACATGTACCTTGACAGTTCGTTCCGTACAATCAGCGAGGAAATCGCAGTCGCGAGATGTCTTGAGTGCGACGAGGTTGTCATGAAAGTGCCGGCAATGTCTTTCGGCGGGAAAGGTGTCAAGTTCATTGATTGCAGAAAAGCAAAAAAGCGCGGAGTTATGGATGCTATAGAAGGATTCAGACCCGAAGGCAGCGCAAGGGAGAGGGTTGACATTCTGTGCGAAAAAACAGTAAGGCAGCATCACCTGCTTGACTCCATCAACAGCTCGTCAGTGAACACAATCAGGATGATCACGCTTGTCGGAGACAACGGCGAATGCGACGTGTTGTCGTCTGTTCTCAGGATGGGTGTAAACGGAAGCCGTTGCGACAACGCGAGCAACGGTGGAATATTCTGCGGGATATCTGACAATGGCATTCTCAAAGACATTGCCTACAATGTCGAAGGCGACAGGTTCACAATGCACCCGTCAGGAGGAAAGTTTGCCGGAATTGAGATCCCGAACTTCCATATGTTCATTGAAATGAGCAAGGGACTTGCCATGCGGTTTGTGAGCGCATCACGCATGATCAGCTGGGACTGGGCAGTAGGGATCGACGGTTATCCTGTCCTCATAGAGATGAACATCACCGACGGGGAGATAGACTTCCACCAGATGTGCAACGGACCGATATTCGGTTCACGTACAGCGGAAGTGCTTTCAGTCATAAGGGAAAGAAGTGTAACATACAAACAGTTTGCGTCATGGATAAATACGATGTTGCGATAATCGGTGCCGGACTGTACGGCGCGATGTGCGCGTACACCGAGAGAAAAAAAGGCAAGAAAGTTCTCGTCGTTGACAAAAGCAGCCATATAGGTGGCATGTGCCACACCGATAACATCAACGGGATAGACGTGCATTGCTTCGGGGCCCACATTTTCAGGACTGACAACAAGAAAGTTTGGGATTTCGTGAACAGTGTCAGCAAATTCGTCCCGTTCATCAACACACCGATAGCCGTATATGGGAACGAACAGTACAATCTGCCCTTCAACATGAACACGTTCCGTGCATTGTTCGGATGCTCAAGCCCAAGCGAAGCAGCCAAGATTATAGAGAGCACTACTGTTCCGTGCGACGACCCTCAAAACCTTGAGGAGTTTGTTCTGTCGAAGGTCGGCACTGTGATTTATGAGAAACTGATAAAGCATTACACAGAAAAGCAATGGGGCAGGAAATGTTCCGAACTCCCCGTGTCAACGATGGCCAGGATACCAGTAAGATTCACGTACAACAACAACTACTACAACGTAAGATGGCAGGGAGTGTGCCAGAATGGGTACGACTACTTCATAAGCGAGTTGCTGAAAGGGTGCGACATACTGCTTGGCGTTGACTACAAGTCCGACTTTTCTGAAATAAACAGTCATGCATGCGAGATCATGTACACCGGCGCGATAGACGAACTGTTCGACTACGAGCTCGGAACACTCGATTGGAGGGCAGTGAGGTTCGAGACCGCCATATTGCCGGATGTTGACAACAAGCAAGGTGTTGCAGTGATGAACTACACAGATGACAGGCCTTACACAAGGACTATAGAGCACAAGCATTTCACGAACAAAGACTGCAGAGGAACAGTAGTGTCATTCGAGTTCCCTTGCGAAACAAGCGCAACCGCAACACCATCCTATCCAATCATCAACGAAAGGAACAAATCGCTGCACAACGAGTATATTGCCATGTCAAAGGCGAAATTCCCGAACATAAAACACGGAGGACGGCTTGGGGAATACAAGTACTACAGTATGGACGAGATTATAGAAAAATTCATATGAGTGCAGAAAAGAAAAGAATCGATGTTGTTGAGGTACGCGTAGGCGATCTGAAGAACATGGACGGAAACCCGCGTAGAATCAAGAACGCGAAGAAGAAAGAATTGAAGGAGTCGCTGGAAACCCTCGGCGACTTCGGGATAATCGTCATAGACGAGGACAACAGAATAGTGTCCGGCGAACAACGGACCGCAACGCTCATGTCTTTGTACGGCGAAGACCACAAGGTGCTGTGCAAGCGGCTTGTCGGCTACAGCGAGCCAGAACTGAAAGTGATAAACATCAAGGCCAACACGCACTCCGGCGAATGGGATCTTGACAAACTTTCCGCATGGACGGCAGACCTGAACTTGGATTTCGGCCTTGACATCAAGAAAGACGACGATGCTATCGACCATGACGTGAAAGGCATGGAGCTGATAAGATTCGAGAAGTACAACTATGTCCTGATTGTCTGCCGTACGGAATATGATTTCGAGAAACTGAAAAGCGACCTCGGAATAGGCGACGACACTATCATGTTGGCCAACAACAAGCAAGGCGGCAGGAAGATGAAATGCAGGGCTGTTTGGTACGACCGTCTCCCTGTCGATTTCGTCATGAAGAAAAGGAAAGGAGGCAAAAATGAATAGCATAGGCGTTCTTCTCCCATGCAGCAACATCCATACTGCAAGTATAGTGAGATGTCTCAAGGAAAACCCTGAAAACCGCCCCGTAAGGGTGTACGCGACAAACAACATGAAGAGCGAGCTGCCGGACGCGAGCATTTGCGACGGCGTGTTTGTAGTTCCACCAGTCAACGAAGGCGGGTATATCAAAGAGACCATCAGAATTTGCAAAGATAACGGAATCGGATACGTGATGCCGATATCATCCATAGACCTCGAAGAACTGTCAGCCCACAAGCCGCGTTTCGCATTAGAAGGGATAAAAGTATCTGTCATGGATTACGACCGTCTGAAAGCAGCAAACAGCAAAAAGAAACTGCATGAGGTAGTCGGTGAATACATGCCTGAAGAGATTGTCACCAGCAAAGGCTCAGAAGCAGTCCGTTTCGCTGAAGGAAGAAAAGTCTGCATAAAATCTGACGGTTTGTGCGGAGGCAAAGGTTTTGCTGTTGTCGATAACGCGAAAAGTCTCGACATCGGTTTGTTCCACCGTTACGGAAAGAAGCACTACATCTCGTTGAAGCAGATGGAGGACGCAATAGACCTGAGCAGGAACGAAGTGATTGTGCAGGAGTACCGCGAAGGCCTTGACTATTCCGTGTGCGCTCTGTGCGACAACGGCAAGGTGGTCTGCATGATCGGGTATGCCGGACATATCCTCGAGTTCGGCTCCGTCATGTACGGAGAAGTCATGGAAAACAAGAAAGCTTTCGGCATAACCGGAATTGTTGCCGAACGGATGTGCCTCGACGGCAACGTGTGCCTTGACTTCATCATAGACCACGAAGGCAACGCCGTGCTGCTTGAGGTTAACCCGAGAATCAACGCGTCCATGGGTCTGTGCGCAGCGGCTGGGTGCAACCTCGCGTGGATGCAGCTCGCAAGGCTCTCCGGAGAATCACTCGACGGGATGCATATCGAAATCAGGAACGGGATGAAAATGAAGAAAGACTATGCAGAGCGGTATTTCCTTTAACATCTATGTCCCTTCGTACAAGAGAAGCGGAAGAATCAGGACCTGGAATGTGGTCGAAGGATGCACGTATGTCGTAAGACAAGACGAAGAAGACGCGTACCGCGAAGCAGGTGTTGACCGGCTGCTTGTCATTCCTGAAAACGCTGAAACAAAAAGCGGACAGAAAGTCTCCGACTTCATGACGACCCTCTATTGGATTATTGAAAACACTCCCGAGGAGGTTGTCTGCGTCATCGACGACGACATCAAGCGATTTTACTACAGAACCGACAACACAGTTCCGATAGACAGCACGTCGTTCCAAGACCCTTCCGCAGTCGTAATGGACGAGATACTCGGTGTCGCCCAGATGGTTTCTGATCTCGGGATAGGCTTTGCCTGCACTCACCCGAACAAAGCCGTGTACTATTACAACAGAGAATTCTCGTTTGTCGGCATGGCAGGGCCTGTACGGTGGATAAACAAGAAATCGTTCAAAGCGAGGTTGACAAAGGACGACTGGGCTCAGTCAGACATCGACATGGTGATGCAGGAGTTGCTTGCCAACAGGATAATCCTGCAGCCCAACCACATTGTCGCAGACGCGGAAATTCAGACAGGCAAAGGCGGAACAGCAGTCAGCAGCAGGATAATGGAAAACTACCGTCACGCAATGCGAGTCAAGTGGGGAGTTCACTACAAGTACGACAAGAAGACTAACAAAGTCAGAATCAACGTCCAAAGATAATATGAAGACATCAGAAATCATAACACCGGCGTACATAACGGACACCGAAGTCTTTGAAGACAACTTCAAATCAATCGGCACGTTGAAGAACTTGATGTACCCGAAAAACAGGCAGTCCGTAAGCTTCAAAACGAACTACCATCCAGCGTTCCTTGTCAAAGCGAAAGAACTCGGAGTGATGGCCGAAGTCGTTTCACCGAAGGAATACGCCATGGCCGCAAGCCTCGGATATGACGATAACGAAATCATATACAACGGCGTGATACCTGACCTAAGTAACAAGATGCGTGTCGCGAAAAACGGTGGCATAGTGAATCTTGAGAGCATCTCCGAAATCGAAGACATGCGAAAAGCGTGCGAAGAGATTGGCATCAAAGTCAAGATAGGCGTCAGGCTTAACATCGGCGCCGTCCACGGAAGCGTGTCCCGGTTCGGGATCGACGTATGCAGCGATGATTACACAAGGCTCAAGGAGCTTAACGGAGGCAGTATTGAAATCAATTGCGTCCACTGCCATGTAAGCCAGGCTCGAGGGCTCGAAGACTTCTCCATGCGCGTCAGGGAGATGGCGAAACACGCAAAAGAACTCGGCGCGAAAATCATAGACATCGGAGGCAACAGATACGGAAAGATGACAAAACCGTTCAAAATGCAGTTCAACGGGCACATCCCGACACAAGACACATATATGGAGACGATATGCACCGAAATGTACAAGTGCTTCCCGAACGGCGACGTCATGCTTGTCACAGAAGACGGCACCCCTGTCTTTTCCAACGCGATGCACCTCCTCGCAACGGTCATAGGGAAAAAGAAAATTTGCGGGAGGACATACATTGTCGTTGACACGAAGCGCGAGGACGTAGGAGCGTCGTGCGCCGTGAAAAGCCCTGACTGCATCAACATCAGCGGACCTCATGCTGATTTCCTTGAAAACGCGCAGATAGACGGCTGCTCGTGCGTTGAACTCGACCACATAGTAAGGGACTACCGAGGAGCTGCAGAGATAGGAGACAAAATCCTCTTCCTCAACGTCGGCGCGTACTCTAACAACTTCTCATGCGGGTTCATCAGCGACTCTCCGCAATACATCGACTGCAAAGACATTGAGGACTGGGGATTCGTAAAAAAATTTATCAACAGCAGATATTAAAAGTTGGCAATTTCATAAAAATTTTGTATATTTGCAGAAAAAAATGTACGAACTCAAGACAAGAAACCAGCACAACATGTTCGACATCTCGTCGATGATCCAGAAATCGTTGAGACGAGGTCTTGTCGAACATGCGCTGTACGCCGCTGTCGAGATGGCCGGGAAGTACAGGTCGTACCTTTGGAAAAGGTTGTTCGTAGTTTCCGCAGAAGACTGCAACGACCTTGTGACAGGACGCGTCCTTTCATTGTACGAGAGAGACAAGAGGAAGGCAGACGACAATGCCATAGCCGAGGCTGTGTGCTTGCTCGCTGCGACCAGGAAGAACAGGGATGCAGACTATTTCGCCTGCAACATACTGAACAGCCGAGACCGGAGAGAACTCCGCATAGCCGAATCTCACGAGGCAACTACACAATACCCGACAAAGAACGGGCACGACCTGTACGACACCGTGGAGGTCATGAAACGCGCTTTCGAAGACCTTGACATCGAAGGCATCGGATATACCGCCAACGAAATAGGCGTGAGATACAAGAAGTACCTGTGGAACGTTCTCTTGTCCGAGTACTCCGGCAAATGCAGCCCGAACCTGGCAATGGAACTGAACTCGTTGAAAAAGGTTGACTTCGAGCAGATAGGAGAAAAGAACGAGACCCCGCTGTATCTCGCGAAAGGGATAGTCCTTCTGCTGAAAGAATGGAAAGGCTACGACTTGATAGACATGAGGAACGCGAAAGTCGAAACCAGACCTCTCGACAGCGGGCCGAGACATATGCGTGTTCCGGATTATGTGTATGACTGCCACACTGTGATCGGAAGGAAACGCGGGAAGACGAAAAGACAATTTGTCGTGGAAGAGCAGGCATCACTGCGACCGTTTGTGAAAGGGATGTTCGACGGATGCAGCTGGGAGAGATTCTTCGAGCTGTGCGACACCGGATTCTGGGACAAGGAGAACTGGACTCCTCCACCCGCAAAAGAGAAACGAGAAGAATTGGAAAACCCGTGCAGGCAGCTTGACCTGTTCGGTATGTAAAAGAAAACATCAATGATATGGGAAAGAAAAAAGAAGCTCATGAAAAGGCGATAGTCGCGTGCATCAAAAAGCACCGCGACATTGTGTTCATCGCGGACATATTCGATCACTACTATGACCTGCGCATATCGCAGTTCTACAATCTCCGTTTGGAAGAATCGGAAGAGATAAGGGAAGCTATCAACGCCAATCGCGCGTCAGTAAAGCACAGTATGCGCACGAAATGGATTCAGAGCGACAACCCGACTCTGCAGATAACCGCTTTCCGTCTGATCGCCGACGAAGACGAGACAAGAAGGCTGAACAACCGCACTGTTGACGTACAGATGAACGGCACCGTAGGTGTTGTTTCCGAGGAGTCCGTACAGGCCCTCATGGACAAGCTTGAGGAGAGGGGTGTGTAATGCTCACGGTCCAAGGTGTTCATGACGCAGCTATAGCGCGATGGGGAGGAGATATCCTCACGTTCGCAACCGCGTTTTTCCCGGACTGCAACGGAGTCAAGTTCGAGCGGACTGAACACAACATCGCAATCGCCGAGAAACTGAACGGCATACTTACATGCAGCCCAGACCAGCCAAAGAACGTAATCATAAACATGCCGCCGCGAAGCGGAAAGACCGAGCTGTGCATAGTTTACTTTGTCGCGCTAGGTTTTGCCGTGAACCCGTCCTCGTTGTTCATGCAGCTGTCGTCAAGCGACAACCTCGTTGTGCAGAATGTAAAGAACATACGCGGAGTCATGCAATCTGAAGCGTACAGGACGTTGTTCCCGATGACCGCGTTGTCGAACAACGCTGCAGGCAGCATTTCGACAACAGCCGGAGGAAGGATGTACGCCGCCCCGTTCCTCGGCCAGATTACAGGTTTCGGATGTGGAAGATACGGATCGAAAGGATTCAGCGGCGCCTTGTTGGTTGACGATCCGGTGAAAACGCAGGACGCGCTTTCCGAGACTATGAGGGAGCGTGTCAACTTCACGTGGGCGAACACCATCATAAGCCGAAGGAACTCCGAGGACACCCCCATCATCATCATAGCGCAGCGCACTCATGTGCACGACCTTTGCGGATTCCTGCTTGACGAAGAGGGAACAGTCAGCGAAGGAGGACGGTGGGACTTGCTGCAGTTGCCTGCTATACTTGACGAAGACACCGACGCGGAGCGTTCGTTCTGGCCTACGAGACACACACTTGAGGAATTAAAGAAGCAACGCGAACTGAACCCTTGGGTATTCGAGACACAGTACATGCAGAATCCAAAACCGCTCGAAGGGCTGCTGTTCCCTGACAACGAGACGCTGTACTTCAGGGAGATTCCTGACGAGCCCGAATGCGTGTTCATACAGGTTGACCCGGCAGACGAGGGCAAGGACGCGTACTGCTCGAAAGTGTTCATGGCTTGTGAAGGCTATCTGTACTGTGTGGACATAATCTATTCCGAGGACAAGCTTGAGATCATGCTTCCGAGGCAGAAAGAGCAGATACTGAGATGGAGGCCTTCGTATGTGAACATCGAGAGCGTGAGCGCATGGAGGCTGGTTGCAAAGGACATCAAGGAATGGGCTGCTGATGTTGTTCCCGATACCGAGATAAGGCGTTTCAGCGTGAGCGCAAACAAGGAAGTTAGAATATTCAACGAAGCTCCGACAATACGCAATAGGTTCAGATACCTTAGTCCAGAACAGCAGAACGCCGAGTACAAGCGGTGCATGAAGGAGAAGCACTCGTACCTGAAAATGGGCAAAAACCAGCGAGACGACGGCGTTGACTGCGACGCTGCCGCGAGCCATTGGGCCAAGAGAAACGGCCTCATCTCCGTCGTGTGAATTTTTTTTCGCAAAAAAAGTTCTAAAAACAGTATTTGTATTCTAAATTTAGTATCTTTGCCGCCGACAACAGAAATATGAAGTTTTTCGGATTAGAAATATCGAGAAAAAGCGCGGAGCGGGAAGTGAGTCCTGTTCCTGTTGTGTCGTCACCCGCAATGCCTGGAAGGATTGAGATAACGCCTGCCGACAGGTTCCTTGAATGTTTCCACCCTGCAACGTGCCATCGCAACTACGCGTTCATGTTCCACAACATCGCCGAAATCCAGTTCCCGATAATGTACATCGCGAAGAGGGCTGCGAACGCGCAGTATGTGCTTCGCAAGTCATCCGACGACACCATCGTTTGGGCAGACAGCGCGAGAGGCATAATGGACAAGTATGTTGCAGGGCTCGTTGAAAAGGGTCTGCTGACATCGCCGAACCCGTACATGACTTTCCGCGAGTTTGTCATGAACGCGGTAATCAACAAGCTGCTGTTCGGCAACCAATATATATACGCTTACACCGACAAGAATGACGGGAGGCTATGGGAGACTTGCGGCACATACTACGTGCTGCCTTCGCAGTCCGTGACTGTCGAGCAGACTGGCAGAAGTGTCATCGGAGGAACCGCCGACGTGCGTTACCGATATGCAGACGGAGGCGCGATAAGGATATTGCCTGGCGACATGGTGTTCCACTTGAAGGATCTGCCAACGTTCACTTCAACGCGAGAGGGGCAGTTGCTCGGAAGGAGCAGGCTGGACGCACAAAAATACCCCGTGAGCAACATCATCGCCGTGTATGAGGCAAGGAACGCCATCTACGTGAAACGCGGAGCGCTCGGACTGATAGTCAATCAGAAGAAGGATGCAGACGGTACAATGGCAATGACGCCTGCCGAGAAGGCCAATATACTGCAGGATTTCCAAAACACGTACGGAGTGGTTGGTGACAAAGCGCCTGTAGCCATCAGCCAGGTTCCTGTAAGCTATGTCCCGATAGGCATGAGCATATCAGAATTGCGTCCGTTCGAGGAATGCCTGCTGGACGCAGCTGCAATCGCCGGAGCGTACGGAGTTGACAGCAACCTGATACCGCGCAAGGACAACCCGACATTCAACAACCTTAACACCGCAGAACTGAATGTTTACAACTCCGTGGTCATGCCTGAGGTGAAGTCGTGGCTCGACGGATTCAACCGTTTCCTCGGATTATACGATGCCGGATATTACATCGATGCGTTATGGGACGATGTGTCTATCCTGCAGGACAACGCGCAGAGGATGGAGAATGCAAAGTCAAGTGTAAGCGCACGGTGCGAGAGGGAGTTCAAGGCAGGCATCATAACATTGAACGACTGGAGGGCGGCGATAGGCCGCGAACGCCTCGAAGGCGACATATACAACAAGACCCTGCTCGACATGACGTGGCAGGAGGTTCAGCAAATAAACAGTATCAAAGGAATTTGAAAATCATGGACGTAAGATTGCTTAAAACAAAATCAAACGCTGTAGATGGCCGGGTGGTCACCGTGGCCGTCAACGCATTCGGCAACATGGACTCGCAGGGCGATGTCTCAGTGCAGGGTTCTTTCACTAAAACGCTTAAGGAGAATTTCGCGCGCATCAAGCATTTCCTTAACCACGACACGGACAAGCTCATCGGCTGTCCTCTCGAAGGCAGGGAGGAAAACGGGTACCTTGTAATGGTATCCGAACTGGCCAACACTCAGCTTGCAAACGATGTACTGGAGTTCTATAAATTGTATCAGAAAAACAACCTCACGCTTGAGCACAGCATCGGCGTGGAGGCGATGCAGCGAGACAAGGAGAATCCGTCGAAGGTGCTGCAATGGAGACTGTGGGAATTCTCTACGCTCTACAGCTGGGGCGCTAACGAGAAGACCCCGTTGCTCGGCATCAAGAGGCACGACCTGCAGGCTCTCCCAAAGAAGAGCCTCGAATTCGTGAAGCAGGCCTTGGATATGAAGTTCAGCGACCACATCCTCATTGCGGTTGACGAACTCCGCAGGCTCATCGAGAAAGCCAACGAAGGTGAAGCAGGGATGATCCAGTGCGAGTGCGGAAGGTCGTTCGACTACTTCGCGCAGCAGGAGCACTCCATCGACAGGGAAATCATCGCGCAGTACAACGACACGCTCAGGTGGTTGTTCCTTGACGCTGCATGGGACGCCGCATACGAGCAAAGGCCCGAGGTGCAGGCCGAGGTTATGGAGCTGCTTGAGAGCAGGAAGGACAATTCGCTAATGAGCGAGCTGTCGTATGTCAAATGCCCATACTGCGGAAGAAGACACTACCGCAATGAGATTATCAACATCGAAAGTACACAGAAAAACCATGTTCAGCAAATCGCGGGGCCGTCAGAAGACACCACGCGCAATGAGGAGCCGAAAGGCCTGACATTCGCGGCGATAGGCAACATGCTGGCTAAATAAATTATTCACAAAAAATCAAAGCAAGAAATGAAAAGATTGCAGAAATTCATTAGAGAGACGAAGACGGGCGGAATGCTTGGCGCAAAACGCCGTTTCCAGTGCCGTCTGATGTGCTTCGGTTTCGTCATCCTCGCGATGATGCTCACCGTTTGCGTTGCCGGTGCCGTCGAGACTGGCAACTTCACGCCTGTGGCCATGATGGCGACTATCCCCGCTGTCGCCGCAGCCGACCTCACCCAGTTCGCCAAGAAGAGCGAAGACCTGTCCGAAGAGGAGAAATCCACCCTCGGCACCATCCAGAAGATGATGCTCGAAACCGTGCAGTCCGCGTGCAAGGGCATGGTGTCCGGCGACGCGCTGGAAGACAGAATCAAGGAGATTACAGGATTGATTGACAAAGCAAAGGAGGACGCGACAAAGTCGTTCGAGAATAAGCTGAAAGAGGCATCCGACATCGCCGAGACTTTGCGCAAGGATCTGAACAAGGTCACCGAGGAACTTGCTGCCGCCAAGGCCAAGCTGGTTCAGGAAGGCAACGAAGAGAATGTCACCAAGGACAACCTCATGGAGCTCATGGAAAGCGACCGCTACAAGAACCTTGAGAACAGGACCAGCAAGCGCACCGGCAAGTTCGGCATCAGCCTGAAATCCATTCGCAAGAAAGGCGTTGTGTCCATGACCGGGAACTATTCTGGCAGTTCCGTCCCTGCTCATATCTCCGACGCTTTCGTCAGCGAGGTTCCGCTCATCCGCCCGCACATGCGCGACTTCATTCGCGTGATCGACATCACCGAGGAGGAAGCCACAACCGTGTACGCACGTCAGATTTACGACATCGACCGCGCAGCCCTCGCCGTCAGCGAGAACGGCAAACTTCCGGAAGGTTCCTTCAAGGTCCGCGAAATCAGCTCCGACACCAAGAGAATCGGCTGGCACATGTTCGTGTCCCGCAGAATGCTCCGCAAGGTGAACCTTATTGTCAACCGCATCATGCTTCTCATGCCCAGCGGCCTCGCCAACTCCGAGGACTTCCAAATCCTCTATGGTGACGGCACCGACAACAACTTCGACGGCATCATCAAGAGCGCCGTTCAGGGCAGCGCGTTGACCGGTGAGGTCTATAAGGAGACCTCCGCAGGCAAGGTGAAGTCCATTGCTACCTACAACAATGGAGCTGGCGTGCTTGTCACCCTCAACGGTGCGTACGCAAAGATGAAAACCGGCATGAAGGTTGTGTTCAGCGGTTTCCAGACCTGCACCGCCCTCAACGCCGCCGCCGGATTCGAAATCAAGGTTGTCAACGACCACACGTTTGTCGTTGACTGCGCCTACACTGCAGAGACCGACCAATCCGTAGAAGGAAACGCAACGTTCACCATCACCGACAACTGGGGCGAGCTTGTCGTTGACGCAAACTGGGGCGACGCAATACGCTGCATGCTCGGATATATGGTGTTCGACATCTACGTCCCCAACATTGTTGTGATGAGCACCCCCACCCTCACCGCCCTCAAGTCCATCAAGGACAGAAGCGGCAGACCGATGGGTACCGAATACGTCATTGTCCGCAACGGAATCGACTACTTCGACGGCATCTACCCCATCGTCACCGTTGACGCGATGCCCAAAGGCAAGGTGCTTGTCGGCGACTTCCTCAACGCCCTCGAGTTCTACGACACCGAGCGTGCCAACGTCGAGTTCGCAGAGGATGTCAACACAAAGCTTGAGAACGAGGTTTGCGTGCTTATCGGCGAGGAAGTCATCCTGTTGCTCACCTGTCCAGAGGCTTTCATGTACGGAGACCTCGACGCAGTTGTGAACATCATCACCAAGGAGGGAACTCCCACTAAGGTTGCCATCACTTCGCCGCTCAACGCTGACGAGGACGCGCTCCTGGTTGATGCAAAAGAGTAATTTCCAATAAGGACAGGGGCGGAGCCAAAAGCCCGCCCCTCTCTTCATTCAAAGAAAGATACGAGTCATGATATTGAGGTTTGAAGATTTCAAGGCCGAAGCTGCGATACCTGGGTTGTTCACTGAAAGCGACCTCGCAAACCCTGTGAACGACGCTGTGCGCGAGCGCATGTCCGAATTCATCGGCAAGTACGAGCCGCAGTTCATACGCGATTTCGGCATGTTGGAAAGCGAGTATCATTCGCTGTGCGAGTACATCGAGAGCGAACGACACGACGAAGTGCGCACAAACAACATCATAGCGAGGCTCAGGTTCTCGCTGTCTTGCTATGTCGCGTACTGGTGGCACCGTTCGCAGACGATTGCCCCTATCGGAGGCGTGATGCTCGGAAGCGAGAACGGGGAGCGCACATCAACCGCAGACACGCAGACGCTGCTGTGGAACCAGATGGTGTGGAACAGCACAGACCTGTATCATGAAATGTATATGAAAGGATGCCCTGACACGGAGGTGTTCAGGACCATAAACAGCATGGGAGTATGACAACAGCGAGGGACATTCTGCAACTTGCCACGGAGAGGACCGACAAGGCCCTTCGCGGCGTGTTCGGCAAGGACAAGGCGTTCATCCGCTTCACGAGCGGACACTCCGCTACGATAGAGGACGAAACCACCAAGCTTGTCGCAGGGTCGTCCTTCAACCCGTTCCCTCTCGTTGCGATGTTCACCGAAGGACTGAGCGAGTCCGTTGAAAACGGTGTACTCGATTTCCGCGTCCCGAAGGTGGCGATCGTAATCCGCACCCGCACGGACACCACAGAGGTCCAGAAGCTGGACAACAGTTTCAAGGCAGTGCTGCACCCGATCTTCGAGGAGTTCAGCAGACAGCTGAGAAGGCTGCATTTCGGATACGACCTCAGGATAGAGCGCACCGACCTTCCGTGCGTGTCGTCCGGCGGAAAGAACGCGTCTCTGAACCAGCTGTGCGACGCTGTTATAATCCGGAACCTTAGAATGAAGTGTCCTGTAAAAACATGCTAATATGAAACAAGAAACAAATACAAAAGATAAGGGTGCAAAGAAGAGTAAAAAGTCCTCCGCCTCTAAGAAAAAGGTCAAAGTGAAAGAGGGGATGTCTGAAAGGAAGGAACGAACGCTTCGCGTACTCGGATACATAAAGTGAGAAATGGAAGACACCAGCAAAATCACAAGGAAAGTGGCCAACCCCGCAGCCACGTCCAAGGCTAAGAAGGCTGAGTTCGCGGACGACGGCCTCGTCACGGTGGAGTACACGAAAAGAAGCGTCAACTACCCCGGACTGGCAAGAGTCCCGAAAGCCCTCGCAATGATCCTGGAGAATAGCGGGAAAGCAGTAATCATCAAAAACTAACTACAATGGGTTGCAAAGCAAAATTCAACAATACAGGAAAGAGCAGATGTCAGATTGACTGGATGCTCTTGAAAAAAGTCATCGTAATTCCGGTTGGAGCAGAGTTCTCAGGTGTTGACATCGACACGTGGCTGCAAGAGGGTATCCACAAGGCCGACCCTGCGCAGCGTTTCTATCCGATGCCAGACATCACAGGAGTCGATGACAACACAGGCGAAGGCACGAGCTACACAAACGGCATCGGCGTTACCACTTTGATAACCGCAGGTCTTGTCTCACTGACGCAGAGGTTCAACCCCGACATCTGCCTGCAGAACAGACTCATCAGCGGGTTCAACGACAACATGACGCGTTCGTTCCTGTTCATCGACCAGAACAACCGCATCTGGGGCGTGAAGACAGCGAACGGTCTCAAGGGGTTCACCGGGCGCACCTTCGTGAAAGGTTCCGGTATCACAACCCCCGACAACATCGCCGAGCCGTCTATCCAATACAGCCTCATTCTTGCATCAGAGATGGAGAACAGGTGGTTCGTGGAAGGCGATGTCCCAGCTGAGGAAATCGACGGTCTCCTTGACATCAGTCTTGAGGGAACTGTCTCCGACACGAACCTGCTCATCAAGTGCATCGTTGACGGATGCGGAAACGACGATGTGACAGCCGAGATGCAGGTCATCGGAGGCGAGGCCTCCTGCTGGCTTGTCGGCGACAGCAACGGATATACCGCAATCTCCACCGCCCCGACATGGGATTCCGCTCTCGGGTGCTTCAAGGTCGCGTCTTCCGCAGTCGCGACAGGCAAGACCCTGAAACTCGCCGACCCGTCGGTGCTCTACGGCAAAGGCGTTTCCGGCAAGGAGTGTGTCAAAGGCTACACCGCCGCGTAAGCGAATTGGTAATTTTTTTTTCATGTGTTTCACGGACGGGCGCTGGATAACATGTTCAGCGCCCTACGTGTATAGAAAGGAGGCGACATGACGATAAACGCGATGTGCGAAAAGGTAACTCCGTACTTGCAAGG